>Ga0302320_10024401_pt1 | contig 11803 bp, 7 predicted proteins | sample Bog_T0_3_FD_202130 | JGI IMG/M metagenome (GOLD analysis project Ga0302320, IMG submission 202130) | Peat permafrost microbial communities from Stordalen Mire near Abisko, Sweden - Bog_T0_3 | ecosystem: Environmental > Terrestrial > Soil > Wetlands > Peat | place: Sweden: Abisko, Stordalen Mire... | reverse complement strand
CGATCTTTCAAAGTGCGCTGCCGGCAGAGAGGATTGCCGGCTCGGTGCGATCGGGGCTGCGGTATCTGCGCTATGCCCCTGATCTTCAGGGTCCGCTAATTCGCGCCTTCACGTTTACCTTTTTTGTGAGCGCGGTTTGGTCGCTGCTGGCACTGGTGGCGAAGAGGGATCTACACCAGGGGGCGATGGGATACGGCATTCTGAACGGTTGCTTAGGACTGGGGGCGGTGGCAGGGGCTACGTTGCTAGCAAAGATTCGGCAGCGGGTGGATGCGGATACGCTGCTGTTGGCGACTGGTGTGTACTACGTGGCGACGATGGTGGTGCTGGCGCTGGTGCCTTTGCCGTGGGTGGCGATTGTGGCGCTGCTGGGCGCGGGGTTTGCATGGACCACGACGATGTCGACTCTGAATGTAAGTGTGCAGTTGAGCGTGCCGGCATGGGTGTATGCGCGCGCGCTGGGCGTTTACCTGATGTCCTTCCAGGGAGGGTTGGCGCTGGGAAGCGCGCTGTGGGGAGCGGTGGCACAGCGGACATCGACGAAGACTTCGCTGTTATGTGCGGCGGTCGGATTGGCGGTGAGTCTGCCGTTAACGCGGCGGTTTCATATCTTGAAGGGCATGCTGCCGGATGTGACTCCGTACAAGTGGAAGAGGCCTCTGCCGGGGTTCGCGGCTAATCCTGACCCGGATGATGGGCCAGTGAGGATCTCGGTGGACTATCGCGTGGCTCCGGAGGACTATGCGGCGTTTACGCGCGCTGTACGCAAGCTGGAGGGTGTGCGGCTACGCGGAGGCGCGGTGCGGTGGGGGATCTATCGGGATGCGGCTGATCCTGAGCATTTGAACGAGACGTTCATCATGGAGAGCTGGCTGGATTTCTTGAGGTCGCGGGAGAGGATGACGCTGGCCGATCAGGCGATCCGGGAACAGGTGAATGCACTGCATCGGGGGACGGAGTCGCCGAAGATTACCTACCAGGTGTGGGCGGGGTCATCCTACGCAGACGGCGAGGGTGCTTTGCGTGGTGACGTTCGGAGTTAGCGCGCGTTGGGGGAATGTTCGTGGGCTTCGCCGCACGTTCGTGTGAGTTGGGCCTTTGATCTTCGGTGGGTGGGCCGGCATCAAGCCACTCCACTTTGCGGCGCTGCCGGTAAAGATGCAGCGGGAGAAGCATTACATTTCTGCGCTGGCCGAGTTTAATAAGCCGAGGGGCGAGGAGTATCCGGGAGAGGGATCTGTAGATCGAGCGGGGGGCTTGGGCCATCTACTGATTAGCGAGAATTGCTGAGACTCGTGAGGAGAGGCAATGGCGTTTCGATGGGAGAAGTTGCGACAGCTATGGAGGTTGGTGCGGGAGAGCCATGCTGAGCCGATGAAGGGTGAGCCGCGTACGCCGGGGGGCGTGGGAGTCGAGGAGCAGGCGGTTACCTTCATTGGGCACTCGTCGTTTTTGGTGCAGATGAAGGGCCTGGGAGTGTTGATCGATCCGGTGTTTGCTACGCGGCTGATCGTGTTGCGTAGGCAGCGGAGGGCGGGGGTGCGGGTGAAAGACCTGCCGATGATCGATGCCGTGCTGCTAACGCATGCGCATATGGATCATTTGAACCGGCCGTCTTTGCGGGCGGTGGTGCGGGAGATGCGACGCCGGGGACGCGTAGCTCCGGTGGCGATTGTGCCGAATGGGGTTTCAGATCTGGTGGAGGACCTTGGGTTCTCGAAGGTGGTGGAGTTGCGGTGGTGGGAGTCGGCTGAGGTGCAGGGGCTGAAGGTGACGGCGACTCCGGCGAGGCACTGGGGGGCTCGGATGTTCAAGGATACGCATCGCGGGTTCGGTGGGTATGTGCTGGAGGCTGAAGGCGCGGAGAGCGTTTATCACTCTGGGGATACGGCGTACTTTGGCGGGTTCACGGAGATTGGGCGGAGGCTCGCGCCGAAGATCGCTCTGCTGCCGATCGGGGCGTATTTCCCGGATAGCTATCGGAGCGTGCATATGAGCCCCGAGGAGGCGCTGCAGGGGTTTTTTGATGTGGGTGCGGAGACTATGGTGCCGATGCACTACAACACCTTCAAGTTGGGGCGAGAGCCCATGGACGAGCCGCTGGCGAGGTTGTTGATCGCGGCCGAGCGGGCAGGAGTGCTAGCGAAGGTTGAGGCGCTGGTTGAGGGCGAGAGATTTCTGGTGGGTGGGGAAGTGCGGACGGTTGCGCCCGAGGTGCTCAGGCCGGAAGTGCGTGGGCCTGAGATTTACTCGGTGGGGTAGGCAGCCGCCTCTGCAGGTGAGAGGTAGTGCCGCGAGAGCTGCCGGTCTCTCCACTGTGCATCACAACAACAAGAGCGTGATGCTCCGGTCGAGATGACAGAACTCTAGCTGCTTCAACACTCCCCTGACATCGATCTTGCGAGCACAGCGCCGTGGCTAGGCGCTGTGCTCGTGACCGAAGGCCAGGTCGATGAGGGTTTTTTCTTCGAGCGCGTGGGCCTTGGCAGAGCCGGTTGCGGGGCTGGCGGCGGCGGTTCGCTTGACGCTGAGGACGGCGCGGTCGCCTGCGATGCGGCGCAGAAGAGGCAGAACGTAAGAGCGGGCTCCCATGTTGGCGGGCTCTTCCTGGACCCAGACGATCTCGGTGGCGGAGGGGTGCTGGTCGAGCGCTGCCTGCAGCTCGGCTTCGGGGAAGGGATAGAGCTGCTCGAGGAAGATGATGCCTACGGAGTGCTCGTTGCGCTTGGCACGCTCGACGCGGAGGTTGTGGCCGATTTTGCCGGTGCAGACCAGCAGGCGGTGAGGGTTGGTGACGGAGTTGTCGGGGAGAACGTTCTGGAAGTGGTCGAGCGCGAGGTCGGCGACGGGGGACATGGCGTCGGGGTGGCGGAGCATGGACTTGGGCGTGAAGACGACGAGGGGCTTGCGCCATTTGCGCAGGGCCTGGCGGCGGAGAAGATGGAAGAACTGCGCGGCGGTGGAGGGCTGTGCGACCTGGATGTTGTCCTGCGCGGCTAGCTGGAGGTAGCGCTCGATGCGGGCGCTGGAGTGCTCGGGGCCCTGGCCTTCGTAACCGTGAGGGAGGAGCATGACGAGGCCGGAGAGCAGGCCCCACTTGGCTTCGCCAGCGGAAAGGAACTGGTCGATGATGATCTGGGCACCGTTGGCGAAGTCGCCGAACTGTGCCTCCCAGAGGACGAGGGCCTCGGGATAGTCTCGGGAGAAGCCGTACTCGAATCCGAGGCAAGCCGCCTCGGAGAGAAGGGAGTTGTAGACGGACCAGCGGCCCTGGTTGGGGCCCATATTCCAGAGAGGGGAGACGCGGGTTTCAGTCTCGATGTCGATGAGGACGGAGTGGCGCTGGTTGAAGGTGCCGCGCTGGGAGTCCTGGCCGCTGAGGCGGACGGGGGTTCCGGCTTTGAGGAGCGAGGCGTAGGCGAGGAGCTCGGCCATGCCGTAGTCGAGGGGCTTGAGGCCGGTGCCCATCTCTACGCGCTGTTCGAGGAGCTTCTGTACCTTAGGGTGTACATGGAAGCCGACGGGGGCTGTCGTGAGAGCTGTGGTCAGGGAGGCGATTTCGGTGGCGTCTAGTCCGGTGCGGGGGTTGTCGTCGGGGCGCAACGGGCCGCCGTAGTAAGGTGCCCAGTAGTCGCGGATGTCGAAGAGTTTGGACTTGCGCTTGGCTTCGGTGGCCGCCTTCTGCTCTTCGAGGAATTTGCCTTGCGAGTAAGCAATCTCTTTAGAGGGATCGACGCCGATTTGTTTGGCGTAGAGCTGGAAGAGCGGCGGGTGATCCTTGATCTTGGCGTAGCGGAGGGGCTGGGTGACGGTGGGGTCGTCGACTTCGGAGTGGCCGTGGCGGCGGTAGCCGATGAGGTCAACGACGACGTCGGACTGGAAGGTCTGGCGGTATTCGGCTGCGAGGGCCGCGATGCGGACGACGGCAGCAGGGTCTTCGGCGTTGACGTGGAAGATGGGGATGGGTAGGCGCTTGGCTAGGTCGGAGGCGAAGCGCGAGGAGTTGGACTCGCCAGGCAGGGCGGTGAAGCCGAGCAGGTTGTTGACGATGACCTGGATGGTCCCGCCGATGTTGTAGCCGTGGAGGGAGGCGAGGTTGAGCGATTCGGCCCAGATGCCCTGGCCGGCGAAGGCGGCGTCGCCGTGGATGATCATAGGCATGACCTGGCGGCGGGCCTGGAGGAAGTCTTCCTTGCTGCGGTGCTTGGCGAGGCGTTCCTGATAGGCGCGGGTGCGTCCCATGATGATCGGGTCGGCTGCTTCGAGGTGGCTGGGGTTGGAGGCGAGGTTGAGGTGAACAGTCTTACCGGTGGCGGTGACGAAGTCGCCGGTGGCACCCATGTGGTATTTGACGTCGCCTCCGCCGAGGGTGCTGCGGGGGTCGACGTCTTCGAATTTGGTGAAGATATCGCGGGAGGGGCGACCGATGGTGTTGACCATGACGTTGAGGCGGCCGCGGTGGCTCATGGTGAAGATGGAGCGGTTGACGCCTAGCTCTGCTGCGGTGGTGAAGAGTTGGTCGAGGAAGGGGATGAGGACGGTGAGGCCCTCGAGCGAGAAGCGCTTGGTGCCGAGGTAGCGCTGCTGAATGACCTGCTCGAAGAGATCCGCGCGGAGGAGGCCCGTGAGGATTCGGTCGTTAGGGATGATGGCAGTGGCGGAGGTGGGATCGACCACTGGGGCTTCGAGGCGCTGCTGGATCCAGGCGCGCTTTTCGGCGGAGGGGATGTGCATGAACTCGGCGCCGATGCTGGAGGTGTAGATGCGGCGGGCCTCCTGGACGTCGGGCGAGTCTTCGTCGGGAGGTGGGTCGGAGACGGGGAAGGGCGCGGGGGGAAGGAGCTGGCCGAGGGGGTCGAGGGAGGCTTGGAGATAACCCCAACGGCGAAAGAGGTCAAAGGTGGTGTCTCTGGTGGCGGCTGAGGTGGTTGCGCGGGCGATTTCTTGTGAGCTAGAAGGCATGCATCTATAGGATGTCACGGGTATGGGTTTGGACGCCATGGGAGGACAAGTGGGGGCGGCAAAAGCCTGCGGAAAGTGATACAGATCACAGACTGCGCCAAAGGAGAGGCGCGAGGATGAAGTTGTTGGAGGAATCACCCGATGCCATCGAACTCTCTCCCCGAGGCTGCGCAGGAATCACTGCCGATACCCTGCTCGTGTGACGGCCCGTGTGCTGGATACAAGACTCAACCTGGCTGCCCATCGCTGCTGGTACTGGCGACGCTGGATAAGGCCAAGAAAGAGCTAGCAGCTCTGTTGCAGGGGGCCGCTGCGTAAAAAATTGATCTTCACCCCAGTGAATTTTACTGTCGGCAGGACGGTAATTACTGGTTGCTGGAGCTCTATTCGGGATTCTCTTGGGAGAAAGGATCTCAGGATAGAGAAGTTGCCGCTCGAGGTCCCTCTCGAGCGGCAACTGAATTTAAGGGGAGAATTTGGGCGCGGTTCGATCGCGATCGGAGCTAGACGTAGCGGGCTTCCATCTGGATGGGATGGTTGAGGGTCATGCGGTCGAGGGTCTGGTTGAGTTGGCCATCGCGGCGGAAGCGGGTGAGGAGGCGACTGACGGTTTCGCGGGAGAGGCCGGCCATACTGCCGAGGTCTTCGTGGGTAAGTTGCATGACAAATGAGATGGGGAGGTTGGTGGGGGCAGGGCCGTTGTCGGGCTCGTCTACGCGGGCCAGATCGAGGAGAGTGCTGGCGAGCTTACCGGCGGCGGAGGTGTGGAGAGCAAGGCGGCGGGCGGTGAGGACGGCGCCGTTGTATTCGTGGGCGAGGGTCTGGGCGATGCTGTGGCCAACGTCGGGATAGAGGGTCATGAAGCGGATGAAGTCTGCGCGGGGAATGGATTTGATGACGCAGGGGTCGAGGGTTTCGGCGGTTACGCGGTAGACAGCGCTTTGGAGCAGGGCGGCTAGGCCGAGGAAGTCACCAGGGCCGGCGACGCGGAGGAGGAAGATCCGGCCTTCGGCGGAGGCGGCGACAAGCTTGACGCGACCGCTGCAGAGGATGAGGACCTGACTGGCTGGAGAGCCCTCGCGGATGAGGGTCTCATGGCTGTCGCGATAGTGACAGACGGCGACGGAATGAAAGTGGCGCAGGGCCGGAGCCGAGAGAGAGGAGAAGCACTGAGGGGCGAAGGTCGAGCAGTGAGCATCGCTGCGTGGACGAATCATGGAGCCTCCTGAGAGGTGCTTGGTGTGGGGCGAAGGCATCTCCATAGTCTACCGGGGCGATTTAGGGCGCTGTATCGCATTGACCACGTTGGAGAAATACTTCGCGGATGTACTGGTGGCAATCGGCGGATGAGGCGAGGGGTGAGCGCTGCGTGGTAGTCTGCGGAACATGTCTGAACATAACGACCGCCAGCGTGGCGGAGGTCGCTCCCAGGGTTTCTCGCCTATATCTTCCTCACAGCAACATGCATCATCGGGGTCGCATTCGTCGCAGGGTGGGCATGGGTTTGATTTGGCGCAGTCGGCGCTGGATGATATGCATGCGGCGGGATTCAAGCCGGAGTTTGGGCCGGGAGTAGAGGAGCAGACGGCGGCGATTGAGAAGCTGCTGGCGCAGGTGGAACCGAGGCCGGGTGTAGAGGATTTGCGAGGGCTGGGGTGGTCGTCGATCGATAACGACACATCTCGGGATCTGGACCAGATTGAGGTGGCGGAGCGCGTTGCCGGTGGCGTGAAGCTAAGGGTGGCGATTGGGGATGTGGCGGCGGCGGTGGATAAGGGAACCCCGATCGACCAACATGCGCAGGCGCAGACACAGACAATTTATACGGCGGTGAAGAATTTCCCGATGCTGCCGCTGGAGTTGTCGACGGGCGTGACGTCCCTGAACGAGAGCGGCGATCGGCAGGCGGTGATGATGACGTTCACGGTGGGGCCGGACGGCGAGATATTGGATGAGGGTGTGTCGCTGGCGGTGGTGAGGAATCGGGCGCAGCTGGCGTACTCCCGTGTCGGGCCGTGGCTGGAGAACACTGCGGGTGGTGTGGTGGATAACGATGTGTTGAGTTTGAGGTCGGATAGCGCGCGAGAACATGCTGCAGATGAGTCGCTTGGGGCAAGCGCAGTGGCTGGCGGCACTGCGGGTCTCTCCGCCACGTCCGCAACGAGCACGGACTCCAGTCGAGATGACAACGTTGCGGGGTTATCGACTGGATGGTTGGTGGAGCAGTTGAAGATGCAGGATGAGGCGGCGCGGGCGCTGCATGCGGCTCGGGTGAAGAAGGGGGCGCTGGAGTTCCACAAGTCGGAGGCTGATCCGGTGGTGGTGGATGGGCGCGTGATCGCGGTGAGTGAAGCGATTCAGAATCGCGCGATGAATTTGATTGAGGATTTGATGGTGGCGGCGAACGGCGTGATGGCTCGAGCGCTGCGCAACGGTGGGCGAAGCGGGCTGCAACGGGTGGTGAAGACGCCGGTGCGGTGGGATCGGATTGTGACGCTGGCGGCGGAGCATGGGGCGACGTTGCCTGCGGCGCCGGACTCTGTGGCGCTGAATAATTTCCTCGAAGCGCAGAGGGCGTCGGATTCGATTCATTATCCGGATTTAGCGGTCGCTGTGATCAAACTGATGGGACCGGGCGAGTACATGTTGATGCGGCCGGACGACGATCCGACCGGCCACTTTGGATTGGCGGCGCGGGACTATACGCATTCGACGGCGCCGAATCGACGGTTTCCGGATCTGGTGACGCAGAGGGTGCTGCATGCGATGGCGAAGGGAGAGCCGGCGCCTTATAGCGATGGCGATCTGACAGCGATTGCGGCGCATTGCAATGATGCCGACAAGGCGCTGCGGAAGATAGAGCGCACGATGCAGAAGAGGGTGGCGGCAGTGGCGATGGCGCCGCATCTTGGCGAGGTGTTCGCAGGAGTGGTGACGGGGTCGAGTGACAAGGGAGTGTATGTGCGCGTGATTCAGCCTCCGTTTGAGGGGCGTGTGATCCAGGGCGAACAGGGATTGGATGTCGGCGACAAGGTTAGTGTGAAGCTGCTGCACACGGATCCAGCGCGAGCGTTTATCGATTTCGCGAAGGTGGGGATGCGGGCGGTTGCGCCGAGTCCGAAGGCGGCTGGGGCTGCTGCGGGGCGTTGAGGAGCTTGGGGTCGTGGAGTAGCTGTTGCATGTTGGCGTAGACGGCGTTGGTCCAGCCGAAGCCGATGACGTTTTGCTTGTAGCCGGCGGCTACGGCAACGTTGGCCGAGCCTTCGACTACGTTGTACTTTTCTCGGATGGTTCCGTCGTGGGCGTAGTTGACGGCGACGGTGTTGGTAAAGTGGCGGGCGATGGTGAGGGCGTCGCCGATGTAGCCGTAGCGGATGAGGCCGACGATGGCGAGCCAGTTGGTGGGAGCCCAGCCGTACGGTTCGTCCCACTGCTCGCCGGAGTTGAAGGTGCTGGTGGCGAGACCGCCGGGACGGGCGAACATGGGGAGGGCGGCGACCATGCGCGCGGCTTTTGCGGGAGGAGCGATCCCTGCCCAGAGGGCGTAGTACGTGGAGATGAAGGGGTAGGTGGAGCGCCGATGGGTGCGGAGGTTGAGGTCGTAGTAGAGTCCGGAGGTTTCGTCCCACATGAGGCTGTTGATGGCGTGAAGGCGATCGCCGGCGGTGCTGCTCCAGATGATGGCGTTGGCGGAGTCGCCGAGGGTGGCGTGGATGAAAGCGACGTCCCGCTCGTACTTGTAGAGGAGGGCGTTGAGGTCGAGGGGAGCGTAGTCCTCGGTTGATCCGCTGAAGGGGCCAAAGCGGAAGCTGGTGTCGAAGCCGGACTCCCGCATGGCGCGATCGCCTTCGTAGAAGGAGGGCGAGAGGATGTGACCTTCGGCGTTGGGCTGCTTGCAGGTGGTGGTGATGCAGGCGGGGGTGGGCTCGAGGTAGGTGGAGTTGACGTAGGAGGGGTGGGAGAGGAGCCAGTGTATGACGGTGGTGTAGTAGGTGCTGTCATCGCTCATCTCGGGGACCGGCCCATCGTCGAGATCGAAGTAACGGGAGAGGCCGGTGGCGAGATCAAGATGTGGCTCGGTGATCCAGAGGTTGTGATCGTGGATGAGGTAGGGAAGAGACTCATGGAGGAAGTCGTGAGCGGCCTTGGGATCGGCGGGCAGCTCCGCGTCATAGACGGCGAGGACCATTGAGGAGAGAAAGGGCGGCTGCGAGCGGGTGAGGTAGTAGGTGCGATTGGCATTGAGGACGGCACCGTAGTGATCGATCTCGTAGAAGAAGTTTTCGACGGTGCCGCGGGCGAGGTCGACACGATGGTCGAGAAGCTCGCCGAGCAGGATAAAGTAGCTGTCCCAGCCATACATCTCGTTGAAGCGGCCGCCGGGAACGACGTAGGGGTTGGGGAGATAAAGAAGGCCGGGGTTGGGGAGCTGGGAGGGGTCGACGTCGCCGAGATGTTTGATACGGCGGGGGAGATGGAGAATTTGGACGTTGCAGTGCTGTTGGAGAGCGCGGAGTTCAGGGGTGAGCTTCTGCTCCTCGGGAAGATAGAGAATGGGGGCGGTGAGTGGGTTAGTGGGGGCTGTGGTCGCCGGCGTCGTTGTGGTGGTGGCGGGGACTTTGATGTCAGGGAAGGACGAGCAATCGAGCATGGAGCGCTGGAGGCGGTCCCAGGATTGGTGAATGTAGGCGTCGATGGGGAGCTGCGCGGGCTGCTGGGCTGGGGCTGCGGCGGTAAGCAGGAGAGCAACGAGGCAGTAGCGAAGATGCATGAGAGTTACGATGTTACGCCGGGTGGATGGGATTGGGATTGAGGTTCGGAAACAGGCTCATGACGATGTGGTCATGCGTTGGACTCTGACGGATGGAAATTGGAGCCGAGGTCTTTGCGGAGAAATAGGGTGGCCTGGGGATTTTGGTTGTAGCGTGGGCAGTCGACGTAGCCGCGGCGGCGGTACATGGTGATGGCGGACTGGAAGTTGTCCTTACTGTCGAGGTAGAGCCAGCGAAGGCCGGCGGTACGGGCGGTGTCTTCGAGGGTGTCCATGAGGCGGGCGGCGATGTTGCGACCGCGGAATTGGGGAAGGACGAAGAGGCGTTTGCACTCGGCGGCTTGGGGGATAGCGTCGAGGCTGCGGAAGAGGACGCAGCCGGCGATTTGTGCGGTGTCGGGGGCGGACGAGAACTCAGCGAGGAAGAAGCCGTAGGGTATTGGTTAAGGGTTGCGATGAGGGATTGCTCGTCTTCCGTGTGATGGACGTCCCCTTCGCTGTAGTAGAGCTGAAGAAGAGCGAGCAGGGAGGGAAGGTCGTTAGCCGTGGATCGGCGGATGCAGATGGCCGTGATGTCCGGTGAGGCGGGAGGCATGGTGATCCCTCGTCTAGATCCAATCTCCGTTGCGCATGAGGGGTTCGGCCGAGCCGTTGGGGGAGAGACCGTCGACGTTCATGGTGGGCCCACCGATCATCCAGTCTACGTGGATGAGGCTGTCATTGGCTCCCAGGCTGGAGAGCTGTTCTTTGGACATCTTGTCTCCTCCGATGAGGCAGGTGGAGTAAGCCTGTCCGAGGGCGATGTGGCTGGCGGCATTTTCGTCGAAGAGAGTGTTCCAGAAGAGGATACCGGACTGCGCGATGGGGGAGTTGTGCGGGACGAGAGCGACTTCGCCGAGCTGGCGAGCACCTTCGTCGGTGGAGATGAGCTTGTTGATCGCGGACTCGCCGGCGGTGGCGGTGGCATGGACGATGCGGCCATCCTTGAAGGTGCAGCGGATGTTTTCGATCAGCGTGCCCTGGTGGGAGAGTGGCTTGGAGGCGGAGACGTGGCCGTTGACTCGGGCCTTGTGAGGAGTCGTAAAGCACTCTTCTGTGGGGATGTTGGCATTGCAGTAGAAGCCGTTGCTGGCAGTGGAGCCTCCTCCGGCCCAGAGGTGCTGGTCGGCGAGACCGACAGTGAGGTCGGTGGCGTTGTCGGGAGTGAAGAAGCGGATGGAGTGGTAGCGCTTGTGGTTGAGGAAGTCGACCCGCTGAGTGAGATTGGCGTTGTGTCGCTTCCAGTCGGCGATGGGGTCGTCGCCTGTGATGCGGGAGGTGAAGAAGATGGCCTCCCAAAGATTGTTGAGGGCAAGTTCGGGAGATTCGTTGGGGAAGACGAGAGATGCCCAGGCGGGAGTGGCGGCGGCGACGATCGTCCAGTTGATGGCGAAGCGGGTGATGAGCTCCATGGCGGGCTTGTAGGCCTTGGACATGGCAGTGTTGGCTCGCGAGACTTTGTTGGGATCCTGGGAGGCGAGCAGGGCGGGGTCGGCACCGGTAATGCCCATGCGTGCGGCGTTGGTTTTGTAGGCGGCGGCGAGGGCGTCGTAGTACCAGGTGGGAGCGTAGTCGAAGCTGCTGTCGGGTGCGTTCTGGTAGCGGGCGAGCGTGGCGGCGTCATCGGCGTAAAAGGTGGTGACGAGCTTGGCTCCGGCTTTATAGGCTTGCTCGGTGATGCGGCGGACGAGCGGAACGGCTTCGAGCGGAGCGGTGATGACGAGCTCCTGATCAGGCTGGAGGCCGGCTCCGACTCGGACCGCGACTTCGGCGAGGCGGTCGAGCTTATGGTCGAAGGGGAGGAGCGCGAAGGGAGTATGGGCTGTGACGGTTGCAGAACTCATGATGTAAGGGTAGGCGGGGGAAGAACATACCGCAAGTGTCCTTCGCGGACGGCGAGTGTTGATCGTGGCGGGATGAGTGGCTTAGGCTGATTCGGCGAGGGAGGCTATTACCCGGAGGGCGGATTGCAGGGCGGGTTTGCCTACCTTGTGTTCGAAGGAGCGTTGAACTTTGTCGAGCGCGCCGATG
>Ga0302320_10024400_pt1 | contig 11803 bp, 7 predicted proteins | sample Bog_T0_3_FD_202130 | JGI IMG/M metagenome (GOLD analysis project Ga0302320, IMG submission 202130) | Peat permafrost microbial communities from Stordalen Mire near Abisko, Sweden - Bog_T0_3 | ecosystem: Environmental > Terrestrial > Soil > Wetlands > Peat | place: Sweden: Abisko, Stordalen Mire... | reverse complement strand
GCGTGGCGTATGCAAGCTGCGGAGACGGTACGTTGACGGTGGTGGACGAGAAGGCTGGGAAGTTTGAAGTGGTGCAAGTGGTGAAGACGCCGACCGGGTCGCGCACCATGACCGTGGATGACGCCACGAACAACCTCTATTTGCCGGCGGCGGAGTTTGAAGCGCCTGCGCCGGGGTCGGCGTCGCGACGGCCGAGAGTGAAGCCGGATAGTTTCATGATTGTCGAAGTGGGGAAGAAGTAACCCCGGCCGAGGAACGACAGTCGTTCAAAGCGAAATGGCAGCCGCCAACTGAAGCGACTGCCATTTCTTTTTGTACGGTATGAGTGGTTCAGACGGATTCGGTTGCCGGATCGAGAGTTGTGAAGCCTTCGGATTTTGCGGCTGCGAGCAACTGCGGCGAGGCGGAGACGAATGTGATCTCCGTTCCGGGGAACATGTCGCGGGCGACGAGAGCGGCGGCCAGTTGGAGGGTGTCGGGCCAGCGGAGGGTGGAACGATCGAGGAGCTGACGCGCGGCCTCAAGGACGGCTGGGTTAAGCGGTTCCTGGACCATGCGAGCGGCTTCGAGTCGCAGGCTTTCGAGCGCTGCCGTTGCGTCCTGAGGAGTGATTCCGCCATCGCGCTCGCGGCGGCGGACCGCAGCGTAGACTTCGAGAGGCGTGGAGGCCGAGATGAGTTTGCGATTGTCTTCGACCGACTCCATGAGTTGAATAAGGGAGTCGGTACCCGGACCTCGCACAAACAGCTTGGCGAACGCGGTGGCCTCGAGGAAGTAGAAACTCACATCTCACCCCGTTCTTCTTCAATGGCGTCGTCGATGAGCTCGCCCTGCACATCGACCGGATGAAAGCGCTGGGCCTCGTCGGGAATACCGGCTTCTGCTCGGTTGAGCCGGATGGTCGTGGTGGGATAGGCGGGAGTCTTGGGGTTGGCGATCTTGCTGGTGAGCACGACGCCGCGCTGAATGGCTTCCGCCAGAACAGCCTGGCGCGATTCGGGATTCTGGTTCCAGCGGAATGCCTTGCGGGGCAGGAAGGAGTCGCGGAACCACTTGAGGGCGATGAAAGCATGCCCGCCCCGCTCGGCCTCGGCTAATGCGGCGCAGAGTTCCTTGACGCGGGCATCGAGGTCGGCAGGAATGATTGCCTCCTGGGCATCGTCCTCATCGTCGAATTCCTGGTCCACGACGGCGCGCTGGGCGCGGGCAGAACGCGGAGCCGGTTCGCTGTCGCCGCTGCGCTCGAAGTAGATGCGCACTTCGTCTTCTTCCGGCGACCAGGTTTCCGCGGAGGCGTTGCGGCGCTTGCTGCGGCCGTTTTCGCTGCACAGTTCGACGATGGCGAGGTATCCGGGAGGGGCGAGGAATTGCAGAGCTCGCGCGAGGCCGGGATCGGCGGAATCTCCCAGATCATTCAGCGCTTCTTCGATAATCTCTTCCGCGTCGGGAATGCTCAGTTGACTGAGATCTATGCCGGCTTGCTTGGCTTTTACGGATTTCATTTCGTTCTTCTCCGAATGCTGCGTCTTTGGCCTGCTGGAGGGCAACTGCTTCGGACGGCATGCATAGAGCGTGCCGCGTTGCGATGTATGCCATAAGTGAAAACAGAGCAATCCTGGTTCCAGAGCCAAGGCCAGGGATTAGATACCCCTTCGGGCGATGGTCAAATTGATCTGTTGGTTGCGCGGACTCTTGCCTGTGTCCGGCAAGTGGATATGTCCCGCGGCATCTCTCGAATCAAATTAAGACGGTTAATGGGATTGATACGGCTCACAACTTATCCAAGCCGTCTTCCATTTCTCTCTTTTAACAGCGTGGATTCGAGAACGATTAAGTTAGAGCGCAAAGTTCGAAGCTATACATGGAACAGTGTAGCCGAAAAACTGGAAATGTGGCGTAAGAAGTTGAAACCATGTGAGCGGAGTCACCTGGACGGAGGCAGATCGCCGGGAAAGTTACCGGATTCACTTATCGCAGAACAGCCTAAGTTCGTACAATGCTGGTATGCGCCGATGGATACTGCTTCTGTTGTTTTTCTTATTTCTGGATCAAATCGGGTTGTGCGCTGACGGTCCAGCCTTCGATCTCGCCGGACCGAAGGTAGATGTTCACGTGAAACGGGGCGAGGTGACCCTGCCGATTGCAGAGACGCCGAACCTGCTGCCGGGCGACAGGCTTTGGATTCATCCCGACCTGCCAGAGAACCAGTCAACCCATTTTGTATTGATCGTGGCGTTTCTGCGCGGGGCGACCAATCCACCGCCGCCAGAGTGGTTCACGCGGGTAGAGACGTGGAACCGATCTGTGCGCGACGAGGGTGTGTTTGTCGAGGTTCCAAAGGAAGCGCAACAGGCATTGATTTTTCTGGCGCCGGAGACGGGCGGGGACTTCACCACGCTGCGCAAGGCTGTGCACGACCGGCCGGGGTCCTTTGTTCGCGCGGCGCAGGACCTGCAAGCCGCGAGCTGGGACCGGATGCGGGCGGAAGCCTATATGGCGGAGGTCAAGGTCACTTCGCAAACCGATCCAAAGCTGCTGAAGGAACACGCCGCGCTTGCGGCGCGGAGTCTGGGCATCAAGCTCGACCAGGCTTGCTTTGACAGGCCGCCGGAACAACAGGTTCCCTGCCTCACCCAAAACTCGTCGGGGATGGTGCTGGACGACGCCAATGCGCAGTCGCTGGTATCGCAATGGACGAGCGGCTCGACCGGGGACCTGATGAACCAGATCAGCTCCACCCCCATGATGGGGAGCGGCGCGTACAGCCCATATATTGGCGCGATTGTGGACACTGCGAGAATTCTTGCGTCGTTGCATACGGCGCACTTTCAGTACATTCCAGCGCTGGCGCTGCCGACCAAAGACACGCTGAACCTACGGCTGAACCTGCCGCCTTCGTTTCGAGATCCCAAGTCTGTAGTAGTGGTGGCTCTGCCTCCGGTGGGGCCGACGATCCAGCCGCCTCTGCATCCGGTGAGCCCCACTGAAAGCTTTTGCGCAGAGAAACCGGGGATGGTGTTGCCGGCCGAGGGTGCGCCGCTGGTGTTCGCCACGGAGTTGGCTCACGATCTGACCTTGCACATCGAGACAAAGGCTGGACCGTTGGATTTGCCGGTGAAGACCGACCCTTCAGAAGGCGGGCTCACGCTGGTGCATGGGGCTCCCGCTCTGGATGAGGGCGAACTGACGGGCGTGTTGCGCGGGAAATGGGGATTTGACAACTGGGAAGGGCCTAAATTCGACCTGCGGACGCCCGAAGCCGGAAAGTGGACGCTGGCGGAGGGGGATCAATCCGCCTTGGTGGTGGGGCGCGAGGACTCTCTGCACCTGACGGGCGACAGCACGCTGTGCGTGGAGCGGGTTGAGAATGTGCTGGCCGGCGGCAGCGCGCTGAAGCTGGGCTGGAAATCGCCCAAGCCGGAGATGCTGGAGGTTGCGGTGCCGATGAGGAATGCGGCGCCGGGGCCGGTGACGCTGGAGATTTACCAGTTCGGACTGAAGAAGCCTGACCGTCTGGCGCTGACAGCATATGCCGAGGCTGCCTCGCTGGACCGGCTCACGCTGAGCGCCGGCGATCAAGTGGCGCTGCTGAAAGGCACCCGGCTGGACGAGGTGGCAAAGGTTGAGCTGCAGGGAATCGCCTTGACGCCCGTCAAGCTGAACCGGGTGCAGGATAGCGATGAACTGATGTTGATTACAGATGGGTCGACGACCGAGCTTGACCCGACGAAGCGTTACTTTGCCAAGGTGCAATTGCGGGACGGGCGGCAACTGAAAGCGCCTGTGACCGTTGATCCGCCACGGCCACAGGTGACGCTGCTGAGCAAGGGAAGCCAGGAAGAGGGCTCGGCAACGGCCTCGCCGGTGACGCTGGCGAGTGGAGACGACCTGCCGGTTGGCGAGCGGCTGGTTTTCTTTCTCAAGTCGAGTGTGCCGGCAAGTTTTCCCCGTGACGAGAAGGTGGAGTTGGCTGCGCTGGATGGCAGCTTCGATACGGTCCTCACTCTGTCTGACGGCAGTCTGATGCTGGAGGACGCGAAAACCGCGGAGGCAACCGTTGAGCCTCTGACACGATTTGGCTCCTCCGCCTTTGGGCCCGTGCGAGTGCGCGCGGTGGCTGCCAACGGATCGGCCGGAGACTGGCTGCCTCTTGGGACGCTGGTGCGCCTGCCAGGATTCAAGGATCTGCGTTGCCCCCGCGCCACGGCTAGGCCCTGCCTGCTGACGGGAACGAATCTTTTCCTGGCCACGGCGGTAGCCGCAACGCAGGATTTTGAGAATCCCGCGGAAGTGCCGCCTGAATTTACAGGAACCCAGCTCAGCGTGCCGCACCCGGTGAATGGGGAACTTTATTTGAAGCTGCGCGACGACCCCAAGACGGTGCAGACGCTGACATTGCCTGTAACGGGTTTGAGCCAGCCAGAGACGAAGACGCCGCAGGCCGAGCCGGTTGTTGCGCCTGAGACACCGCCTCCGGCTGAAGCGAGGCCTCCGGTTCCCGTTCCTGAGACGCAGCCTGCCACCCCTCCGGCTCCTACTCATGAGCCGCAACCCGGCGCCACACCGCCGGCAAAGTCACCAACCATCTAGAGCCGCATCTGCCGCCCTACTGAAAGTAGGCGCGATTCTTCTCTTCGAATTCAGCCTTGTCCGCGGGTAGATCGGCGCTCGAGAAGATTGCATTCTGGGCGCAGAGGTCGGCGCAGTTTCCGCAGTCGATGCACTCATCGGGGTTGATGAAGACCTGGGATACTTTCCCGGCAGCCTCATCGCCGGCTGTTGGTGAAATAGCGGAGGTGGCGCACTCGGCTACACAGACAAAGTCCTTGGTGCAGGCGTCGGTAACGACGTAAGGCATATGGATTGCTCCTTGATTGGGGTTGGGGGCATCGCATTCGAATGCACCCCTCGGTTTGAAGGTAGCGTGCCTATGCGCCGACGGACCGTGACCCAAATCACGGCGGCGATCACCGTTGCGGGGAATCTACCTGATTAGGGTACGGAGGCGAATCTCAATCGTGCAGTAATCGGGCTGATCGGTCTTGCCTTCCCTGGGCAAGCTATTCTCAATAAATGCTTAAGGTGCAGACCTGCGGGCTTCTTCTAACATTGACTGTGCTGGTGATGGCGCCGGCATCTGACTCTTCTCAAACAATCGATCCCACCTGGACGTTTGCCGTTTCTGGCGATAGCCGCAACTGCGGCGATTTTGTCATGCCGGCCATCGCGGCCAAGGTGAAGGCTGAGAACGACAGCTTCTACTGGCACCTGGGCGACTTCCGCTGGATGACGATGGAAGATCAGGACATCGAGGCGCTTGAGCCCGGCGGCAAATGGACTTCGCACTTTACTTACCAGCAGCACGCATGGGACGACTTCTTCACACACCAGTTGGTGGCATTTGGGTCCTTCCCGGTATTTCTGGGCCGGGGAAATCATGAGACCGTCTCTCCCATGACCCGCGAGGGGTACATTGCCAAGTTCGGCGCCTACTTGAATCGGCCAGAGATTTTGGCGCAGCGCAAGGCGGACGGCGCGCCGGCAACGGCCCAGCCCTGGTACCACTGGACGCACGACGGCGTGGATTTTATCAACCTGGACAATGCCAGCCACGAAGAGTTCTCCGACGCACAACTGCATTGGCTGCGCTCCGTGCTCGACCGGGACCTTGCGCCGCATTCAGGCATCCACACCATCGTTGCCGGGATGCACGAAGCGCTTCCTCACTCGACCAGCTCGAATCATGCAATGGACGACTGGGAGTTGGGTGTAAGGAGCGGCGAAGAGGTCTACAACTGGTTTTTTGAAGCTCAGAAGGCTGGAGAGATTGTGTATATCCTCGCCAGCCACTCGCACTACTACGCGCCCAACATCTTCAGCTCGGCTTACTGGAAGCAGCAAGGAAAGGTCGTGCCTGGGTGGATTATCGGAACGGCGGGCGCGCATCGCTATAAACTGCCAGCGGTGTCGGACAAGGCCTCGAAAACCGACATCTACGGCTTCCTGCGGGGGAGTGTCCATGCGGATGGAACGATCGACTTCAAGCTTCACCAACTGAGCGAAAGCGACCTGGTGCAGTCGCGATGGCCCCATGCGCCGTTGGACGCGATTCACGAGTGCTACGTCGCGAACTCCGACGACGCCGGAAGGTGAAGTTTACGGCGTTTTCCAAATTAGAGCGGAACCAGAGTTGCTGTGACCTGATGACTGATCCTTGATCCCTGTCTTAACGGTAGTCAAAACGGCCCTAATTACGTGCAAAATCGCTCCGAAAACGACTAAAAAAGGCCTCAATTTCACGTTTTGCTCTACTTGCAGATTGAGCCCACGGCAAAATCCCATGGCCTCCAACTCGCCATTCCAGGCTCCAGAAACCTGTCAGGCTCATTTCCTCCACCTGCCACCAGAGATTCCTCGCCTTTTTTTCAACCTGCAAGTAGAGCCATTGCGCTCTAGCGTGGCCTTTTGAAGTTCATCGAATGTGGCTTTTACTTCCACCCCATCGACAAAGACCTGCGGGGTACCCACCCTGTGGGTCGGGGGGCCTGGAACGGGAAGATCCACTTGAATGCGTGGTTTCGACAAACATCAAATCGAAAAATGTTCTAGGCGCGGCGGGCAGGGTGATCCTCGAAGCCCGTCGTCAGAAGATGCGGACACGAATGCCAGAACTGATGCCGACTTGGGAGAGGCTGCCGAAGGTGAACTGGGGCCAGATTTGATATTCGGCGTCAATGATGCGTATTTGAAATCTGCGATTGATGTAGTAGTCTAGCCCACCGCCGGGCGCAATCACCAGGTAATTGCCCGTCGCCAGATTATAAGGGAAGTTGAACTCTCCGATGCCAACCATGCCTTTGACATAGGGCTGGAGTTTTCCAAAATCCATGTGATAGCGGGGACCCACTTCATAGGTTGTGGTGTGGACATTGGCAGTCTGGTTGAAGATGAGCCAGCGCCCCTCCGCCTCGATTCCGAGGCGGCGCTTGGTGTCGGCCTCGACGAAACCCGAGAAGCCCAGCATTTCCCGATCGCCGTAGTTGATCACGTAGGCGGCGTCTGTGCCGCCCGCGGACAGAACCCAGCCCCCGGCATCGCCCGCCGGCTTGACCTGAGCTGAAGCGGGGTGCGCGATAGCCAGGCCAACAGCCAGGCAGATCAGCGCTTCGACAGGCCGGATACCCCGCACGCCCCACCACATTTTTCCGAAATCATGCAGACTCTTCATGTTTCTCCAGCGGTTTGTCATGATTCCGCTCTACTGGGTAATCGTCAAAGTAACGTTTTGATAGTGAATGATGTCGCTGTTGGCTCCGGTTCCAACGACCTGGATCACATACGTTCCCGGCGTGGCGCCCCCGGTGCTGATTCCGTTGCAGCCGGAGACAAGCATGGCGGCGCCGGAGAGAGCCAGCAACAGGACCATCGATAGAACGGCGCCATGACGTTTACGGAAGCGCCAGAAGATCCAGCCGAAGAACAGGCTCAAGGGCAGGAAGAAGCCTGCGATATAGACTCCTCGCGGCCCGGAATGGGAGTTCATGGTAACGGTGGAACCCCCAGTCAGGGGCGAGTTGGCGTCAATGGTCAGGACGTCTGTCGCCGTGAGGTTTGCAGCCAGAGGCGTACTGATGCTGGCGAAGTGGCAAGTGACCCCAGACGGCAGAGATCCGCACCCGAACCCGATAGTATCGGTGAAACCGCTATTGGAGGTGAGCGTCACGGTCACCTGGGCATTTTGGGTGGAGGACATGGAGATGGAGGACGGAGTCGCAGCGATGTTGAATCCCGCGGCCTCGCCCGCGATGGAAACGGGCTGCGATGAGGAGGGGCTGTGGAGCGTATCACCGCCATAGTTTGCCACGATGCTGAAGTTGCCAACTCCGAGATTCGGGACGAGGGTGGCGACGCCGCTTCCATCGAGCGTGGCCGAGCCGATGACCGTGGTTCCGTTGTTAAATGTGACGGTTCCGGTAGGAGTGGGGCCGGAGGTGCCCACGACTGCGGAAACCAGAATGGTCTGGGGACTCAAGCCGCCGGTTGAGGAAGCACCGAGACTTGTAGCGGTCGGGATTGCGCCCTCGACCTGGCTGATGGCAGGGGATGTGCTTGGTGAATCGTTCACGTCGCCAGCATAGCTGGCGGTGATGGTGTGCGAACCGGCAGCAAGCGCCGAATAGGTGAAGGTGGCTGTCCCGGTGGCGTCAACGTTGGCGGCGCCCATGGTTGTGCCGTCGGCAATGAAGTTCACGCTGCCCGTGGGAATGCCGCCGTTGCCCGTCACCTTCGCTGTGAAGGTAACCGTGGCCAGGACCAGGGCGGGATTTGGCGTGGAGGTGACGACTGTCGAGGTGGTGGCGAGCTTCACTGTGAGCGCGAGTGGAGTGGAGACGCTGGTGTTATCGTTCACATCGCCCGCGTAGGTTGCAACGATGCTGTAGTTCCCGGGAGCAAGGACGGGGTTAATGGTGGCCGCTCCTCCGGCGCCGAGGGTTGCGGTTCCCAGGGTGGTGGCCCCGTTGGTAAACGTGACGTTGCCCGTGGTGGTTGCCGAGCCGGAGATCACGTTGACGGTAGCCGTAATGGCGACAGGCGCGCCCGCAATGCCGGGGCTGGGAGCTGCCTGAACGACGGTGGATGTCTGCGTCTTGTTCACGGTTTGCGTAAGGGGCGCGGAGGTGGCGGTGCTGTTGTTCGAATCTCCCTGATAAGCCACCGTGATTGTGTGTGCGCCGACAACCAGCGTGGAGGTGTTGAAGGTGGCCTGGTTGGTGGCGCCCACCAGGGTCGAGGTACCGATCTGCGCTCCGCCATCGAGGAAGTTGACTACGCCGGTGGCCGCGATGGCGCCCGCGGGCGTAACCGTCGCGGTGAAGGTGACCGGGACACCGTAGTTCGACGGGTTGACCGACGAGGTGACCACGACGGCGGAGTTCGCCTGCACGTCCTGATTCAGGGTCGCGGAAGTGCTGCCCTGAATCTGGTTCTTGGCGTCGCCGCCATAGGTGGCAGTGATGGAATGAAGCCCCTCGGCGAGAGTTGTGGTGGCAAAAGTCGCCACCCCACTTGTGTTGATTGTGGGGCTGCCCAGAATGGTGGCGCCATCCGAGAAGGTCACCGTCCCGTCTGGAGTCACGCCGCCTCCGCCGGAGATGGAGACCGTTGCGGTGAAGGTGACGTTCTGCCCCACATTGGATGGATTCAGGCTTGAGGTCAGCGTGGTGGCCGTCGCTTCAAGCACAGTTTGGGTCAGCGCCGCCGAGGTGCTGGAGAAGTGCGTCGGGTCGTTGGTGTTGTTGTAGGTGGCTGTAATCTTGTGCAAGCCCACGGTCAGCGCAGGGGTGGTGTAGGTGGCCGTTGCGGTTGTACCTGGGGCTGCGAGAGGAACGTTTGCCTGCAGCGTGGTTGCGCCGTCGAAGAAGCTGACGGTACCGGTGAGATTGCCTGAGCTAGATCCGGTGGAGACAGTAGCCGTAAACGTCACGGTTTGTCCGAAACCGGATGGGTTGAGACTGGAGGTCACGACGGTAGTTGTTGAGTTTACGGCAGTGGCGTCGCCGATCAACTGGATGTCGAGCGGAGTGTTGACGGTTACGCCGACAACGTCGATGTTGGTGATGAGGGGATTGCCGGCGACGGTGGGCGCAAAGACCGCTGCAACGGTGCAATCGGTATCCTCGGCGAGAAATGGATTGCCGGTGGTGCAGGTGGTTGAGGCGTCGAGCAATGAGTTGGTGGCGGGGGTGATGGCGGTCAGATCGAGAGCGAGATTGCCGTCGTTTTCAACGGGCTGGTCCTGAGGAGCGGATTTGCTTCCCTGGCGGATGGCATTCGCTGTGAGATTGATCGCAACGAAGTTGCTCTGCATTTCACGGACAACCATGAGGTAGTAGTCGGCGATGAAGAGATTGCCGCTGCCATCGAGATAGAGGCCTATGGGGCCATAAAGGGCCTGTTTAATGAACTGCCCGTTGAAGTAGTACTCGCCGGTGCCATTTTTTATGACGGTGGAAATGTTTTTGCTGGTTGCGTTCACCTTTCGAATGGCATCGTTCTGCGTATCGGCGATATAGACATTTCCAGCGGGATCGACAGCGACACCGGAGGGCGCATAGAGATTTGCCAGAGTCGCTGGACCTCCATCGCCTGAATTGCCGACAACTCCGACGCCGGCAAATGTCGTGATGGTGCCCGCGGGGTTGACCATTCGAATACGTTCGTTAGCGGAATCGGGAATGTACATGTCGCCCGGCGCGTCGAACGCCACTGCAAAGGGGCGATTGAGTTCGGCGTTGACGGCGAGGATGTTGTCGCCGTTGTATCCACCGCTGCCATCGGGGTTCATGAAGCCGTTGCCGGCGACTGTGGTGATGATGCCGGTGACCGCATCGACTCGGCGGATGCGATGGTTTGCAGTGTCGGCAATAAAGATGTTGCCTGCGAAGTCGATGGTGACTCCCCAGGGCTGATTGAGCTGGGCCAGGGTCGCGGCTTTTGTATCTCCCGCGCTGCCCTCCACGCCTGTGCCGGCGACCGTAGAGATGTTGCCGGTGACGGCATTGATCTGGCGGATCACATTGTTGCCGGTGTCGGCGATGTAGAGATTGCCCGCGCCATCGAGGGCCACTCCATCGGGAGTGTTCAGGGTGGCATTAACCGCGAGCGCGCCATCGCCTGTGTAGGCGGGATTACCGTTGCCGGCGATGGTTGAGATGATGCCAGTGGAGGCAGTCACTTTGCGAACCCGGTTATGCAGGCTGTCCGCGATGTAGATGTTGCCCGCTCCGTCGACGGTGACTCCGGCGGGCAGGTTGAGTTCAGCCTGCGTGGCAATTTTCCCATCGTCCACCAGGGTCCATGCGCCATTGCCTGCCACAGGAAGGACGTTGCCGGAAACCAGAACTCCCAGCCCGCCCGATCCCGTTCCAGAGAGATTGGCGGTGCCGAGTATATTTCCGGTGGTCCCGACCAGAACGACAGCGCCCATGCGCAAGCCGGGGGCGGAGGGCGTAAAAGTGACCGATTCGGTGCAGGTTCCGGCGGCGGCAAGAATCGCGGATGCGCAGGTGGAGGCGCCGGTGCCGGGAGCAAAGTCGAGCCCGCTCACGCCGAGAGTCAGCACTTCCACGCTTTTTACGGTACCCGCGACTTGCGCGGTGACAGTGACGCCCTGGTTCCCGGAGGTAGCGCCGACAGCCTGCGAGCCGAACACAGCCTGCGCATGCGCACCGGCGGCAGTCAGAAACAGAGCCGCGAAGGCGAAGGCACAGCTTGCGAGGCGGCGGGCCGCACCGCGCCGCGCGGCGGCGGATTGGGCCAATCCTCGAACGGCTTGGCAAGGGATCGTTGAAGATTGATCGTCCATCGCGGATGGGGATGCGGTAGCGGACAAGTTGTTGCCACGATTCCCATGGCTGGCGACCTGAACTGGATTGCGGTTTATCATGCGACTCCGTTTGCGAGACATCTACACTGTCCACTTTTCTCTATCGGCATGTCCGTTCTGTTCGGTACAGGCAGAACGAGTTTCCCTGTAGAGACGATTGCAACTAATGGGCCCAGAATCCGATATGCGACTGTATTTCCAGTGGGGAAGGCCGATGCGATTGAGCCTTATCCTCGCATGAATTCGATGGCGGTTGCGCCCCTAAATTGATGTCCGGGAAGTTAAATCTACCTCATTGTCCTTCAGTTTGACAGTAACTGTCTACCGGTAACACTGATCCCGATTACCTTTTCGTGGGATTGACGATGGTACGATCCGGTGAGCCGGGTTAGCGCAATGCTGCGCGCAATGCGCAAA
>Ga0302320_10024399_pt1 | contig 11803 bp, 10 predicted proteins | sample Bog_T0_3_FD_202130 | JGI IMG/M metagenome (GOLD analysis project Ga0302320, IMG submission 202130) | Peat permafrost microbial communities from Stordalen Mire near Abisko, Sweden - Bog_T0_3 | ecosystem: Environmental > Terrestrial > Soil > Wetlands > Peat | place: Sweden: Abisko, Stordalen Mire... | reverse complement strand
TGCTGCAATACTTTACGGCGCTCAATCCGCTGCGCTATGCCATCGATGTGGCACGGCGTGTATACCTGGAGGGTGTGGGGCTGCCTCTGCTGTGGTCGGATCTGTGGCCACTGGGGCTGATCGCCACCATCACGCTGGGCGGTGCTTCGTGGATGTTCAGTCACCGGATGCAATGAGACTCACAGTGAGATTCACGACGCCTTCAATCCGCCGCTGGCTCCTGGACGGTTTCGCGCTGCTCGCCACGCTGGCCGCAGGCTGCGCGGCGGGGCCGGATTACGTGCCGCCGAAAGCCGACACGCCGGCCCATTGGAGCGCGGCGCCCAGCGCTCCCCGCGACAGTGTCACGACCGAGGATGCCGCGGATCTCGCGCGCTGGTGGTCGAACTTCAACGACCCCACGCTCAACTCCCTCATTGATCGCGCTGAGGCTACCAACCTCGATCTGCGCGCGGCGGTGCTGCGCATCGAAGAGGCGCGCGCGCAGCGCGGCGTGACCACGGCCGCCTGGTGGCCCAGCCTCTCGGCCAATGCCGGCTACTCACGCACGCGCCTGAGCGAAACCACGCCCACCGGTTCGCTGTTCACGAGCTTCGATCACGTGACGATCCCCGGCGCGCCGAAACTCGGTATTCCGAATCCCTACAACCAGTACCAGTTGGGCGCGGACGTCTCCTGGGAGCCGGATCTGTTCGGCCGCGTGCGCCGCGGAGCCGAGGCGGCCGACGCGGGCATCGCCGTTTCCGTGGAAGACCAGCACGCCGCGCTCGTGGCGCTGTTCGGCGATGTCGCGCGGGCTTATATCGACCTGCGCGGCGCGCAGCGCAGCCGCGCGACGGCACAGCGGATCATCGCGGCTGACGATGAACTGCTGGAGCTGACCCGCCAGCGGCGCGCGGCAGGGCTCACGAGCGAGGTCGATGTGGTCGAAGCCGCCGCGGAACTCAGTGCCACGCAGGCGCAGCTCCCCACGTACGAACTGGCCATCACGCAGTCGATCAATCAATTGAGCCGGCTGCTGGCCCTGCCCCCGGGAGCGCTCCGCGCCGAACTCGAGACCGACGCCACACCGCCGCCCTTGCCGGCCGCGGTACCGCTGGGACTGCCGGCGGACCTGGCGCGCCGCCGCCCGGATATCCGCCGTGCCGAGGCCAGCCTGCACGAGGCCACCGCCGATATTGGCGTGGCAATTGCCGGGCTCTATCCGCGCCTGACCTTGACCGGCGCCGGCGGGCTGCAGTCAGAAACGGCCGGCGAAGTCACCGAGTGGGCCAGTCGCTTCTTCAGCTTCGGCCCGACGCTGGAACTGCCGGTGCTCGATCGCGGCCAGTGGCGCACCGTGTCGCTGCAGCGCGTGCGCGCACGCGAAGCGGCCGTCGTCTACGCCAACACCGTGCTCAATGCATTGCAGGAAGCAGAGAACGCCCGCGCCGCCTACGATGCCGATCAGGACCGGGATGCCCGGCTTAGCGCCACGGTTGAGCAGGATCGGGATGCGCTTGATCTGACACGGCAGCGCTACGGCAGTGGCGTGGCCAGTTTCATCGAGGTGCTCGATGCCGAGCGCACCCTGCGGCAGAACGAATTAGCCAGGGCCCAGAGCGAAACGGTCGTCGGCGAGGACCTCGTGAGCCTGTACCGTGCGCTCGGGGGCGGCTGGGAACCGACGACCGCGGCGGCAAAGAACCAGAGATAAAGAGCCTTGGCGTAGTGTCTGCTCCTGTACACGCCGGATCAGTATGCTAATGGCAAGCTGGAGTTCGCGCGCCAGAGCGGCCACTGCGGTAAAGACGTGCGAGATTTTCCCCAAAGCTTTGCGTTGCAAAGTGAGATGATGGCAGTGCGGTGTTAAAGCGCGCCCGAAACTGGTGGAAATTCAGACAGGCCGTCATGGAAGCGACCAGCGGCGACATCCCCACATCTCCAGGAGAACGGGATGTCGTGCTGATTCCGTGCTGGCGGCGGCCCGAATTCCTCTGGCATTGCCTGCGCAATCTGTCACTGGCGCAGGACAGCTCCAGCCATCTGGTGATTGTCCGGGCTGATACCGGCTTCGCTCCGGAAAACCTGGAGGTGGTGCGCGAATACGCCGATCGCCTGCCGCACCTTCAAATGCGGTTTGCCCTTCCTTGCCCGTATCGCCGCACCAAGCAGAGCGCCAATGTGCTGCTGGGGTATCTGGAGGCAGCGGCGCGAACCAGACGATTCGTGTATCTCGTCGAAGAAGACATCATGGTAGCCAGGGATTTCTTTCTTTGGCATCGAGCCGTGCACGCCGTAGCCGGCGAACTGTTCTGTTCGATCGCCGTCAAGAATCCAAACCGACGTCATGAACTGTCCGGAAACCCCGAGGGTTACTACCTCAATCGCGGGGACTACTGTTCCTACGGTGTCTGCTTCGATCGGCGTGTGCTGCTGAAGCAGGTCGCGCCGCATGTGAATCTGTCCTATATGCGAAATCCGAAGCGGTACCTGCGTTCCCGGTTTCCTGCCAGCCAGGTCAGCCTCGGCTTCGTCGAGCAGGATGGATTGCTGCGGCGGATCCAGGAGCAACTGGATCAATCGATCGCCTATCCCTGCCTGCCCCGCGCCTTCGATGCAGGCTTCTATGGCTACAACCGGCCTGGCGGCGTGGAAGGATCGCTGGCCAGCCGCGTGCAGCAACTCGACGCGATAATCTATGACCGCGAACGAATGCGCGGCGTGGCGAGTCCGGAATTCGCGGATCGATGCGCGAGCATCAGCCTGCAACCTCCCGCCTGGAAGTCACTGCAGCTGCAGTCCTGGACTCAATCTCCCTAAGCGCGCTTTTCGACGCGTTCCTGCGGCCCGGGATCGAAAGCGCCGGGCGGAATGTATCCGGGCGCCACGTAGGCGAAATGCAGCGCATCGAGCTGCGACCAGAGCACGTCGCATTTGAAGCTTAAGGCAGCCAGTGCGGCGTCCTGCTGTTCCGCCGTGCGCGCGTTGTCCTTGACGTAGGCGAGTGCAAAGTCGCTGTCGCGGGGAGCCTGCGTCAGCCGCGGCGTAAAGTAGGCCAGCGTCTCGGGCGTTACGAAACTGTAACTGCGCAGCATCCCCGAGACACGCTCGGAGATGATCGTCGGCGAGAACAGCTCGGTCAGCGATGAGGCGATGGCCTCGAGCAGGCTGCGATCGCGCACGAAATTCACATAGGCATCCACGGCAAATCGCGTGCCCGGCAACAGCCCTTCGGTCGACTCCACATATTCACGGTCGAGTCCGACGCCGGTGGCGAGTTTCAGCCAGCGCTCGATGCCGCCCGTTCCCGGTCCGGTGCCATCGTGATCCTCGATGCGGCAGCGCCAGGCGCGACGCAAATCGGCAGTCGGCAGCCGCGCCATCAGCGTCGCATCCTTGGCCGGAATACGGCTTTGGTAGTAGTAGCGATTGAGCGCCCAGGCCTGGACCTGACCGCGATTGAGCTGACCGCCGTGCAATAGGCGATGGAAGGGGTGCAGATTGTGATAGCGGGTGGCGCCGATGTGGCGCAGCTCGGCCTCGAGCTGTTCGGGAGTGCGCAGCGTTGCGGAAGTGTCCGCATTCATATCGATAGCCACATGCCATCGTACGCCACTTCCCACCCGGCGGCTTCAAGCGTAGCGCGTTCGCTGGAGTCCGCCAGCAGCACGGGGTTGGAATTATTGATGTGCACGAGGATCTTGCGCTTGACCCCCAACCCCGCAAAAGCAGCGATCGTACCCTCGGGACCGCTCAGGCTCATGTGCCCCATGCGCCGACCGCTTTTGTTGCCCAACCCCAGGCGGATCATTTCATCGTCGCGCCAGAGTGTGCCGTCGAACAGCACCAGGTCCGCTCCGCGCAGACGGCCCGAGATCGGATCGATCATCGCGGCACAGCCGGGAATATAGAAGAGTCTTGAGTGCGCATCGGCGATGGCCACGCCGACCGTGTCCTCGCCCAGCACGATCGGCGGCGTGCCCTCTCGCTCTTCCAGATACAGCGGCACCTTGCCGGGCACCGCGAACAGCTCGACAGTCAGACCGCTCCTAGAGCCATCTGTCAGTGCCAGCTCCTGTGGCTGATCCAGTGCCAGGCTGTGGCGTACGACCACATCGGCGGCTAGAACCTCGAATATCGGATTGGCCTTCAGGATGCCCTGCACCTTGGCAGTGGCGTAAATGTTCAGCGGCTGGCGTTCGCGCAGCGTCAGCAGTCCGGCGATGGCATCCACATCCCCGCCCGTGAGCACGACACCCTCGATCGGCGTCGATCGCAGCCCGCCGCGCGGATGCAGTTCGGGTGTGACCTCGATCTGCTGCCGCAGGTCGGGCGAGGCATTGAACAGAAACCAGTGCGCCCCATTGGCACTGACGGCCAAAGATGCCTGCGTGCGCGCCGGTGCCGCCGGGTCGCAAGATCGCGCCCGCCTACAGGCCGCGGCATTGGAATTCCATTGCGGAAAGCCGCCGCCTGCCGCCGCGCCCAGCACCAGGGCTTTCATGAGCTCAATTCCGCTGCCATGACGCCAGTGTACCCGCGGCCCGAGGCGCTGGCCGCTGCGATGTATCGCCGGCGACCCATTGCCAGACGGCGTGGCAAACTGCAGCATTCGCCACATAGCAAGGGATGGCTCGGTGCAGAGCGAGCGAGTAATGACATGGGGGAGACATGCCGGGCCGCGTAGCAGGCAGCGCACCGCCGATTCGAGGCGATCACCTGCGCCGCTGGGGGGTAATGGCGCTGTGCGTCACTCTGCCGCTGGGGTGCGTATCGGTGCCTCCCGGCCCACGGCCCGATCTGGCCGCAACCGCCCACAGCTTCGAGCAGCGACGCCTCGATAACCTCTATTCCGGCGAGGCTTCCCCGGCATCCGGCTGGGATCGGGCCCAGTGGCTCAATGCTGCCCTGATTCTCAATCCTGACCTCGCCGAGGCCCGCGCCAGGGCGACGTCCGTTGCCGCCGCGGAACGCACGGCCGCCCAGCGCCCCAACCCGACACTCAATCTATTTGGCGAATATATTGCCGCGGCCGCCGGTGGCGTGGGCTGGCTGTATGGCCTGTCGCTGGATTTCCTGCTGCAGCGGCCCGGTGACCGCGACCGCGCCAAGGCCACGGCAGCGTTGCAAACCCAGGCGGCGCAATCAGACGTGGCCGAGTCGATCTGGACGGTGCGAACGCAGGTACACCAGGCGCTGCTCGATGCGGTTTACGCCAACGATCAGATCGATCTGCTGCAGCAATTGCTGGACAACCGGCAGGGTCAATTGGCGTCGGCCGAGGTGCGCGCGCGAGCCGGCGAGATCAGCTTCAGCGAGGTGCCGGCGGCAACGCTCGAGCTCGCCGCCGCGCAACAGCGGCTGGAACGGGCGCGTGCGCGCGGCATCGATGCGCGATCGCGTCTGGCCGCCGCGGTGGGCGTGCCTGCAGCCGCGCTGGAGCAGACGCCGCTGCAGTGGAACGGATGGGCCGACATCGATGCGCTCTCGCCCTCTCTCTCCGATCAGTGGCGCGCGGAGGCGCTCATCGGCCGGCCCGACCTGGTGCGCACGCTGCATGAATACGACATTGCCGACAACGCGGTGCGCACAGAACTCGCGCGCCGCTGGCCCGAGTTTCACCTGGTGCCGGGCTACGCCTGGGACAAGGGCGGCGTGCGCGAGAACCAGCTCAATGAAACTCTGCACGACAATGAGATCGGGCTGAGCACCGAACTGCCGCTGTTTCATCGCAACGAAGGACCGATCGGTGAAGCGGTGGCGCGGCGCGAGCTTGCGGGCAAGCACCTGGAAGCCGTGCAGGCCGATCTCTTCGAGCAGATGGAACGCGCCGAGCGTGCGTGGCCGCACGCGCGTGTCGCCTGGCAGAACGCCGCCTTGGCCGCGATCACGGCGCAGAGGCAGAACGAGCTGCAGCAGCGGGCGCTGCGGGCCGGAGCGGCCGATCGCTCCAGTGCACTGACCGCGGCCGCGGCCGCAACCGAAGCCCAGCTGCTGAGCCTGGATGCGGCTTACGAGGCGCAGCAGGTGTTTGCCGAACTCGAGAGCGCCTATCGCCGGCCGCTCGATGGACCCGAGTGCGACCTGCCTATGAGCTGGCGCACGGAGTGAAGACAATGTCAGAAACCATTCCACGACGGGCACCGCTGATTGCCATGCTGCTGGTCGCCATGCTGCTGGCCGCTTTGATCTCGGTGCCGGCCAACCCCCAGGACGACGACGATGACAAGCCGGCGGGCTCGCCCGTCAACACGGCGCAGCCGGAACTCACGGCCGCGCAAAGCTCCGCGGTGGGCATCACCCTCGTGCATCCGATCAGGGCCAGCGCCGCGGCACGCATTGACGGCTACGGCGAAGTGCTCGATGCAGCATCGCTGATCGGCGATGCCGGTAAGCTTGCGAGCACGCGGGCGGCCGCGCGTACCGCAAATGCCGAAGAACAACGGCTCTCGGCGCTTTACAACAGCGGCGCCGAAGCTTCGCTGCGCGCGGTCGAAAGCGCCCAGGCCGCGCAGATCGAGGCGACGACACAGGCGCAGATGGCAAGCTCCACTTTTGTGCTGCAATGGGGACCGATCGCAAAACTTTCCGACGCGCAGCGCGCTGCACTGATCGAAGCGGTGGCCGGCGGACGCAGCATCCTGCTGCGCGCGGATCTTCCCGGGCGGCTGCGACTCGGCACGGTGCCGCGGACGGCGATGGTCAGTGTCGATGGCACGCCGGTGGCCGCACGCGTGCTCGGTACGCTCCAGCGCAGCGCCACCGATTCGCAGAGCGTGGGCCTGCTGCTGCAGATCGATCACGTGCCCGCCGGAATCGGCGCGGGCGCGCGCGTGCTCGTCTCGCTGCAGGGCGGCCCGGATAAGGGCGTGCTGGTTCCGAGCGCAGCGCTGCTCTACGGCGATCAGGGCGCCTACGTCTATCGGCGCATCGGCGGCGACACCACGACCAAGAATGGCAAGCAGCAGTTCGCACCGGTGCCGGTCAAGCTGCTGCAGGCCTCCGGGGACGCCTGGCTCGTGCAGGGCATCGACGATGACGATTTCATCGTGGCCAACGGTGCAGGCGTGCTCTGGTCGCTGCAGGGGCTGGGCACCTTCTCGGCCGAGGAAGAGGACCACGACTAGCCCATGCTGGCTTTCATCGTCCGCACTTCCCTGGCGCATCCGCGCATCATCACCGCGCTGTCGATCCTGGTCGCGCTGCTGGGCGCCGCCGCACTGCTAAATGCGCAGTTCGATGTCTTTCCCGACTTCGCCCCGCCGCACGTGCTGGTGCAGGCCGAAGCCCCGGGACTGGACGCCACCCAGGTAGAAGCGCTGGTCACGCGGCCGCTCGAAGGGCTGCTGGCAGGCACCGCTGATGTCGAAGCGGTGCGCTCCACCTCGAGCCAGGGGCTGTCGGCAATCCAGGTCGTGTTCACGCGCGGCGGCGATCCATTCCGACAGCGCCAGCTCGTCACGGAACGCCTGACCGAGTCCAGCGGCCTGCTGCCGACCGGCACCGGACCACCGCTGCTCTCGCCGCTGAGTTCTTCGATGGAGTACCTCGTGCATTTCGGCTACACCAGTGATCGGTTGTCGCCGATCGAGCTGCGCGATCTGGTGCGATGGACGCTGCAGCCGCAGATCCTGGCCGTGCCGGGCGTGGCGCAGTCGCAGATATTCGGTGGTGAATCACGTGAGCGCCAGGTTCTCATCGACCCGTTCAAGCTCTCGGCCGCGGGCCTGACGCTCGAGGATGTCTACACGGCCGCCAGGCGCGGCACCGAACTGATCGGCGGCGGCTACGTCGAGACCGCCAGCCAGCGCATCGTGCTGCAGGCGCAGGCCGCGGGCGCCACTGCCGCGGATCTCTCGCAGGCCATCATCGCGCGGCCCAAAGGGCTGCCGTTGCGCCTGGGAGATGTAGCGACGATCACGGATGGCAGCGAGCCGCGCTTTGGCGATGCCATGATCGGCGGCCGCCCGGGTATCCTGATCGAGACCTCCACGCAGTTCGGCGCTAACACACTCGAGGTCACGCACGCACTCGAGCAGCGACTCGATGCGCTGGCACCGACGCTCGAGCAGCACGGGGTTCACTACCACCCGGCACTGTTGCGGCCTGCAAGCTTCATCGAGAGCGCGATCGCAAAGCTGCGTAATTCGCTGCTGATCGGCGCGGTGCTGGTCGTAACGCTGCTGCTGTTCGCACTGCGCGACTGGCGCGGCGCGCTGGTGTCCTTCAGTTCGATCCCGCTGTCGCTGCTGGCAACCATCTGGCTGCTCACGAGTTTCGGCATCACGCTCAACACGATGAGTCTCGGCGGCCTCGTGGTCGCACTCGGCGTGGTGGTCGATGATGCGGTCATCGATGTCGAGAACATCACGCGTCGCCGGCGCGGCGCCGTAGGAATCAGCGACATCCGCGCGCTGTTCGTCAGTGCCTCGCTCGAGGTGCGTCAGCCCGTCTTCTACGCAACGCTGGCGGTCGTGGTAGCCTTCCTGCCCATCCTGATGCTCTCGGGAATTCAGGGCTCATTCTTCCGGCCGCTGTCGATCTCCTTCCTGCTGGCGGTCGGCATCTCGCTGCTGGTGGCGATGAGCGCGACGCCGGCGCTGTGCGCGCTGGTCATGAGTCGCTATACGCCGCAGCCGGAAGCCTCGTTCCTGCATTATTGCAAGCGCGCGCAGCAGCGCGTCATCCAGACGCTGCATGCACGGCCGCGCGTCGTCCTGGCACTGCTGCTGCTGACGGGCATGGCCGGCATCGTGCTGCTGCCGCTGCTCGGCGCGCGGCTGTTGCCGGATTTCCGCGAAGATTATCTGATCGCCCACGCTTCGCTGCGACCCGGCATCTCGCTGGCCGAAACCGCGCGGCTCGGCCAGCGTATCTCCGCGCGTCTGAGCGCCATTCCGGGCGTGAAGAGTGTCGCCGAGCAGATCGGCCGCGCCGAGAACGGCCAGGACCCGGATGCGCCGAACAAGAGCGAGTTCGAAGTGCAGATCGATCCCGCGCAGGGCTTCATCGCCAGCGACATCGAGAAGCGCATCCGCGAGACCTTCGATGCTTTTCCGAATCAATTGGTGGAGATCTACTCGGTGCTGGTGGAGCGTATCGGTGAGACACTCTCGGGGGAATCGTCGCAGTTCTTCGTCAGTATCTTCGGATCGGACCTGGATGCCGACGATGATGTGGCCGCCGGGATCGCCAAAGCGCTGCAGTCGCTGCCCGATGCGGGCAACGTACGGCTCAAGGTGCCGCCGCGCCAGCCCGAACTGCAGCTGCAATTGCGGCCGGAGCAGCTGGCGCTCTATGGCCTGCAGGCCGCCGACGTGCTGCAGACCGTCAACGCGGCCTATCACGGCACCGTAGTGGCACAGCTCAACCAGGCCGATCGCAGCGTGCCGGTGACGGTGCGCATCGCGCACACCGATAACTCCCCGCAGGGCGTGGGCGCGCTGTTGCTCACGGGCAGCGGCGGCGCGCTGGTGCCGCTCTCGACGGTTGCGGACCTGCAGTTGATATCGGCGCGCAGCCTCATCGATCACGAGGATGGCCTGCGTCGCCAGGTCGTGGAAGTCAACCCGCACACCGCCGACCAGCGCGGCTTCGCGCAGGCCGCGCGGCGCGCGATTGCAGCGCAGGTGAAGCTGCCGCCCGGGGTCTATCTGCGCTTCGGCGGCGCCGCGGAGGCGCAGGCCAGCGCCGCGCGCGAACTGATTCTGCATTCGGCAGCCGCTCTCATGCTCATCGTGCTGCTGCTCGCGCTGGCATTCGGTCACGCGCGCCACGTGCTGCTGGTGGTCATTGCATTGCCAAGCACACTGATCGGTGGGGTCGCCGCGGTCGCACTCACGGGCGGCTCACTCTCGCTCGGTGCCATGGTCGGCTTCGTCGCGCTGTTCGGCATGGCCGCGCGCAACACCATCCTGCTGATCTCGCACTACGATCACCTGGTGCTGGCCGAGGGCTGCACCTGGAACCTGGAGACCGCGCTGCGCGGCGCCGAAGAGCGCCTGACGCCGGTGCTGCTGACTGCCTTGCTAACCGGCCTCGCGCTGCTGCCGGTGGCCGTGCAACTGCATCAGCCCGGTCACGAGATCGAAGGCCCCATGGCCGTCGTCATCCTCGGCGGACTGGTGTCCTCGACGCTCGTGAGCCTGCTGCTCGTGCCACCGCTGGCGGCACGCTGGCTACGGCCGACGTCGACCTAGAGTCGCGGACCGCGGCGCCCGCGCACCCCGTGGAGCAGCCACACCACTACGAGCACCACAACAATCAGGCCGATGGGACCGATGCCCCAGCCGGCGCCGAGGCCCCAATAAATGCCGCCGCCGCCGCCGAAGAGCAGCAACAGCAGAATCAAAACCAGCAGTAGATCCACGATGATCCCCTTCTAGCCGCGAACGGCTTGTTCTGATCGCAACTTACCTGTCTGTGGGGCTCCTCTCTATAGGCAGGTAGCGCAGACCATAGTACTGAATGGACTACACCGCCCCTTCGCGGTGGTGTTGCAGCTACGAGGTTCCTGGGCGAACAAATCCTGTATCGCCTTGGCTTCCTGCCACGTCCGGCGCGGGCACGTTGGCGCCGCTCGGGCGTCGACGCGGACCTTAGGTCCCAGCCGTTTCTTTTGGTGCTTCACGCTATCGATCAGGTACAACCTCTGAGCGCATAGATCAGGAACAGCACCGGGATGGGTACGCCCAGCAACCACAGCAATATGTAGCCGGCCGCACCTTTCTGCGCTTTCAGCGACGCACGGTAACGAGTGATCACGGATGCTTCCCCTTATATGAAATCAGTCCTTCGATGGGGAAGATTGTGAGAAACATCCTCGGGGCCCGACAGCGGCTTTACGCAACGATTGGCGGTAGGACGGAGCCGACGCGGTTGTCGTGGCTCGTCACGGCCGGGCGGGCCTCCTCGCCCACCCGGCCCGTATTGGCGACTAGGGCGTGATATCCGATGGGAAGCAATGTGGCTGTTCGAAACCGGTGGGCGTCGTACCCGTGGCCGCGTAGAGGGTATTGTCCGTGCCGTTGAGTCCAACACCTCCGGGGATGCCATCAAGACCGGCCATGCGGCGCATCCGGTAGGCAATCGCATGATCGGCGCAGGAGGAATCGCCGCTGACACCGAGCCCCCCGATGACCTGCCCTCCCTCATAAAGCGCCAATCCGCCACCGAAGGTGATGATGCCGCCGGGGACGAAACCGACGCCGAAGCCTTCCTGCTGGAACAGTGGATCAAAGGGGTTGGAGTTATTCAGGCCATACAGTGAACCGCCTGGCTGCGTCGCGGCGTATAGATTCGCAGTCGACAACGCCAGGGCGCTGTTGCTGAAATCATTTGCCGGCCTTCGCGATCGCAATGGCACGACTGCCCGGCCACGGGTCATTGCCGCTGTCGATGATGGAACACAAGGTGCCTTTGCGATCCACGATCGCCGACCACATCCGGTTAGGTTTGAAGATGCCGCCGTTGGCATCGGGCTCATTGATCACGGTGCCTAAAGTGCCCTGCAGATGGGCCACGATGTGGGCGGGAATTTCGCAATTGGCTGCCTGGGAAACCAGGGGCTGCGCGACGAGCAGAACCAATGCGGATCGAACGAGTGATTTCTTCATGAAATTGCTCCCATTGAATTGATGCCAAGACAACATTCTTATCGCTCACGACTACGTCATTTTGATCACACGCGCCGCTGACCAGCGCGGCAGTCAGCATGATGCGCGCCGGATTATTACCGATTCTTGACCTCGCCCCGTACCCCGCCCCGGCCTCGCTTTTTTTTGTTGCCATGGTGATCTCAATGGGTCAACGAAACACCTCA
>Ga0302320_10024398_pt1 | contig 11803 bp, 10 predicted proteins | sample Bog_T0_3_FD_202130 | JGI IMG/M metagenome (GOLD analysis project Ga0302320, IMG submission 202130) | Peat permafrost microbial communities from Stordalen Mire near Abisko, Sweden - Bog_T0_3 | ecosystem: Environmental > Terrestrial > Soil > Wetlands > Peat | place: Sweden: Abisko, Stordalen Mire... | reverse complement strand
AATCGGTATATGAAGAGCTGTCCCCGTTCACCGTGTTGTCCGAGCAAATCGACCAGGCCGCGTTGAAGTCCTGCGAATAGCCCTCATCGCCCATGAACGCCCCGGAGAAGAACGAGACATCGGGCATGTCCCGCAACGAATCGGCCGGGGTGAGGGGAGTCTGAAACGTGGGCTTCGGATAGCCGCTCATCTTCCCCGAGCAGGATCCGGAGCTGCCGATGGCGACCGAACAAACTGCCGCGCTGCTGATGCCGCCTCCTCCGGCAAGCGTGTTTTCGGGCCCGTTGCCCCATTGATAAGGAGCGTTGTTCTGGTAGGTGGTGAAGACATTCGTCGAATCGTTCCACGGCTCTTCCGGAATGTAGCCGAGCGCGGTCGCGAAGTAGGGGGAACTGCCAATCACCGTCGCGGTGGTGGACGGAACCTGGATGTACTGTTCGAGCGTCGAAAGACTCGTCGTGAACAGTACATCGAAGTCCGTGCCGCCGACGGCGACATTCCAGGGGGTAGATGCAAGGCCATTGACGGCCAGGCCTGCCGAAGCTGCTGTTCCGAAGCCCACCGTGTCGGCATCGCAACCTGCGGAGCCGGAGTCTCCGGTCGAGACGGTGATGGAGATGCCCTGAGCTGCGGCCTGCTCGTAGATCTCATTCAGGAAGGCGTTGGTTGCGGCGCCCAGGTTCTGTTCGCAGTTTCCGAAACTAATATTCAGAATGGCCACCGCGTTGTCGTCGACGGCTCGCTGGATGGCAAGAAACAGCCCGCCCTGCAGATCGGTGTTGGCCGAGGTGTAGAGGGTGGTGAGGGCCTGTGGCGCGAAGGCCTCGGCCATCTCCACATCCTGCAGCGCCTCCAATTCGTCGCTGTTTACACCCGGGTCGTTGCCGTCGACCACCACCTTCGGCAATTGTGCGTCGGTGGTGGCCGTGGCAAGAGGCTCGTTCAAAAACAGGGAGCGGTAGTTGGCAACATCGGCGATTGCCGAGGCGCTCAGGTTTGAGTCACTGGCGATTCCGATCGTTACGCCGGCCCCGGTCCAGGTGGTCCCGCTGTAGGCGGAGTTCATGGCCGCGTTGGGCATGTCGTAAATGATCGCCGCGTCCCCGGCCACGGGCAGGAAGTAGACGTCGTAATCCTCCGGTCCCCAGTTGCCTGGACCGTAGATGGTCAGTTCCGGCCGGACGGCTCCCGGCTCTGTCTTGAAGGTGGCGTGTCCGCCGCGGATGACGTGCGGTTGCGGGTGGAAATCGTTGAGCGCGGAAACCCCGCGGACCACAGGCGCCAGCGCCGCGGGAATCGACGGCTCACTCACGTTCGCCATATGCATCTGGCCCCCGTTCTCGTACCTGTGAATCTCGGTCTGGAAGGCCGTGCTCACCGCTCCCATGTTGCCGGAGAAGCGAATCGCGTTGCCTGCCGGCGAAACCTGCTCAACGGTGAAGCCGTGGGAAGAGAGCCACTGGGTTATCGTGGCGATGTCCTCCTGGCTTGCGCCGAAGCGCTTGCCGAACTCGGCCGGCGTGAGCCACTGGCGATAGGACGGCGTTCCCGGCATACTGGCGGATTTCACGTAGCTGTCGAGCGCCTCCTGCTGTATGGCGCTACGGCCGAGTACCAGAACCAGGGTGCCGGTGGAGTCCGAGTCGGAGACCTGCCCCTGATCGGCCTCCGCCTGCGCGAGCGGGTGGATGTTGCCGCGCAGAGCCACCCGGGTAGTCTCATCGACTGGCTGGGTGATTAGCGCGCGTTGCGCGTGAAGCGGCGCAACCATGAAGAGCGAGAGGATCCCAAACAGGAGACTCACGCTTCTCCGTAGTGAATGAACGAAGTTCAACATAGGAACGGGTTCCGTCCTTCCTTTTTCTCACCGTTCGCACGGTGAGCTGCTGCGGATGCTTATCAGAACCTCAATAAGCCCCACAAGGGAATATCCTGGCACCCGGCCTGGGCCAAATTGCAAAGTATTCAGCAGGAAGGAACAAAGTTTGATGCGCGAACCGCATTTTTCCGGCCTTTGCCGCGCCACGCGGGCTCAGACCGGGTCATAATCGTTCGGGGACTGAAGGAGGCCCCCCGGCAAAAGATGAGTCGTTACTCCCTCAATCCGATCAAGGAAGGTTCGAAGGTGGACGTCGGATACGATCCCCTTCTGGACAGCTATTTTTTGCAGGTTCGAGTTCTGAACACGCACGGTGAGGTCCATCTGAAGCTCTGGCGTGGCAATGGCCTGGGCGGCCTCGATTCCAACGGGGTGGTGAGCATCCCCGAAAAAATCCTCGAAGAAGCCGCATCGTACGCCGATGTCCCCTCCGATTTGCTCGAAGCGCTGCTTGCGGACCGCGATCATGACCCGGAGCTGGTCGAAGCCGAGCCCGTCGTCTATGCCGGTATGCCGAATAATGAGGTGTGGCGACACCGGCCCAGTGTCGACCCACACGATGGTGTTCTGATCACCATCCGGCCTTCCCGAGTTTTTGAGAGAGGCCGTCAGCTGGCGATGGTACTGCTCCGCGATTTCCTTGGGGACGAGACTCGCGCTCGCCGTCTGGCAAAGGACTTCGCTGCGATTGTCGTGCGCGAACTGCCCGAGAATTGTCCCTGGCTGCTCACCGATCGAGACCTGCAGGAGGGGGTTTGCGCTGTCGAAACCAGGCTCGGACTCAGCTGGATAGCCGAAGCAAAGTGCTATGCCGGTGAAGGCCAGCGCGTTACCCCGGAGGTGCAACTGCATCGCTCCGGGCGAATCAAGAAACGTTCCACCACTTCCGCCACCACCTGTCATGCTCTTCGTGCCAAGGTGTAGTAAGCGTTGAAGCGGAGCCGACGGCTCTGCCTCAACGGCATCGTTCATTCTTTGCTTTTGCGTGGGGGTGGCAGTTGCTTCGACATGCGGTCAAAGTCCGATTCCAGCGCTCGATCTTCCTGCTGGGGGAACTTTTCGTACTGTTCTTCAGCATGGGCCTTGGCCAGTTTAGCTGAGACCTTCCCGGCGTCCTGCAAAATCTCGTGGTCGTTCAAAGTCAGAAAACCTTCAAGTTTGGTGATCCAGTCTTGCATCGTCATGGGCGCCCGGCGTTCCGCCTGGGATTCGGCAAAAATGAGATACTGCTCCACCAGACCGTTCAATGCACGCAATTCCTTCTCGTCGAGATAGTTTTTGGCGATGCCTACATCCGATTTACGGACGCTGACGCCCTCCCAACTCCTCAGGCCCATGTTTGGTTGGGTGCTGTCGGCGCGTGATTGAATCACTTCGGCTGCTGTCTGGCCGTGAATGGCGTAATGGACCTTGTTCTGCACCGTGGCATAGAACTGATGGGTAAGCGGATGCTCCTTGTTGTAGTCCACGCTTGTCGCGTAAATGTCGGTGATCTTTTGGTAAAATCGCCGCTCACTGGTGCGGATGTCCTGGATGCGCCGGGTCAGTTCATCGAAGTAGTCGTTGCCCCGTCCCGGATTTTTCAGGCGCTGGTCGTCCAGCACAAACCCCTTGATAATGTAGTCCTTGAGTTTGTCGTTGGCCCACTGGCGAAAGCGCACGGCCACCTGACTACGTACCCTGAAGCCCAGTGCCAGCACCATGTCGAGGTTGTAGTGGTCCACGTCGTAGTCTTTCCCGTCTGCGGCAGTTGTTCGGAATTTCCGAACAACTGCATCGGCATCCAATTCTCCATCCTCGAAAATGTGTTTGATGTGCTCGCTGATGGTGCCTTTGGCCTTGCCGAAAAGCCCTGTGAGCTGTTTCTGATTTAGCCACAGAGTCTTGTCCTCTAGCCGCACGTCCAGCTTGGTCTGTCCGTCCTCGCTCTGGTAAATCAAGAACTGGTCCACAGTAACATGCTCCTAATATTGTGCTTGCCAATCCCGTACTCTTCGAGAATGGCGGTGAGGTTGGTCTTGCCCACGTCGCCGGCAAAGACGCTGCCGCAGAAGACGACGGTCGTCTCACCTGTAGGGGGGAAACTCTTTGTGCCAAGCGGCTATACCCAGCACCAGCGGCCCCACTGAGACCTGCAACCTCCTCAAAGCCTGCTTGGTGCCGATTGTACTGCTTGAATCTAGATGTCATGCCTTCTCCATAACAAACTCGAAGTGACCGAGCTGTTGTCCACGCTTGCCGCTCGTGGTGCCTGGGTGGCTCGTGCCGAGAAAGAAACAAAACCTCAGCCATACTGTAAGAACAACAATCTAAACGAATAATTCCAAAATCGTCAGTTTCGTCCTCTGTGGGTCGGCAGCGCCAGTGGAGGACTAAAGCGCATTGAGGCTGATCCAGTGGATCCGCCTCAACGGCATCGTTGGTAGCAGGCTACGTTCCAGACAGACTATGCAAAATATGCGATTATATCGCATATTACGCAAATGTGGATTTCGCGCGCTATCGAACCCCGGCTGCAACGCTCTGCGAAGACGCGGCCAGTGGTTGTGCTGACCGGAGCCAGACAGACCGGCAAAACCTCTACCTTCCTGCGCCTTTTTCCAAACTATGCGTTCGTATCCCTGGACCTCCCTACCAAAGCTGAACAGGCCGAAAAGGAGCCAGGCCGTTTCCTCCAGCGTCACCCGCCGCCTGTCATCATTGACGAAGTGCAATATGCGCCCGGCCTGTTTCGGCACCTCAAGGTGGCCGTGGATGCCAATCGTACGCGCAATGGGCAATTCCTGCTTACAGGATCGCAGAAGTTCACCCTGATGAAGAACATTTCCGAATCGTTGGCAGGCAGGGCTGACATCGTGGAACTCGAAACCCTAACTGTCCCGCTTCACGGCTGCTCAGCCGATAGCGCGCAAACCCCTCCGCCATGCACCGGCAGTCTTCCGGGCGCGACCGGGCCATCGGAACCAGGAACTTCATCGCCACATGCGCCGCGATGGCGCCGGCGCGCACCTGCTGCTGCACACTTTCCGGAAGCAACTCGACCAGGCCCATCCAACGCGACACCCAACTCGTGCTGCAATCAAAACGCCGCGCCAGTTCCTCCAGCCCATAGCCGAAGCGCTGCTCCAGTTCCACCAGAAGCCAGCCTTTTCCCAGAGCCGTCTCGTGATCGCCCGAACGCATCGACCGGTCCAGAAGCAGAGCCTCCACTTCGCTCAGAGACCAGATCACTGCCTCCACTGTGTCGAGGCCCAGTTACTGGAGCGCCGCGATCCGCTGGTAGCCGTCGATCACCAGGTAACGATCAGACTGTTTACCCGCAACCACTACGATCGGCGTCTGCTGACCGCTGACCGCCAACGACGCCAGCAAACGCCGATGGCGTTCCGGCCGGCGCACGCGCAGGTGTTCCAGACGCCGCTCAAGTTGATGAAATTCCAGCCGCATGCCCCGCGTCCCCTCGACAACTCCAATCTGCACCAGATTCAATCTAGGATTGCGCAGCAGGATCGAGTAGTGTCGCCGAATCTGCCCTGGAATCAATACGATAGGACTTCAACTGGGATTGCGTGGAGTGAAGCAGTAGTGCGCCATAACACCTATGGAATCAGCCCCTTGCACCCCAAACTCGGATTGCGCGATGTCCCAGGGAAGTTGATTCAAAGGAGAGGCTAAACGGAGCGGTTCCGGCGGCTCGTCGCAGGCCCCACGGGCCTGGAGCCACCGGCCGGAAAAGTAATCAGGATTCCGCAATCGCCACGCAGCCTGCTTCTTACGGCGACACAACGACTGGCAGTCCGGCTTACTACAGGCATGTTGCCGTGAGCCAACTCGATTATCGGGACGGAACCAGCGATGGCAGATGCAACATGGGCGCTTCCGGGCAACAGGCATGATGATTCATCATCCCCAAGCCATGCGCCGATCCTCAGTTGCAATCGTGGTTACACGCCAGGTGGGTCACTTCTGGAAAGCAGACCCGGGTCACTTCTCGGCTCATCCGCACATTTGGTGAACCAAAGAGGGCACTTTGCTGACGAGGTATTCGGCGGTAAAAGAAGAGTAGCTCTGGCGATCTCCGGTTGAGTCCGATGGAACAGACGACGTTGGTTCCAAATGCCGGAGAAGTAATACTGGAAAGCGTGAAGGTCGAAGGGCGCGGCCTGCTTCTGATGATGTTGCGGGCCTGCGGGGATCAGAACTTCTGTCCTCAGTGCCATCGATCATCGACTCGGGTGCATAGCCACTATCAACGCAAGCTGCGTGACCTTCCCTGGGAAGGGATGCCGGTCCGGATTCAGCTGCATGTGCGGCGCTTTTTTTGCGACACCGAAGGATGTGGGCAGCGGATCTTCACCGAGCGCCTGCCAAACACCGTGCATCGCTATGCTCGCCGTACGTGCCGGTTGAGCGACGCTATAGAACAGATCGCGTGGGCGTTGGGCGGAAGCGCGGGATCGCGTTTGGCCCGGCAACTTGGCATTCTGGCCAGTGCCTCCACTTTTCTCCGCCAGTTGCGACGCAAGGCATTGGTTGTCCCCGTGGAAGGTCCACGCGTGTTGGGGATCGACGACTGGGCATGGCGCAAGCGGCAACGTTATGGCACGATCCTTTGCGATCTGGAGCGGGGCAAGGTCATTGACTTATTGCCGGATCGAAGCGAGAAGAGTACGGAACAATGGCTGTGTAACCATCCCGGAACAGAGATTGTAAGTCGTGATCGAGCCAGCCTGTATGCCTCAGCCGCAACAAAGGCCGTGCCACAGGCGATACAAGTTGCTGATCGTTGGCACCTGCTTCACAACCTCAGCGAGGCGCTCGTCAGCGCCTTGGTGCCATACCATCGTTTGCTGACAGAAGTAGCGCGTTCTGTGGCGAAGAAGCCAGAGGCGCCGACTGCCCCCGTTGCTCCGCCGCCCGATGCTGCCAAGCCGCTTTCTGGAATCCAATGTGCACAACAGCAGAAGCGGGAACGGCGGCTGGTACGCTATCAAGCCGTAATGGAACAGATTAGCCAAGGTGTCTCCAAGAGCGAGGCAGCTCGCAACTGCGGTCTTGGGCGGCGAACAGTACGCCGCTGGGTCAGCGCCGCCGGGTTCCCAGAGCGCAAGCACGCATACCGCCCAACGATGGTCGATCAACATCGAGAGTATCTGGAACAGCGCTGGCAACAAGGATGCCACAATGCAGCCCAGCTCTGGCGCGAATTACGAGAACGGGGATTCAAAGGACAGGCTCCGATCGTTCGTACATGGATTCACAAGCACTACAATTCGCGAAGTTCCGACGAAAAGCAGCAAGCATCTTCCTCTACGCTGTCACGTGCTTCGCCGCGACAAACAGCCTGGTTATTGCTGAAAGAACCAGAAGATGCTCGCCCCTATCTCGAAGAACTGTGCAGCAAGTCGCCAGAGATTGCCACGCTTGCATCTTTGGCACGGGAATTTGGTCGTATTATCCGCAAGCGGGATGTTGATGCTTGGCCGCAGTGGTGCAAGGACGCCAAGAGCAGTCTGCTGGCCACATTTGCCAAGTATCTCTGTCGTGATGAGGCAGCAGTACTCGCCTCACTGCAACACCCCTGGAGCAACGGTCCAGTGGAAGGGAATATCCACCGGCTGAAGCTCATCAAACGCTCCATGTATGGCCGCGCGAAGTTTGATCTTCTTCGCATACGCGTCATCCATGCAGCGTGAATGCGCTCCCACAGAATAAGGCTGGAGCCCTATGCTAACTTCACCAAATGTGCGGATGAGCCCACTTCTCGGCTCTTCCGCACTTTTGGTGAAAACAGGCAGAAAACAACGAAAAGCGCGCACACTCCAGCGTCGGCGCGGCCATTGAGAAGAACATCGAGCCGCAACCTCTCTAAAATCAGTGTCAGCTTACCGCAATTTGTGTGTGTTGGGCAGTATCACCAAAAGTGCGGAAGAGCCCACTTCTCGAAAGCGCCGAAGCCTACAAACCAGCGAAACAAAAGGTTGTAGTCGATCTGCTCAACCAGCAACCGCTCCGAGCGCACCGAGTAGAACACCTGCAACAACAAGGCCCGCAGGATGTACTCGGGCGCAATCGAAGGCCGGCCGGAGTCAGCATAAAGTGCATCGAACTCTGCGCTCAACGACCGCAACACTGAGTCCGTCAACTTGCGAACTGCACGCAACGGATGATCCGCCGGTACCCGCTGCTCCAACGAAACATAGCTGAACATCCCGTCCTGAAACCGCTCGTCTCCACGCATGCCTGTTAGATGAAAACCTTCAGAAATCCGTCGCAGAATGGTACCTATTTCAACAAGTTCCTAGAGGGAAAAGCAAACGACATCCTCGGAAAAGTCACCCGCGCTCAATAAGCGACGATCTGCGCGAGGCACTAAACAAGCGAAACGCCAGCCTTTGACCAGAAAGTATCATTTGCCGAATCAAGAGATTATCTTAAGCTTGTGATGGGTTGAGCTGGTGAGAACATTGGGCCGTGGCCGATAGGTAAAATAGGGCCCTAACTTTGCCGTGAAGACTGCCAGCCTCCACACAACGATGCGAGAGTACGGAACGCAAAGATTTGTTGTATATAACATGACCCGGGAAAGCTTTCTCAGCTTCGGGGTCACCGTCGTCGATATCACGCTTGAGTCCTTAAAAGCAATCTTTCAAAAACTTTGTACCCAAGTTAGCACGGAACTCTGGTTGACACCCTACAGAGGCATTCCCGCGATGCAGAAATTCCCTGCTGTCGATCTGGTCTATTTGGGCGAGAACTATCGAGTCGTTCAGACAGTTGAATCGGTTCCTTCCGTCTTTGTTGAACCTTTGACGCCGCAGGCTGCGAGCGTGCTGGTTCTGCCGGCCCACGCCATCTATTCGTCGCAGACTGAAGCTGGGGATCAACTCATGATCTGCGGTGCCGAGGAGATGGAACATCGGCTTGGGCATCTCTCCAGTCAAATCGCCCGTGTTCCGATCACGCCGAGCACAGATTTCCTTCCCAAAGTGCCCCCAAGCATTGCTGGATCGGCTTCGCACCTTTCAGGCGATCACTTGAGACAAATGGAACACGCAGCTCAGCTGTTGAAGGAGAAAGAGGAAGCTGAATCCGAGGCCTCAAAGAAGGATTCATTCATGACGCGCTTCTTGCGGTGGCTCGCCACTGATCGCCGCAAGGCAAGGCGTTTTCCCTTACCGGGGCTGGTCGCCTATTATTGGACCGGCGGTAAGCCAAAGCGATGTTCCATTGGCGATATAAGTGCCACCGGATTGTACCTGTTCACTAACGAGCGCTGGTTGCCTGGAAGCATGATCCCGATGACCCTGCAAAGGGTCGGCAACGCTGGACAAGCTCCGGAAGATTGGGTCGCCGTGCTGACGCAGGTCGTCCGCTCGGATACGGACGGTCGAGGTCTTGCGTTTGTATTCTCAAGGTTCGTCAACGTCTACAGTGGCGAGATTCCGTCAGAAAGCGTCGCGGACAAAAAGGTTCTGGAACGATTTCTAAAGCAGCTGAAGCTCCCGAAACGGGATGAGTAAATCATCCGTGTCCCTTGACAGAGTTGCCATGTACTATCTGCCTACCTTACCTTGGGGCATTTCGAATAGGCTAGTCACCATGGAGTGACCGGCCCACTGCGCTGACCGTGGGTTAGGCTTAATACTGTTCACTTAGCGAGATTTGTGGCATTCTGTATGAGGCAAAAACAGGGGGCCACAGTTGGCGCGTACGGTTGCGGAACTTCCTCCGGGGACCCGGATCACGGACTACATCAGTCTTGGTGTAATAACCAAGACATTTCCTCTGGCGGCCATCGGGCCGGTGCTGTCGAAGACCCGAAGGGCCAGCATTCGTCAGCGCGACCTTCCGGCCCAGGTAGTTGTTTACTACGTCATTGCCCTTGCTCTGTATATGCAGTCGTCCTATCGGGAGGTATTGCGGTGTCTGCTGGAAGCGGTCCAGTGGCTGCGTGATCCATCGGCGGGGGTACGGGTAGCAGGCAAGTCGGGGATCTCTCAGGCCCGCACGCGGCTAGGCTGGGAGCCGCTGCGGCAGTTGCACGACGAGCTGGTCCAGCCGATCGCAGTGCGCAGTACGCAGGGCGCGTGGTATCGGAATTGGCGGCTGGTGAGCGTGGATGGCAGCACCTTGGATGTGGCCGACGAGAAGGTCAACGAAGATGCTTTCTCCCGGCCTGGGGCCAGCCGTGGCGCGAGCGCTTATCCGCAGATCCGTTTTGTATCCCTGGTAGAGAACGGCACGCACGTGCTGTTTGGCAGCCAGATGGACGGTTGCCGGACGGGGGAAATGACCTTGGCCAAAGCGGTGCTTCCGCACCTGAGAAAGGGCATGCTTTGCCTGGCGGACCGGAATTTCTTTGGCTTCGAACTATGGCAACTGGCGCAGGGAACGGGCGCAGACTTGCTGTGGCGGATGAAAAAGAACATGCGTATGGCCACGGAGAAACGCCTGCCCGACGGCTCCTATTTGAGCCACGTGTACCCTTCGGAGCGGGACTGGCGGCACAAAACCAACGGGCAAGTCTTGCGGGTGATCGATTACCGCCTGGAGGGAATCGAGGGTGCCGAGCCCATCTATCGACTCGCCACCACCATCCTCGATCCGGGCAAGGCCCCGACCGAAGAATTGGCAGCCCTCTACCATGAACGCTGGGAGATAGAGACTGCGCTCGACGAACTCAAGACCCATCTGCGCGGCGCCCGGATCGTGCTGCGCAGCAAAACCCCCGATCTGGTGCGCCAGGAGTTCTACGGCCTGATGATGGCCCACTTCGCCATCCGCGGTCTGATGCACGAGGCCGCGCTCAAGGCGAACGAAGATCCCGACCGGCTTTCCTTCCTTCATGCCGTGCGCGTGGTCCGCCGCAAAATGGCGGTCTATGGCGCTATTCCCCCCTGCGCAGACGAGGGCGTTTCATAAAGCGGTTCTCGACGAGATCCTCCAGGAACGCGTCGTGTCCAGCCGCCACCGCCGCAATTTCCGAGGCGTCAAGCGCAAGATGAGCAATTTCCCGCTCCGCCCGCGACACGTCAAACCCCTTCTCAAAATCAATATCCGAAAAGCCATCAGGATAGTTAAGTGGACAGTATTAACTCTAGCCGACGTTTTCGCAACCGGCAAAGAACTTGGCTATAGTGCGAAGCATTGCAGTAACCTGTTCGACAGAATAGTGCGCCGACGATCGCCTGATTTGAGATATCGGCTCCAACATATCCCCTCGAAGCACAATCAGCCCGTCCACAATCAAGCCCATCTGCTCTCGGGTAAAGAGCAGGAATGGAGCGCGTCTACCGCTTGCCGGGCCCAACTTTTCCGCAACCTCTGCCTCCGCCTTCGCAACTCGCAGTATGAGCGAACGAATCGCATCGGATGTGAGCCGAACGTGATTATGCTGATTTGCCTGATTCATTAGCTGCCGCAAGTCTTCCGGCAGATTATGGTCCCAGGATGCAGCCACTGCCACGCTCGCCGGTTGATTGGGCGAGTTGTGTACCAAATGAAGCTCTGATGCCCGCGTCTTCTGGTGGCTATCGCCCGCATTCGGGTGCGACGGCTCCTGCCCTGCCAACCTTTCTATTTCGGCACTTGGGAAGGGCGCTATGTCGTCGACCGGACTCTGGGCGGAAATTTGGGTAGCGGATTGAGCCGCTTTGATTGCTTCGACCTGGTTCATAGGGGCCCTTGTTGCCTGTTCAACGGTTGATTTTTTGTGCAAACGGCGTACCCCTCTTGAGAGAAGCATGCCCAGAAAAGATGCGGATCGAGTGCTGCGCGCAAGCCCTCTTCTGGATGGTTGCTCGGGTCCACAAAGACCGCAAAGTCGATCCTGCGGCTAATCTCCGTGCGGAGCGAGTCGGAAGAGGTGAGGGCATCGTAGAACCAGACCGGGGTATTGATCGTCCCGTGGTCGAGACGGTC
>Ga0302320_10024392_pt1 | contig 11805 bp, 8 predicted proteins | sample Bog_T0_3_FD_202130 | JGI IMG/M metagenome (GOLD analysis project Ga0302320, IMG submission 202130) | Peat permafrost microbial communities from Stordalen Mire near Abisko, Sweden - Bog_T0_3 | ecosystem: Environmental > Terrestrial > Soil > Wetlands > Peat | place: Sweden: Abisko, Stordalen Mire... | reverse complement strand
TCGAGAACATCGGGAGAGTGCGGATGGATTCGTGGCAGGGCATTGGCATTTGCCGCCGCAAAACCTACCCCATGCCCGGTGGAATGCTTGAAAGCCTCGCCAAAACTATGCGCTCGCATGACATCCCGTGCCGCACGGTCCACATCACAAGCCGGGACACCCGCACGAATGGCCTCCAAAGCCGCTTTTCTTGCTTCAAAAATCGCGGAACGCATCGCAGCTTGTCGATCGCTTGGCGCTACCCCCGCGACATAAGTGCGTGTGATGTCCGTCCAATAGCCGTCAGCGCATGTGTTGGCGTGAATCATCACCAGATCCCCAGCCTCGATTTGGCGTTGTCGCGTGCGAGCATAGGCTGCCGAGGCCGTTGCAGTGTTGGGTCCAGACATACAAAAGAAGAAGCCGTAGCTGCGTTCTACCCCCTGAGCTTTTGTTGAGGCCTGGAAAGCAGCTTGCACGGCAGCCGCGACCTCAGCTTCCCGTCTTCCCACTTGTATGGTCTCGGCCGCGTGTTCAAATCCCGCTGCCGCGATGTCCGACGCCCGCCTTATAGACTCCAATTCTTTGGCTGTCTTGCGGGCCTCCATCTGTTCGAGAGCAGCGTCGCAACTCTCGTAATGCGCCTCCGGAGCCAATTGCTGGAGAAGATCTGCGAGGGACGAACGAAAATGTACGCAGGAGGCGTAGCTGAAAGGTTGCATTCCTTCATCGACCTCGATGCCGATTGCCGCTTTGCCAAGCTCCAGCTTCGTCAACAGTAGCCGCAACGGATTCGCGAGCGCTTCGATCGGAGAGGTCAGTGCTGCCAAGGTTGACGGCTGATAAGGAATGAATGAGGCACCCGAAGTTCGCCCTGCCAGATCGATTTCGTCCGCGGGAAGGGCCACGTGGACCTCACCGTCGGCGGTGAAGACGACGACACTTGCTCCGATTACCGGCCAATATCCGGTCAAAAGCAGCACCGCGCTCGGTGAACTGCAAATGATCGCGTCCAGGTGCGACTGGGCTAAAACCTCCATGACTCGGTCTTTTCTTTCGCTATCAATCACATCAGGAATCGGAGGCAAGATTCTGAGCGGGAGCCTTGCGGTTAGAAAAAAGAATTACTGAGCGCGGAGAATGAGAAGACGGCGATCCCCACCAAATACTCCCCGTTAGCTTTTTGAAGATGAAAGCCATTTCAAGCGAACTGCGTCGATCTCCGTTGCTATGATTCTGGCAAACCTAAAGAGGTTTGCAAGGCAACCGATTTTTTTGTGTAGCTGCGAACCCTAAATGAACTCCCGGTCTTAATTCTGCGTCGCCTGCGGAAATGCTTGAGCAACAACCTTTCTTGGTCGGGGACCATCGTAATTGCGCATTTGGCGTCATTGCCCGAAAAAGCAGCTTTGAACGAGACCGCAAGAATCGACGGCTATGCTCTGGTCGGCGACCTCCACACCGCTGCCTTGATCAGCGATTGCGGTTCACTGAATTGGCTTTGCTGGCCTGACTTTGATTCGGAAGCTTGCTTCGCACGCCTGCTGGGAGGTCGTTCGCATGGATTCTGGTCAATCTCTCCCACGACAACCGGAAAGATCGAACGGCGATATCTTCCTGGCACGTTGATCGTGGAGACCACCTATAGCGAATCCACAGGCGCGGTTGCGTCTGTGACTGATTTCATGACCATCCGCGAGAAACACTCCTGCGTGGTTCGGCTCGTGCGCGGAATTAAGGGCCGCACTCGGATGACGACCTTGTTTTCACCGCGTTTCGACTACGGGGCTGTAGATCCGCGAATAACAGCCGAAGGAAAGAGCGCGTGGAAGATAATTTCAGGGCCGCACCGTCTCACATTGCGCACCGATGTTCGTTTGCGCTGTGAAAAAGAAACCTTGGTTGCAGATTGGTCTTTGCAGGCGGGCAAGAGTTATTACTTCACACTGCAATACACGAATTCTTACTCAGGCACAATTCCGAAACCCGTCCAAGCTGAACGTGCATTCGAAGGAACTGCCCGCTTCTGGAAACGATGGATCAGGCGCAATCGATATCGCGGCCCCTATCGAGAGCAGGTGGAGCGGTCTCTAATTACGTTAAAGGCGCTCACCTACGCTCCTTCTGGCGGATTCGTGGCTGCGCCTACAGCGTCGCTTCCGGAGAAAATCGGAGGCCATCGAAATTGGGACTATCGCTTTTGCTGGCTGCGGGACACGACATTCAGCTTGCAGGGCCTGCTTGAATGTGGCTTCGAAGACGAGGCCCGAGCTTGGCTAGGTTGGCTGAACCGTTCGATCCAGGGAGATCCAAGTCAACTGAAAATCATGTACGGCATCAGCGGAAAACGCGAACACACAGAGTGGCAAGCGGACTGGCTTCCCGGCTATGCGAGATCGATGCCGGTACACATTGGCAACAAAGCGTCTTCTCAACTCCAACTCGACACCTACGGAGAGATGCTGGATTCCATTTACCGTTCCCGCCACCACGGTATGTACCCGAACGACGACCAGAGCGGCGCAGCGATTGAAACTCCTCTACTCGAACATCTGGGAAAAATCTGGAGCTCGCCAGACGAAGGATTATGGGAGTTCCGCAGCGGTCCGCATCAATTTACGCACTCGAAGGTGATGGCATGGGTGGCCTTTGATCGGGGAATCCGGATGGTCGAGGAGTTCGGCATACAAGGCCCGGTCGATTGTTGGCGGAAAGTGCGCAGCAGAATTCACGCCGAAGTCTGCAAGAAAGGCTTTCATCGGAGGATGAACAGCTTTACCCAGAGCTACGGAAGTACACATCTCGACGCAAGTCTTCTGTTGATGCCGATCGTGGGTTTTCTGCCGGTTGAGGATGAGCGGGTTGCTGGAACCGTACGCGCCATTGAAAGGCATTTAATGCGCGATGGTTTGCTGCTGCGTTACGACACCAAAAAAGTCAAGGACGGTCTACCGGCAGGAGAGGGAGCGTTTCTGGCATGCAATTTCTGGTTGATTGACGTTTATCTGCTGCAAGGCCGACATGAGGAAGCCAAGAGTTTTTTCGAGCACCTGCTCTCAATTCGTAATGACGTGGGCCTGCTGTCGGAAGAGTACGACGCGAAATATGGATTAGTGGGCAATATTCCACAGGCCTTTTCTCATGTCGGTCTCATCAACGCTGCGATAAGCCTGCAGGCGGGCACCTCGCTACGCTTGCGCGAGCTAAAAAACCCACGAAGGCACAACAAACGAACCGGCTAATAAACCGCATCAGAGCGCAACGAAAGTGTACTGTCATGCAGGTAGGAATCGGGCTCGAATCCTTTGTCACCTTCCGTTCCGACATTTCCCTGCAGCCTGCGCGGCCGAATTCCAGATGCAGGACGCCTATCGTGTTCGCCTGCGCAATCATCGGAACGCATCCGATGCGCGAGATGAAATAATTTCGGGGCGGTTCAATAGCAGATAGAACGGCGTGAACGAGAGAGCAACAAAAACATGCCGAATGATCAGCCGTCGTGAGGTCACCAGCGGATTCTCAGCGGAACCCACTCGATACGCTCCGGAACACTTACAATGCGCCTGCCAGAGGCTCTTCCCGCAGCGTTGGGCCGCTATGCCCCTTGGTGGAGAGATCGATGTTTGTTTGATGGTCAATCATGCTCAAAACGGGAGTGTTCAGAGCGATACATTTCACCGACTCGGAACGGAGTCGCTGGGGTCGAGCCCAAGGGTCTCGGCAGCAGACACGGGATAAAGAAATGCAATGCGCCTATTTTGATTCGACATTTGCCGCGAACGCGAAACACCCGGGGGGAACAGGCTGCGCCTGCCGCGCCTGATCATTTCTTTGTCCAAGAACGTAGGCGCCGGATTCGCCTACCGTCGCCCCGTACCAAACGATAGAAAAGGGCGGGACCGAGGTCCCGCCCGATGAGCGGAGCAGCGAGTCACCCCGCTCGTTTTGTTTTACTTACCGGTCCCCGTCAGAGCGACGCTCTGCGGGCTGCCGGGAGCGTTGTCGGTGAACGTCAGGTCGCCGGTGAGCGCGCCGGTTTGGGTCGGGGTGAACGACACCTTCACCTCGCAGCTCGCTCCAGCGGCCACCGTGCCTCCATTGACGCAAGGAGTCACTTTCTTAGTCTGTTTGACGGGCACCAGCGCGAAATCTCCAGAGGTAGCGATGGTGCTGATGCTCAGCGCTCCAGTCCCGCTGTTCGTGAGAACGACCTTCTTTGCGCCGCCGGTGACACCCACAGCAATCTTGCCCCACTTCAGTGATGTGGGTGCGAGTGTAACCTGTGGGCCACCGCCGCCGCCGCAGCCAGCGAAGCTGAACGATCCGACTTGGGTGCTCCAATCGAATTGCGCCGTGGTCTTGTAATACTCCTGCGTATACCAGAAGGTACATCCGTCCTGGTCGATCCGCATCGCACTATAGTCGCCCCAGCGGTTCGAGGTGTCAGGCTGCGAACCCGCGCCAGCAACCAACTGGACTTCGGGCTCCAGAGTACCTGCGGCATCGCTGGGCGTACGACCAGCCACGTAGATCGAAGGATAAGTCGGCGTTCCCCCCGGGCACGTGCTGCCACAGGATTCGCTGTAGCCTAGGAGGATGTCACCCGCCTTGTCGCGGGTAAGTGAACCCATCCAGCGCCAGGTTCCATCGGGAGCATAGGTACCCTGCTGAAAGACGCTCAGCGCTGTGGGTGCGACGGCGGATTCTGGAGCGGTGATCTCCATCCATCGAACGCCACCCTGGTTTCCCGAGGCCGTGACATCAAAGTTCGCAAACCAGTGCTGGTCGCCTCCGCTGCCGTCGTTCCAGTAAGCGAAGCGGTACATCAGACGGTCGCCGAGAGAATCGGCTTTGTCCGTGATCCCCTTTTGGGGAACACAATCACCGCCGTAGCCGCCATTACACGCTGGGGTAAACGTGGCAATGGCAATGGGCTGGTCATTGCCGTCACCAGTAAAGGTCGCGCCCTTCGTCCAGTCGGCTGGGTTGTTAATGTGTACGGAGTAGAGCGAGAGGTGCGAGTTGTCGACGTCGCCGACGCTACCAATGGCGAACTGGTCTTCGCCAGACGGAGGCAGGGTCGGAGAATCAAGGTCGGCCGGCAACAGGCTGTCTTCGGAACCAGTGTACTGGTGGCAAATCTGCTCTGCGGTCTTATCGCCCGCCAGCATTTTCGTTCTGTTGTAGGCGCAAAATACCGGGCCCACGAAGTTGCCCGTACCGAAGTTGTTCCAGGTTTCGCCGTAGTTATTGACCCAGACTCCCCATTTCGGGTAGTCGGGGAAGCCGTCGTTCAAAACCGGGTACTCATACAGGTAGTAGGTACCGTTAGCATCATTGGTGGTTGAAATCGCGACACAAACACCATAAGTACCGCTGAACACGTTCTGAGTGAGCAGCCAGCGATGCGCCTGCACGTCCCACTGCGCAATGATGTCGCCGGAATTGTTCGCCGCGCATATCCCGCCGAGATTATTCCAAAGGGTGTTGCCCTCAATGGATGCGCCACACGTGTAGGGAGATGTCTTCGAACAAACCGTATACGAGGTGTTGACCCACTGCACGATCTGCGTGTCGCCCACCGCCATGTTGGTGTCGGGAGGAGCGTCGGGAACGCTGTAGTTGGGGAAGCCATTGCCGACGCCCAAGAAACTCGCGATCACACTGTAATTTGCTTCAGGGACGTTGATTGAGCTCTGTTCCACGCTGTCTACAACTTGTCCTTCTCCAGCAAAACGCTTGGGAACCCGGCGAACCGGATTCGCTTCATGAAAACCGTACTGTGGCGTCTGAGGTTGCTGGGCCAAATCCCCAAGACGTGGCGAAACGGCAAATGCAATCGGATGTTTCACTTGATCTTGCGCGGCTAGTGGCAGGCTACACACCAACAGCGCGACCAAGGCTAAACAGCATGTGACAAAGCTTCGTTCTTTGCGCATGATCTCTTAGTTCCTCTCTTTATTACTTCTCGGGGTTCGGTTGGGCGGTAAGTAAATCGAGGTGCTGGGGAACTACTAGTTCCCATAGTTGCGAATCGACTGACTATACCCGTTTTGGGTCGGCCTGCATAGTGTGAATAGATTTGCATATCGGTGCATCGAGCCTGCAGTTCGACCGCGGAGACGAGGAGTTTCGGAGAGCAACGAAACCAGAGCGGGGAGGTTGAACCAGCCTAACTTTTTCGGCGACTTCGTGGTGGGAATCAAATTAGGACACTACCGCCCGGAAGCGCTAGTGCACATCGCCATGTCTCGCCGCGTGGTACACTCCGATTTTCGCCGCACGGAGAGATCCGCCTGTCACAAAATCAGCAGTCCTTAGTTTCAATTTTTTCGCAGTTGCTGACGTTGGTTACGCTGCTGGTTTGCGGCGCAGCCACCGGAATGGCGCAACACACTGTCGTGGAAAAAAACGGATTGAACGGACGCATTGAAACCGACTACAACGCCGCCGGCAAAGCGACGGAAATGCGTACCATCGGGGCCGATGGCAAACTTCAGCAGAAGGTCGACTTCGAATATCTCCCGGGCTTTTACGTCGCCCAGCAGACCAACACCACCTATTGGCCGAGCGGCCAGCTTCGCAGGGTGGCACGCAATACCTATGACGAAAGCGCAAACTTCACCGGTGAATTCATTCAGGCCTTCGACGAGTCCGGCAAACAGACGGGCGGCCATAAGCTGACGCACGATCCATGGACCGGTGTGTATCGTTGCTCCGAATGGAACGTTGCCGCGCAGGACTACCGAGCCATCGACTGCCCCTCCGGCGAGGAAGAGAGCGGTGGAACGGAGAAGCTGAAAACATTCACCTATGACGAGGTAATGAAGAATCTCGAGGCAGCGAGGCAAACTGCCCGACGGGAGCAGAAGATCGGGCACATGCAGGCGATGACGCCAATCCGCCCGCCTGTGACTGCGGTACAGAAAGAAGTGGGACTCGTCTTACCCGCCGAACTCCGTGCTGGTGAGCGGGTATCCGGAACAGTGGTCGAGAATCCGGATCAATACAGCGAAATGCCGGGGATCACGGTCACGCGTGTTGCCGTGCCATTCGAGTCCACCGGCGAAGCGTCAAGGTTGGCAGGATGGTTGTTCGAGACGGAAGGCGAAGAACCGCGGCATGCCGACGGACCTATTACATTGGTGGTTCCGCCGCGCAGCTCCGGATTGAACATCACATTTCGCCAATCTGGAAATCCCGCTCACTCCGTTTCGCAAATGCTGAATTTCTCCGGGCTCTCAGAAAGGAAATCCATCCCCTCCGACTCGTTTCATGCACCAGCGTTTTGCCTGAAGGACGAACTGTGCGTGGTGAGCGGCCCGTTCCGTGGCGACAGCGCCAAGACCTTCGCTGCCTTCGAAGATCGGCCGGCGACCATCGTGGCCGAAACCGCCGACACCGCTTACGTCGCCATTCCAGAGCCCACCGAGCCTGGGTCACGACCATTGTTCATCGCTGAAGGTCTGAAGGTGACCGCGCTGCCCGTGGTAGTGGGCGAGTTTTTCATCAAAAATAACGGACGCGAGTTGCAAGCCGGCGAGACCCTGGTCACCTTCCCGACCTTGGATGGTCCCGGAGACATACCGGATCCATCGTGGCAGTTCGGCAACTTCCCGGCCACAAACCTTCAGCGCGCGCAACAGTTAATTCCGGGATTCCAGTTGTCACAGGGAGGTGACGAGGCTCGCAAAAAACTCGAAGCCGATGAAGACGACAAGGGAGAACGCAAGGGAGAGCAAAAAGAAAAGCGTGAGGTCGAAGAGAAGAAACAAGAGGGAGAAATTCTCCTGGTCGTCCGAAACCTTAGACCCGAGCAGATTTCGTTGCGCAGTTCCAGGAACGAAGTGCTGGTCTTCCATCTGAGCGACGAGGCCTTCCGCCGTGGCGAGTTCAAATACGATCTCGTGGTTGAAGCGAAGAAAGCGGGCAAGGTCGAAGTCAGGGGCTACGTCATCCCGTTTCTGGCCCCCGTTGCCGGCCAAGAGTTCAGCATCAAGGCGGCTCGATAGCCGACGATTTGCCAGCCCAAAAAGTGCTGTGCCAGAGGGTCTAACTTAATAGTGGGGTCGAGGATCGGGTTGACCCATATGATTGGTTGGCAAGCTAATCTGGAAGATAGCATCAAGGGGCAGGTTTCAGCCCGTAAATGGACTGACCGCAAGAACTCGAATAGGTCAGCGTTCACTCGATCTGCATGCGTGGCGGTGAGACCGTGAGGCAGTCCCCGACAAAAGACCCAACTCCGGGCCCGGCGGAGATGCGATCTCCATTGACTGGGACTCGGTTCATCCGATGCGCCCCAACCCTCGAACTGCAGATCATCCCAGTGGAAGTCCGATTCGCCTTGCCCAGGAAGAGTTCAACTACTCGTATTGCTCGCTTCTAGAGAATCTCGAAGTCGCGTTCAATGGCAGCCCACAGACGCTCAATGCAGCAATTGGAGCCATGTACACCCTGAAGTCTCGGGCTCAGGCACTCATGGAGATAACAATCGAAGACGGACGAGTGACCGCGGGGCCAACTTTCGAACACGTTACTCCAGAACATCGAGTAAGCGAGTGGTTATCTGGGGCGAGAAGCTGACCCGAGTACGAGGACGGAGAGGAGGTTCAATGTCGAGCGACATCAACACCAAAACGAATATTCCGCCCGATGCCGAGGTCCGCGACAAGGCAGCGGCTAGCCAAGAGGAGATCTATCTCGAAGAAATAGAGGAAGAAGTACGTGCGACCTTGACGACTGACGATCCGTCTCCGACAGCTGAATATTGGCGGAAGAAGCGAGAAGAACTAGAACTTGGCTGGAGGGATCGATGAACGACGAAAACAATGCTTGGAAAGCCCAGGGCCTTGAGGAAGAAGTCGATCATGCAGCCGAAGAGCTAATTACCGGCGACTCCGATGATCCTCCACTAAACGAAGAAGATGTGGCTGCGATGCTGAGAATCAATTTTGCCGCCACATGAGCGACACCTCCTGCGTCGGCGGCTCGGGAAGCGTCCCGTGCGAACCCGCCCGACGCCTCCCTTTTTTCGGAACCTAGGCAAAGCGGCGGGCCAACTCCTCCCGCAGGCACGCTTTGCCCAGCAGCACTCGCGTTCCGGTCTTTCTCTTTTCTCCCTGAACGCGAATGCGAAAAGGCGGCCAGCACCCCGATGCGCTCACATCTCGCTCGCCGCTTCTTTAACTCGCTTACGTGATTACAGCGTGACGGGATTAGATCGGAAGAGGAGAAAGCACGCGACGACAGTGACTTAGGAGGAAGCGTTACCGCCCGGAAGAGGCGATGTACAATCGACACGCTATCCTGCAATCCCCTAGCGCGCGGCCTTATCAGTCAGTTCGGCAATAGTGAGTTCCGTTTTGCTTGACGTGTTTCCCGAGAAAACTGTCGCTGTCACTTTCTCCTGCAAGAGGATTGGCTGTTGAAACTTGATTAGTCCTCGGATCACAAAATTGAAGTAGATGAGGTTATCCTTTGTCTTCTTGCCGGGATAAAGGTGCGCCATCTGGCAGGCTACGTCTTCGTTGTTGATTCGGAAAAGAGCAAAACCTGACCTCTCACTTGGTACCTGAAGCCGATGTCCACCTCCATCGAGAAAGTGGGCAGGAATTTCCACATCTAACTGAAAATCGGTAGCGTCTACTTCTCCGTCATTTTCGACCCCGACTTGAAGCATGTAAAGCTCGTCGTCACCGCCGCCGGGAACAGCAAGCCTCTGGCAAGCTATGTTAGCTTTCAGCGACATGCGTTCTTTGCGAAAATCTTGCGCCATTCCTGCAATCGCCGCTAGTTCGGAGCCCGACTTGTTTTCGATGTTTTGAATTTCCTGCTTCAGCTCTGTCAGTTCACCGCCTAGTTGTAGCTTTGCGTGCACTTCCTGAACGAATTTCGGAAGATGCTGCGTTAGAAGTTTACGAAGGTCTTCAGGAGATCGAAATGGAAAGTACAAAGTATCAGCCTGTCGTTCGCGCTGGTAGACTTCGAGCGCCTTGAGTTGATCTCGATCTATATCTCTAGGAACATCCGCAGTCGAAAAGTAGAGCGCAACGTGCTTACCGGTCCTTCGGAAGCGTTCAATCTCTTCGATGGTGCCGGACTGCGCTTCTCCCGTTGGAGTTCCTAGACGGTACCCGAAGATGCCAACCAGCAGGTCGCCTCGATCTACAATCTGTTTGTTAACGATCGCCTGAGGCCGGTCTCCCGACGCTGGAAACGAGTGGGTCTCCCATCTGATGGGGTTTAGCATGATTCCGGTATTTTCTAAATGTGCCGCATTCCAAGCATGGATCACCTCCGTAGCAACGTCCCGCTCGTCGCTGACATCTGATGGCGATGCAATCAAGATGTTGATGAGTATCGCAGTACGCCTTTTCGCGCCGCGAAGATTGCTTACAATCGCTGCGCTGCTAGCCACCCTCGCAGGATCGGAAAATTCTGCTTCCTCAACAAACTTTAGACCTGACGGCAATATAGTAATATTTGCAGCATTGGTTAGGGCGTCACCATCTCTGAGAGAGACAAATTTCACGAAGCCACGAATCCGCAGGCTTTCGAGTGCTCTCAATAGGCCAGCTTGGTCTTCCTGCATGGAGGCGCGCGTAGCTAGGGTATCCAGTTGGAGTTGTTCGGGGTGGTCAGAAAGCGCCACAAGAATATTTCTTTCCTCGGGAGTAAGGCTTCGTGGCATATTATCCCTCCGTCGTCGCTGACTTTCGACGCGCTCTTTTTCAAGCTCGATTTGAATGGTGTTGAAAATCGGAAACGGACATCGCTGAAGATGTCCCGAAAGCTTATTTCGAGCGCTTAGCGGCACTTTTACTGCTCCGGCTGGCGATCCGGCGTGGTTGAGCGAATTTTGATACTGACCAATCAGTAATTCGCGCACATCCGTCTCAATGCATTTGCAGAGGTTCTGATCAAGGGGAATTTCGTAGAGCTTACATGTTTCAATGGCGGCTTCAAACCAGCTGTACGCTAATTGACCAAAAAGCTCCTCAGCCAGTTTCCATTCTGCGAGTTCCTGATATCCCGATCGCAAAACGCCGTTTGCTGCCGATTGAGCTCTAAGGTCAGTGAGCTTGGCTCGGTAGCTCTCCCTAGCCGATTCGCTTTTCTGATTGCGCACCCGGACGTACTGTTGGCGTGCTAACTGTGGAAGGCAGTTCTGGATGGACATCGTTTTCTTTTCGTCGATTCAGGCGGCCAATTAAGGGGAATCTCCCTGCTCGCTTAGCCAGCCTCTACTGAGAGATATGCAAAAGCTTCCTCCACGATTTCGGGAATGCTTGTCAGCGCTATACGAAGCGATTCATTCTTGAAGTGCTCAGGGAGATTTGCCAATAGGGGATTGTTCTTAAGGAAATGAACCGTCTCCTTGTCGTCACCCACGTAAAACAAATAGACGGACGTAGCTGCTTTGAGAGAATCCTTACTTCCGGCTTCCTTCGCGACAGAGGGCTTCTCTCCATTAAAGACGAAAATCAGCCATTTGTTCAGGCCCCGCAGTTCGATCTTCTTCGACGATCTACTGACTACGATGGACGGATTGCCGTCGAATCTCTCCGCGAGCGCAGCAGCTAAGCGCTCCCATTCTTTCGGAGCTAGAGACTTTGCAAGCGTCTTTAGTTGATCTTCCATCGTGACTCTATCGTGACTTGGACTTCGGTTCAAAACTAGGGAGAGCGACAACTGCTTTCTTTTGTTGGCGTCCCCGACGGGATTTGAACCCGTGTTACCGCCGTGAAAGGGCGATGTCCTAGGCCAGGCTAGACGACGGGGACTCTCTTGCAGATGGTTGGATTGTCGCCGCTTTTCATACTA
>Ga0302320_10024388_pt1 | contig 11807 bp, 11 predicted proteins | sample Bog_T0_3_FD_202130 | JGI IMG/M metagenome (GOLD analysis project Ga0302320, IMG submission 202130) | Peat permafrost microbial communities from Stordalen Mire near Abisko, Sweden - Bog_T0_3 | ecosystem: Environmental > Terrestrial > Soil > Wetlands > Peat | place: Sweden: Abisko, Stordalen Mire... | reverse complement strand
CAATCGATGGGGTCCAGCGGCACCGCGCGGAACCACGGGCCCTCCAGTCCGGGGATCGGCCCGTCCGGCCGCATCGCCGATGCCAGCTTGTACATTTGGATCCAATAAAACGCCTCCAGCCGCCGGTCGGGCAGGGAGACGAAGCTGGCCGGATAATACTGCTGCCACCAGGCGCGATGCGCGGCGCGCAGGCGGTCATACCCGAGCGCGTCCGCGCGCGCGACCGCGCTCTCCGCCTCCGCCAAGGCCGAGGTGTCCTTCGCGCCCCGACCGACCGCCACCGCGTAGATCCGGCGCTGCGGCCCGGAAAAAATGCGCCGCAGGACGACGGCGAAGGCCCCGCCCCCGGCCAAAGTCTGCGTGCTCGTGACCACGCCGACTCCCGTGGTCACCAGCGGCGGCGGACTCAGATCCGCCGGATCGTAGGGCGTGGCCCGGTCGGCGCGCCGCGGCGCATGGGCCAGCACCGGCCACCAGAGCAGGTCGGCCTCCTTGCCCGGCTGGAAGCCCGACAGCTCGATCACAAGCACCGAGGGAGCGGCGGCGGCGAACGAGCGCCACTGCACCTCGCCATTGGGGGTGTCCAGGGTGCCGCGCGCCTCCGCATTCCAAAGATCGAGCCGCGCCGTGCCGGCGGTCGCCGGGCCGCCCGCGAGGAGCACCAGGTGGCCCATGGCCAGGCGCATCCCCCGATTGGTGACGTCCGTCCGGTTCACGTCCCAGCCGAGCGCCCCGTTGCCCTCCAGGTGGATCAGGGCGCCGATGCTGCCGTTCCCGATGAAGGGGGCCTGATTGGCCGCGGTCGGCATCTGCGGCCAGACCAGATCGCTGCGGGCCAGAAACCCGGCCCAGTCGACGGACCGCGCCGGCGCCGGCGGCAGGGCGGCCGGCGCGGGCCGGGCGGGCGGCGCCGGCGCATCCGCCGCGGCAGCGCCACTTGCAGCCAGGATCAGAATGGCGACCGCGGCCAAGAAATGCTGGCGCATTGCCGGGGAAGTTACCCCGGGCGGCGAAGGGCAGACAACAGGAAAATCGCGCGCCAATCTAGAACGCCCCGCCATTCGCCCGGGTTCCGCACAGACTCACCTTCAGTCCCAGCGCGGCGGCGAGCGAAGCCTTGGTGTAAAGCGCCAGGTCGGCCGACCGGGCGGAATCCGCGTAGGCAACCTGGATATGATTGGCCTTGTGGCGGGCCATCATCTGGTCCCGGGAGATACCATAGGTGACCGCATGCATGATCGGCCATTGCACCGTCGTCTCCCGCCACCGCCGCTCGGTTTCGGCGCGGGGCAGGCTGATCGCCTTGGCCCGGCCCAGGTCCATCTTGAGCCGGCCGCCCTCGACAAAGATCCGGCTCCAGACCAGCTCTCCGGGGCGCGCGATCCCGCGCACCGTGCCGCCGCCCAGCCGGAAGTACATCGGGGGCTGGCGGAGCGAATCGGTGCCGCGGTAGCCGCCGACGTGGTGCGCCGGAGGGGCGCTGCCGGAGATCAGGAAGACCCAGACGTAGTCCGCCGTGGTCCCGCTCCGATCCCAGTCGCCCCAGCGCAGATCGTGCAGGGTGTTCTCGACCGGCTGGGCCAGGGCCTCGTGCACCCGCTGGGTGAGCAGGCCGTCCAGGCCGGCGCACTCGTCGACCTCGTTGAAATGGGTGAGCGGCCGGCCCGCGCGGATCACCCGCCCGGCGGCGTTGCGCACCGGGGGGCGGTCGGAATTGTTCAGCAGGCCCTCCGCCAGGTCGGAGGCCGGAAGCAGATCCTTCAGGCCCTGCTGGTACTGGATGCCGATCGCCTCGCAGCCGAACTCGTCGGCGATCCGCAAGGCGGCGATGTAGGTCTTGCACTGCGCCAGCACCTGGCGGGCGGTGAGCGCGGTCGCCTCGTCCGCGCCCAGGTGGAACTTCATCCCCTTCTGCCGGAGCCACCGGTAGACGGCCCGGGCCTCGGCGTCGGGCACCTGCGTCGTCGCGTAGTAGAGGGCCGACTGGGAAAGGCGCTCCTTGAAGACTCCGGTGGAGAACAGCAGTTCGTCGGGAATGATCGCGTTGTACATTCCCATGCAGCCCTCGTCGAAAACGCCCAGGATGGCCTTCCCGCGCCGCAGCTGCGCGGCGAGTTTCGCCCCGAGCGCGCGGGCCCGGCCGGGCACCGCCGCGCGCGCCAGCGGCCGCACGTGCGTGAGCCGATGCCGCACGGCCCCGGTCCGCAGCCACTGCGCCAGGCCGCGCCGGAAGAACTCGTCCGCGAAATCCTCGCTCCAGAGCGTCGAGTACGGGACTCCGGCCTTGGTGAGCGAGCCGTTGAGATTGAGCATGCCGACCAGGCCCGGCCAGGTGCCGCTCCAGTTGGCGACCGTCAGGATCGGCCCGCGGTGCGAGCTGAGCCCGGGGAGCACGTGATGGGAGTACTGCCAGACGGCCTCCGCCACGATCAGGGGAGCGTCGGGATCGAGGCCCGCGAACACCCGCAGGCCCTCCTTCTGCGAACCGATGAAGCCATGCTTCTCCTTCGGCTTGTAGGGGTGCGCGCGCACCAGGCGGCCGCCGAGGGCGGCCACCGCGGCGCCCAGGGCGCGTTCGAGCTGGCGCTGGGCCGGCCAGCAGACCGCATTGGCGGATTGCCGCAGGTCGCCGTTGGCCACGAGCAGGATCGTCTTGGGGGGAAGCTTCATGGAGGGAGAAGCCGCCCCGGGCGCGGAGCGGCCTGCCCCGACATTGAACCGGCGCGCTCCCCGCGCCAAAGCAAAAACCTCAGGGCCCCGGTGCCACCGCCAGCTTGGCCGCGACGGACTTCACCCCGCTGGTGTCCAGGGCGAGCATCACCGCCTTGCCGATCAGGTCGTCGGAGGCCACCGTCCCGGCGAGGCTCACGTGGCCGTCGCTGACGTCGACCGCGATGTCGCGCGCGGACAGGTCGCGGTCGAGGACATACTTCGACTTGATCACCGTGACAATGCGCGCATCGGTGATCCGGTCGCCGGCGATCTCGGCGTTGGTGCGGACCACCTCGCCGGTGCGCGCGAGGTCGCCACGGATCTCGTCGGGCGTCAGGTGCCATTGCCGGATCTTCTCCGCCACATCCTCCCGCGCGGCCGCCGCAAAATTGGAGGCGGTGAAGTCCGACCGGCGCGGCTCCCGCAGGTCGTAGCTGTGGATCGCGTAGCCCCCGGCGACGGCGCCGAGGAGAAAGAAGAAGAAGGCGGTTTTCATGGCGGCGGGAACAAGCGGAGTCCCAAGCCATCAGACCCCGCCCAGTCTCCGAGGTTCGGTCCGACCCGCAATTTGATTTGGCCGCCGAACGGGCATTGCCAGTGCCGCCCCGGTCCTTAGGCTTCCGGCCCATGCCCATCCCCGCCGCCCTGGTCACCGGAGCCTCCCGCGGCATCGGCCGCGGGATCGCCCTCGAGCTTGCCGCCGCCGGCTGGCGCGTGGCGATCAACTACGCGGGCAACGCCGCCGCGGCCGCCGATACCCTCGGCGCGGTCCGGGCGGCCGGCGGCGACGGCTTCGCGGTGCAGGGCGATATCGCCATCGCGGCGGACCGCGAGCGCCTCCTCGCCGAGACCGTGGAGCGCTTCGGCCGGATTGACCTGCTCGTCAACAATGCCGGGATCGCCCCCGCGGTGCGGGCCGACCTGCTCGAGGCCGGCGAGGAGAGCTTCGACCGGCTGATCGCGGTCAACCTGAAGGGGCCGTATTTCCTGACCCAGCTGGCGGCCCGCCAGATGCTGCGCCAGGCGCCCGGAAGCGAGGGTCCGCGCGGCCGGATCGTCACGATCAGCTCAATCTCCGCCTATACCGCCTCGACCAATCGGGGCGATTACTGCGTGGCCAAGGCCGGCCTGGCGATGATGACCAAGCTGTTCGCCGACCGGCTCGCCGGGGAGGGCATCAACGTCTACGAAATCCGCCCGGGGATCGTGGCCACGGACATGACCGGCGCGGTCAAGGAGAAGTACGATCGCTTGATCCTGGAGCAGGGTGTGACGCCGATCCGGCGCTGGGGCACCCCCGAGGACGTCGGCCGGGCGGTCCGCGCGATCGCCGAGGATCGCTTCCCCTTTTCCACCGGGGCCGTGTTCGACGTCGACGGCGGATTCCACCTGCGCCGCCTCTAGACTGCACGCGCCCGCCCGATGCTCTGCTCCTGTCAGGCCGGATTTGAGGACCTGCTGGCTCAGGAGCTGGCGGCGGCCGGCGCCGTAGTCCAGGAGCGCGGCCCAGCCTGGGTGCTCGCCGCCGGCGCCGCCCCCCCTCCCGAACTGGTCTTCGCCCACCAGATTCTTCCCGCTCCGACCGAGATCCGCGGCGAGTCGGTGAATGCCCTCGCCCAGGAGATCTTCGCCGCCTTTGCCTCGAGCCTGCGCGGCGAGCGGCTGGAGGCGCCCTGGCCAAACTGCTGGCAGCACCCTCCGGAAGTGGCCGGCCTGGGGCGGCGCACCGGCGCGGTGGCGGACGCCTTCGATCTGCTCCTGCGCCGGAAGCTGGCGCGGGTCGCCAAGCTCGCCCATCCGGGCCTGCCGCGCGCACCGGGCCCGGCGCGCGGGCTGTTCGTCTGGTTCGCCGATTTCGGGCGCGCTTGGATTTCCCGGGACGCCTGGATCAACGGTCCCCGCCGCATGGCGGACGACGACCTGGCGCCGTCCCGCTCCTATCTGAAGCTGGAGGAAGCTTACGTGGTCCTCGGCCGCGAGCCCGCCCCGGGCGAAACGGTGGCCGACCTGGGCGCCGCCCCGGGGGGCTGGAGCTATAGCGCGGCCAAGCGCGGCGCCCGGGTGATCGCAGTCGACAACGGCCCCCTGAAGGGCGGCGCCGCCGACCACCCGCGGATCGAACACCGCCGCGCCGACGCCTTCGGCTTCCATCCCGGGCCCGGCGAGCAGTTCGACTGGCTGCTCTGCGACCTGGTCGAAGATCCCCGCCAGGTCCTGCAGGGGATCGTCTTCCCCTGGCTCGAGCGGCGCTGGTGCCGCCAGTTTGTCGTCAACCTGAAGTTCGGCCGGGTCGATCCGCTGGCGCTGATCCGCGAGTTGCGGGCCCCGGATGCCCCCCTGGTCATGCGGGGCGAGGAGGTTCGCATCCGCCACCTGTTTCACGATCGTGAGGAGCTCACCCTGGTCGGCCGGGTGCGCCCGGCCTGAGCGCGGCCGCGCCGAAAGAGGGTGCCATCCGCCGGATCCGCGCCCAAGCTCGCCGCCGCATGACCCATTCCTCCCGCCGGATCGTCTCCCCGAGCGAGCCTCTGAGCGACGCGCCCACGATCGGCGAACTCAAGATCTGCGGCCTGCCGGCGGTCCGCGCCCGGTTTCAACGCGATGCCGCGTCGATCCTGCGCCTGTACTTTGACTACCCAACCAGCCGCAAGATCGGCGTCCTGTGCAAGGCGCTGGCGGTCACCCACAAGATCTACCGCTGCCTCGAGTCCCCGGAACTCGAAAAGGTCGCCGGCACGGTGCATCATGGCGGCATCGTGGCGGTCGTGCCGGCGACGCTGCCGCGGCCGGTCGCTCCGGCGGACCTCGAGGCCTGGGCCGCCCGGCGGGAGCCGCTCCTGATCCTGGACCGGATCGGCAACGCCCACAATCTGGGCGCGCTGGCCCGCAGCGCCGCGTTCTTCGGGATTCCCCGCCTGATCCTCACCGCCGATCCGGCCGCAGCGCGGCCCAACGACGCCGCCTACCGGGTCGCCGAAGGCGGCCTCGAGGCACTGGAGGTGCGGGCGGTCTCGCGCCTCCCACCCTTCCTGCGGGACCTGGCCGACGCCGGCTATGAGGTCATCGGGGCGGCCACCCGGGACGCGCCCGAACTGCAGGCGGCCAAGCCGGCGCCGGCGGGGGCCGCCCCGGCCCGGATCGCGCTCGTTCTGGGCAACGAGGAGTCCGGGCTGGCGCCGGAAGTGGCGGCGGCCTGCAGCCGGCTGACGACCATCGCCGGGAGGGGCCCGGTCGAGTCGCTCAATGTCTCAGTGGCCGGCGCGGTCCTGATGTGGGAATATCTCGGCCGCAAGGCCGCCAAATAGGCGGCCCCGCCGGCCATCACTGGCCAGAGCCGACGACCTGCCAGTAGCCTTCGAAGAAAAGGTATGAGCCGCCGCGCTGCTCCCAGTGCGGGGCGACGAACCGCGCGCCCGGCCGCGGCGGCACCCCCCAGTGCCCGGGGATCCAGAGGTAATGGCCGCCGCGATACCGCCAATGGCCGGTCAGCCAGACATGGCGCGGCCCGGGCCGGCCGGGCACGTCCTCGGCCAGCGGCGTGGGGGGCGGGGCGCCGACGATCACCACCCGGGGCTCCGGGGGGGCCGCGCCTTCCTCGACCAACATATAGTGGGCCGGCGCCGGCGGCGTGCCGCGGCGGTAGGCCGTCTCGGCATCGGCCGGCGGCGCGGCCAGCTGGCCCTGGCTGTAGGTGAAATCGCCGGCGGGAGGCGCCGGCGGAGCCGCCTCCTGGACGGCCATGGACGCGGTGGGGGAGGAGGGCGGGGGCGCCTCAGCGCAGCCGGCCACGAGCGCCAGGCCGGCCAGCAGCGCGCCGGCGCAGCCGGCGGCGGAAAGCGGATGGGGGATGGAATTCATAAGAACGTTGAGTCCGGGGAGTTTCCGAGTCCGGCCCCCCTGAAAATACTCCAGCAGAGGATGCGGATTGGCGCAACTTCTTCCGTTCCGATGCGTCAGGAGCGCAGAATCCGGTTGCCCGGCCTGCCGAATCCTATCAGTTCTTGCCGGCGTTTCCTCCCCCACCCATCCAATAACTTAATGAAATCCGAGACCATCGCTTCAGCCTTCCTGCTTTCCCTCCTGCTTGCCGCCCCCGCCCTGCGCGCCCAGGACACTGCGCCCGCCGCCCCGGCGCCGGACGCCTCCGCCCCCGCCCAAGCCGCTCCCGCATCCGAGGATAAGACGGATCTGGAGAAGAAGATGGACATCATCAACAAGGCGTTTCGCAAGCTGCGCGGCCAGATCAAGGATGCCTCCCAAAACGCGGCCTCGATCGCCCTGGTGGCCCAGATCCACGACGCGGCGACCGCTGCGCTCGACCTGACCCCCAAGAAGGAGAAGGACCTGCCCGACGCCGACCAGGCGAAGTTCCATGCCGATTATCAGGCCGGCCTGAAGGATTTCATCACCCAGGTCGACGCGCTCACGGCGGCCCTCACCGCCAACGACAACGACCAGGCCGCGACGCTCCTGCAGCAGCTCGGCCAGACCGAGCGCAAGGACCACAAGCAGTTCAAGAAGGTCGAGAAGAAGGACTGAGGATCCGGTCCGTTGACCCGGATCGCCTCGTTGGCCTGAAACCGGGCGCGGAGTAAATCCGCGCCCGCTCCGCCGCCTCGGGATTAGAGCGCCGCAAAGACGCGGTCCAGGACCTCCATGTTGCGCAGGGACTCGGCCAGCGAGCCCTGCGGGGGCCGGCCTTCCAGGATCGCGGCCGCGAAATCCTCCACCTCGGAGCGGTAGCGGTCGGAAGCGGCGACCGGAAGTTCGCGCCGCTCCTCGCCGCGGATCAGGATGAGCGAGCCCGGCGCGTCGAAGAAGGTTTCCGGCACCTGCAGAACCCCTTCGGTGCCGACGATCTCAGCGCCGACGACCTTCTGCGCGTTGAACCCGCAGTGGAGGCTGGCGATCAGGCCGCCGGGATACTGCAGCAGCGCCGAGGTGATCACGTCGATGCCGTCGACGCGATGCGCCGTCGCCCGCACCGTGTGCGGGACGGCGAGCGGCGGCGAGGCCGCGCCGGGGGGTGCGAGCGCATGGTCGGCGACCAGGCCGGCGAAATTCACCGGGTAGCATCCCACGTCGTAAAGCGCCCCGCCGCCCAGTTCCGGCTTCAGCTTGATCGAGCCGGGGTTGGCAAGGGGAAAGCGAAAGCACGCCGAGACGAACTTGATCTCGCCCAGGGCGCCGCTGCGCAGCACCGCCTGCACCTGGCGGATGCGGTCCGTGTAGCGGTACATGAACGCCTCCATCAGGTTCACCTTCCGGGCGGCGCAGGCCGCGATCATCTCGCGGCACTCCGCGGCGTTGAGGGCGATCGGCTTCTCACAGAGCACGTGCTTGCCGTGCGCGGCCGCCTTCAGGGTCCATTCGCGGTGCAGCGAGTTCGGCAGCGGGATGTACACGGCGTCGATCCGCGGATCGCGCAGCAGGTCGTCGTAGCTCTCGTAGGCGCGGGGCAGCGGCTGCTGGGCCCGCGCTTCCACCAGCTTGCCGGGGTCCCGCGAGGCGAGCGCGAAAAACTCGGAATTGGCGGACCGGACGATGGCGGGAATCACCGACACGCGCGCGATGCGCGCGTAGCCCAGCACGCCCCAGCGGATTTTCCGGGCCGCCTCGCTCATCGCGGCTCCTCCGGCAAAACCCGGGCCGCCGACCCGCCGGCCGCCCCGGCCCAGGGCAGATGGTCGAGATCAACGTTGCCGCCGGTCACGATGATGCCGACCCGCCGGCCCGCAAAACGTTCCCGATTCGCCAGCACGGCGGCGAGCGCCACCGCGGAAGAGGGCTCGACCAGGATCTTCAGCATTTCCCAGCTCAGGCGCATCGCCTGGACGATCTGGCCTTCCGGCACCGTCAGCACGGAGTCGACCCGGGCGCGCAGCAGCGCGAAGGTGAGTTCGGCCAGGTTGGCGCGCAGCCCGTCGGCGATCGTGAAACTCCCCGCTTGCCGCACGAGCCGGCCGGCCGCCAGGGAGCGCGCCGCGTCGTCGGCCGCCGCCGGCTCGGCGCCCGTCACCCGGATCCGCGGATTCAGGCCCTGGGCGGCCAGCGCCGTGCCGCCGATCAGGCCGCCGCCGCCGACGGGCGCAACGACGTCGTCCAGCCCCGGGAAATCCGTGCACAGTTCGAGCGCCGCCGTCCCCTGGCCGGCGATGACCCACGGGTTGTCGAAGGGATGCACCAGGTGCGCGCCGGTCTCCGCCTGCACCCTCGCGGCGACGGCCGCGCGGTCCGCCTGGGTCGCCGCGCAGAACACCACCCGGCCCCCGTACCGGCGGATCGATTCGACCTTGGCCGCCAGCGCGTCCCGCGGCACCACGATGTGCGCGGGGATCCCGCGGCGCCGGGCGGCGAGGGCGAGGGCGGCCCCGTGGTTGCCGGAGGAATGGGTCACGACCCCGGCGCCGGCCGGCCGCTCCGGAAGCGCGAACACGGCATTGTGGGCGCCCCGCGCCTTGAAGGCCCCGGCCTTCTGGAAATTCTCGCACTTGAAATACAGGCGGGCCCCGCTGAGCGCATCCAGGCTCCGGCTCGAAAGGACCGGCGTGCGGTGCACGTACGGGGCGATCCGCGCGCTGGCCGCGCGAACGGCGGCAAAATCGGGCGGAGCAAGGTCGGCGGCCATGGGAGCAGTCCGCATTGCAGCGGGGGCCGGCGCCGGCTTCAACTCCCAAGTCCGGCGGCCGGGCGCCGCCGGGTCCGCAGGCGCGCGCGGCCCTCCTGCCGCAGGTCGGAGAGGTAGTCCACCGCCGCGTCCGCCAGGGAGTCGATGCCCCCGCAGCGGGCCAGGACCACCCGGGTGGAGGGCGTAAGGCGGGCGCGCAGCCGCGCGCGCAGCTGTTCGGCGCCGTCGCCTTCCTCCAGGAGCGCCGCCGGTTCCGGCGCCGGATCGCGCAGCGTATGCTCCAGGGTGTAGGTCTGGTTGTCCGCCGAGGCCGGCACGTGCAGGGAGACCATCCTCGGCCGGCGCTCGTGCCAATAGCACGCGTCGGCGCCGAGCTTGAGTTCGGCGCGGATCTCCGCCTCCGACGGCGGCGGCTGGCCGTGCCGCAGGCGCTGCGCCAGGAACCGGTCGATCCGGCGGCTGATCCGGTACTGGTTGATGGGGACGGCCACAAGCGTCCCGTGCTTTTGGGCAAGGCGCCCAAGGCGGTAGCGGATCCAGTACGTGGCAAAATAGCCGAAGCGCGCCGCCCGGGGGCCGGGCACATACCGGTCGATGGCGTCGAGCAGGCCGCTCGAAGCCGCGCTCAACCGGTCGCCATAATCCTGAAAGGAGCGGTAGCGCGCGGCCGACTTGGCGAGCCCGTAGTTGGCGAGAAACAGTCGTTCGCGCAGGCCGACCAGCGCCCCGGCGCTGGCGCCGGCCTGCGGATCGAGCGCCGGCAGGCTCGGCCGCGCGCTGGCGGCGATCTCAAAGTAAGTGCAGACCGGCACGGCGGAGAGGAGCCAGCCGGCCAGGGCGGCGATCCCGGCCGCCCCTTCGGCCGCGCCGGCCAGCAGGGCGCCCAATTCGCGGCGGCGGGCGGCGCTCAGGCGCGCCGTCCGCCACGCTTTCGAAGCGCCGCGGGCAGCGGCGGCCTCGGTCTCCCGCGGCGGCTGCGACTCGAGCCAGGAGCGGACAAGGGACGGATGGCGGGCGAGGTCGGCGACAAGCCGCCGCTGCAGGTCGAGGAAGCGGCCGAAGAGTTCATGATTCTGCGCATAGGAATTCGTGCTCATGGGAGCCGGAGAAAATAGCAAACGGCCGCGCGGATGGCTGCGGGCAACAAGACGCCCATCGGCCTCCTGGCGCCCGGCCCCGCCGTGCTAGTATGCTTCCATGGCAGATCGCGACACCCAGGCCGCCCTCGCCCGCTGGCTGGCCCAGGGGTGCACTTCGCTGACCCACCCGCTGCTGCGCGCCGCCCTCGAGAACTGCTTCCATCCCGTGGGCATCGAGGCCGATTGGCTGGAGGCCGAGCCCTTCGGATCCGAAGAGTCCGCGCTCGGAACCTGCTGGCTGCGCGGCGCGCGCTGGAACCCGGGGCGGGTGCGGCCCGGCAGCCCGGCCGCCGCCGATCTCGCCCCCTGGGCAGCCGCCGGCGCCGCGGTGGATGCGGCCGGTCTCCTCCATCTCGCCGCATCGGCGGGCGGCGCCGGCCGGGACCCGGACCTGACCTGGAGAGCCGTTCGCCACAGCGTGCGCGCGGCCCACCGGGCGGCCGCCTTCATCCACGCCGCGGCCGGACTGCTCCTGGCGGGCGATCCGCTGGCGGGGCGCTACGCGGCCGGCGACGACCGCGGCTTCGCCAACGAAGTCTGGCGCCGCCTGGAAATGCCGGCGTCCGGCGCGGAGGCGGATACCGGCCCGGCCGCGGCTGAATCCACTCGTCCCGGCCGCGCGCGGGAGCGGGCGGAACCGGCCAGCTCCAGTCTCCGCGCCACGGCGGGCGCGGCCAGTCCCACCGAAGCTCCGGTGCCGGAATGAAGGGCGGCAGGCTGGGGTAGCTTGCCGGCGGCGCCGCCCACCGTTCCAGCCAGGCGCTCACCGCCGCTTCGGTCCGCAGCGCCAGTCCCTCCAGCTCCGGCCAGTGCGCCCGCAGCGTTTGCGCAAGCGGCGGGGCCGCCACCGTCGTCACCGCGGCGAGGAGCGCGAGCGTGGCGACCGTTCCCCCCAGACTCGACCCGCGCCGAAGCGCCCCGGATGCGGCCAATGGTGGCATCCAAGCGATTGTAACAAGGGCTGGGCGGGCGCGCGAAGCGCCCGGCGGGTGACTTGCCACTATCGCTGGAGCCACCGCCCATGCATTCTCACCCGCTCCGCCTCTGCCTTTTTTTCTTCCTGCCGGTCCTGGCGCTTTCCGCGCCGCCCGCCGGCCGGCAATGGTCGCAAGGCGACCCCACCGCCGATGAGCAGGTTGCGATGGAATGGCTCAACGCCGGGCGGAAGGATCCGGTCGCCACGCTCAACTCGCTGCTCGGCCAGGCGGACGCCGATCCGCTGATCGCCGCCTGGCTCGCGGGCGAATCCCCCGCAACCGCCTCCCAGCTGGAGCAGGGCCTGCAGGCGGCGTACGGCCTCGCCCAGGCGAACAGCCTGGCGTTTCCCA
>Ga0302320_10024387_pt1 | contig 11808 bp, 12 predicted proteins | sample Bog_T0_3_FD_202130 | JGI IMG/M metagenome (GOLD analysis project Ga0302320, IMG submission 202130) | Peat permafrost microbial communities from Stordalen Mire near Abisko, Sweden - Bog_T0_3 | ecosystem: Environmental > Terrestrial > Soil > Wetlands > Peat | place: Sweden: Abisko, Stordalen Mire... | reverse complement strand
AAGCCGAGTCCGACCAGGCGAAGCAATTCGGTGATCAATAGGGCGTACTCGTCAGCAGTCCGCTCGGCGACAGTGGCGAGGCGCCAATGATGCACCAAGTCCGCCAGCTCATGGGGCTCACGGGCCTGTGAGGCATCGGGTGCCTCCGCAGCCCTCGCCTTGTAGTCGACTCGTGCTTGCGGATGCGCGCCGGGATCGAGGGCCGTAGCGAAGAGCCCTATGACCGTCTGGGTGTTTCCCACGTCGAGTGCAAGCAGCATGAGGTCTCTGTTTACCTCACCACGGGCGCCCAGGCCTGCTCCTCGGGCATTGAGAACGACGGGCAGCAAGCGACAGAACCGGCGTTGACCTTATAGGTGGCCGGTTTCTTGGCCGCAACAGACCGGCGAGCCTGCGAAAGGTGCTGTCCGAGCAAGGCGTCGTCTTTACTCGGTGACCGGCGGAGCGTCTTCATAGCTACAAAGAGAGGTCACTCGACGGTTCTGGCAACTGGAACAGTTTCGCGCATCGGAGCATCTCTATCAGCCAGCGACGGAATCCCGGGCTAGACAACAAGAGTGACATCGAGGCTCTCGAAAGGTGACGTCCGGCTCCTTGCCGGCGGCGTTGTCCTGACCACTGGTTCCGCGGCCACCCGATACAGCCACGCCGGCCGCGTCTTGCCCTTCATCGTGTCGGCGGTCGCCCTAGGTGTTCTGGCGGCCATTGTCGGACGCAGCGTCGACAGGCTGGGCGACCGGCTCGGATCGGGGATGACCGGTGTCGTTCAGTCCGCGCTTGGCAACCTGCCCGAACTCTTCTTCGGGATCTTCGCTCTTCGGGCAGGACTGGTAGGAGTCCTGCAGGCGGCTCTCATCGGCTCGATACTCGCCAATGTACTGCTCGTCTTGGGGCTTGCCTTGATCGTCGGGGGCCTCAAGCACGGGACACAACATTTCCGGGCTGACAATGCCCGCGTCGTGGTCGTATTACTGGTGCTGGCCGTCTCGGTCCTTATGGTCCCGACCCTCGGCGTGCACCTCGACATCGCTGTCAGGCATCACAAGGTCGCCCTTTCCGACATCGCCTCTGTGGTACTTCTCGTCGTCTTCTTACTATCAGCCCCAAGATCGGTGCGCCGCGAGGCGACTTACGAAGAGGAGGCTGGACAGGCAAACGGCCGCCATAGCGAGGCGGGTCGAGACAGTCACGGCGAGAAGAGAAGCGGAACGAGCGCGCCAGCTCCTGGCTGGTCCGTGCCGCTCGTGCTCTCGAGCTTGCTCGTATCGAGTATCGCTGCGGCGTTTGTCTCGGACTGGTTTGTCGCCGCCTTGAGCCCGGCCCTCTCGGCATTGCACATGTCGGAGGCGTTCGCAGGGCTCGTTGTAGTGGCCATCGCCGGCAACGCGGTCGAGAACGTCGTCGGAGTGCAGCTAGCGGCCCGCAACCGGACTGATTATGCCCTGTCAGTCATCTTGCAAAGCCCCGTCCAGATTGCCCTCGTCCTCATTCCGGTACTGGTGCTCTTCTCCGGGGTAATAGGGGGCGCCCAACTTACCTTGGTTTTGGCTCCCTTCCTTGCGGTCGTCTTGGCGCTTACAACCCTCATTGCCGCAATCGTCGTGCTCGACGGAGAGTCGACATGGCTTGAAGGGGCCTGCCTCGTGGGGTTGTACATAGTGATCGCCGCCTCTTTCTGGTGGGGCTGAAAGTCCACTGAGCGACTGGCTCAGGTGTTGCGACGACCCCTTGAATCCGGGCAGAACTCGACCGGCAAAGTGGTGGGGTGCGCGACCTGCAACGAGCCGGTTAGGTGCCGGCCTTTTGCATGGCGGCTATCGCTTTCGAGCAACCTTGGACGGCTTTTCGGTGGTCGTCCGGCCGGGAAGAGAGAAAAGACCTTGAACAACGATCAACTGTCCGAGCTCTTGTACCAGATGCTCGAGACCGAGACGGGAGGTGTGCAGTTCTACGAGACGGCACTCAGTTGCCAGGCAACGCGGGGCGGGACCAATAGGCTGCCACCTGCAACGAGCTTGAGCCCCCATGGGTCACCACGAGCCGTCGGGCGGAAGACAATATGCTTGCGCGACGAGAAAGAAGTCGAAGATGCGAAGTGCGGTCTTGTCGATCCTTGCCAGCGCAACCATGGCGATGATCGCGATCTTGCCCGCCAGCGGTGCCACGGCCGCGGCAACGAGCGCCTCGAGCGCGGCCCAAGCGGTACCGCGAGTGCTCCCTTGCGCTGGCAAACCGGAGCTCAAGCCGGCGAACTATTTGATGAGCTGCGCGGACGCCAACGCCTCGTGGAAGGAAGTCACCTGGACGAGTTGGGGCGCCAAGGCTGCAACAGGCACTGGCAAGCTCTACCAGAACGACTGCTCGCCTGACTGCGCTGCCGGCCACTTCCACAGCTACGCAGCCAAGCTCGTCCTCTCAGACGTCGTGCACACGAAGAAGTACGGCCTGCTCTATGCGACGGCCACCTTCTCGTACTCGGTGGGAGGCAAGCACAAGAGCGAGACGTTCAGCCTCGCAACCTAAACCGCTGGCCTGTCAGCGATGCGGGTCGGCCGGCAACAACCAGATGACCTTGTAAAACGGCCAAGCCTGGACAGGACCCCCACTGATCGCACCGGAAGCGTCACTCAGGTGTTTGCCCTGCATGAGGCGCCACGCACCACACACGTGCGAGCCCCACCGCGGTGACGAAATTACAGGCCGCCCCGAGAGGCTCCCGGCGATATTTAAAAGAGTCGCACCTTGCGGATCTGAGCCCGCATGATGTCCTCCCTCGACGGCCGTTGTGCCAAAGGTCAAGATGTGCCATGCCCGGTGCCGATGATCGACCGGCCGCACCTTGCGGACTACCGGCGGGCCTCGCGATCCGCCCTGAGACGCCCCGCGACTACGCCTCGGTGTCCGATGTCGTGGTCATGGCATTCGGGTCACAACAAGAGGCCCGCTTGGTGGAGACGATCCGGGACTCTCCGGAGTACGTGGCGGCGCTCTCGTTCGTCGCCGAGATCGACGGGCAGGTGGTAGGCCACGTGATGATCAGCCATGCCATGGTCCGCAAAGAGAACACCGAGCATCAAGTAGCGATCCTCGCCCCACTGGCCGTGACACCGGAGTTCCACAGCCAAGGTATCGGATCGGCGTTGGTCCGCCGGGTGACGGCCGACGCGAACGACCGCGGCGAACCGGCCGTGATCCTCGAAGGCAGTCCCGTCTTCTACGGGCGGCTCGGCTTCGAGTATTCGGTGCCTTACGGCATTCACATCTCGCTTCCCTCCTGGGCCCCGCCGGAGGCTGCCCAGGTGCTCCGCCTCGACAACTACGAGGTGTCGATCCGCGGCCAAGTCGTCTACCCTGCGGCCTTCGATCAGGTGACCGGATGAGGCGACAAGCTCTGTAGCTTGGCGCGATGAACTCTCCATCATGGTCGGATCTCGCGGACGCCCTCACGACGGCGCTCGGGTTGACTACGCCCCCAGTTGCCATCTCGTTCGCGGCCGGCATCCCGGAGGGCATCGAGGCGTTCAGCGGCCCGAAACCGCCGCCCGCCGATGACGGCAGGACGGGACCGGTTCCGGCGGGATGCGTCTTTTGGACCAAGGCCATCGAAAGAACCTTCTCCACAGTCGCCACCGACCACGCCAATTGCAGCGTGGGCACGCTCGTGCACGGATTTGCCCAGCTCGCGGAGGTGGCGGGTAACTCCGATGTCGCCGCCCTATTGAAATCGGGATGGGTGACAATGGATCAGGTCCCCGAGATACCGACGGTGGCGGAACGCCCGGGCTCTGTGACCTATGGGCCGCTCGCCCAGGCATCGGCAGCGCCTGACGTCGTCCTCGTGCAGCTTAGCGCAAGCCAGTTGATGCTGATGGCCGATGCCGTGCCCGGCCTGCAGATCGGCGGCAAGCCGCAGTGTCACATCGTCGCCCTCGCCAAGGAGCAGGGCGAGGTGGCCGCAAGCCTCGGCTGCACGCTGAGCCGGACCCGTACCGGCCAGTCAGTCGACGAGATGACCTGCGCCATCCCCGGCCGGCGCCTTGGCGAAGTTGTGAGCGCCGTGGAGGCGACAGCGCGTATCGACGCAGTCGCCGAGTCCTACGCCGCTGCCGACATCAGACGTTTCGACGCCGTATAGGGTGAGGAACTGCTGAGCAATAAGTCAACGTACGTATGTTCTAGTGACGTGCTGATGGAGTGAACCTCACCGAATGGGCGCGCAGTTAAGGCGTCCATCTCCAGACCGCGTAACAACTGGTTCCATGCGGGCACACCCCAGTCCCTCCGTCCGAGTGAACCAACGGACGATCCTCGTCTCACCCGACGCAGTCCTGTCAGCCCCCGAAGGCGCCCTCGGCCTCTAGGCCCGAGTGTCCTCCAACGACCAACGCGAAGCCCTCGACTGCCAGGTGGCACGGTTGACCGAGTGGGCAGCTAGACCGGTCAGCCGGTGGTGCGCGTCGAGGCGAAGTCAGCTCAGGCATCAATGGTTCGCGCTCCAAACTGCGCCGCCTGCTTGCAGACTTGAAGGTGACGACGGTAGTGGTCGTGACCGCGACCGCGACCGCGACCGCCTCGCGCGTATGAACGCCGAGCTTGGCGAAGCAGCCCTGTCGGCACACGGAGGCGTCTCGTGGTGATCGACACAGGCGAGATCGATGACGATCTGGTCCGACCCCTACACCGATGTCTTGACCAGCTTCTGTGCGCGCCTTTAGCGCCGGTCGGCCCGCAAGCGCGCAGAGAAGGCCCTGCGCTGTGCCGAGCACGACCTTCGCCCGGCGGCCTCGATGTCACACCCGAAGGCAAAGATGGCACCGTGACCCGACGGCTGCGTGAGATCGAAGAGCCCTTCGCCGTGGCCCCACCGAGCGGTGCGCGGGTCCGGACCCGGCTGCACGCCTCCGACACCGACTCTTCGGTGCTCGTGGCCATCGGCACCCACCTGGGATCGCTTGCAAGAGGCGACCTTGCACGCAGGTGCCGGGAGGGCAGGCTCGACGCGAAAGCCCGTGCCACCTCTCGCCGTGTTCGCAAGCGCTCCCTCACAGCCACCAGCTCCTCGCGTTGGGCCGGAGCGATAACTCGCACGAGCGAGGACTCCTGGCAACTCGCCATGAGGAACCTCATTGCCGAGCACCGGAGCCTCCACGCGAGGATCAGTCGGATCCGACGGCGCCTGGCCGTGCCCGTCGGGGGACGGCGGGGACGGCTTGGTGGTTACGCCACGAGCGACGAGCGATTTCGAAAACAGAGGCGTCTCCAGGTGCTCGAATGCCGGCTCGCCGAGGAGGACCGTTCGGGGCCACCCACAAAGCGGGACTCAGTTCCGCTGAGTGTTTAAGAACGGTGCCTTGAGGCGCCCTTCGGCCCTGGCTACTTCTTGGCGGCCTCGAAGTACGGGTTGGTGCCAGAGGCATGGTCTGTCACGTCGACGACGTTGACTATCTCGGGCACACTCTCGCGGATGGCTACCTCTATGCCCTGGCTGAGAGTGACAGCCGCCAGGCCGCAGCCGGCACATCCGCCCGAGAGGCGCAGATAGGCAGTGTCCTCCTCGACCGCTACGAGGTCGGCACGCCCTCCGTGGGAAGCGATAGCGGGATTGATCTGCTCTTCTAATACCTGCAGCAGTCGCTGGGCGACGTCTCCAGTCAAGTCGGGAGGCGGACCGGTCATGGCGGGACTGCGCCGGGCAGCGGGCGGCCTGTTCGGGTTCCGGATCACCATGCCGCCGCCGTCCTCGGGCGGACTCAGGTCGAGCACCGACCCAAGCAGCCGGTCGACGCTCTGGGCAGGGACTATCACGGTGAGCCCGCCGTTGAGCTGGTCCTTCCAATCGCTCGGGGCAGCCTCTGAAGCTGCCTGGAAGTACATGTCGTAGGTGTAGACGTCGTCGCTGGTGCCGCTTATCTCGACACACAGGCCAAGCGACTCGGGGTCTGTCTCTCCCGCCCTCAGCTCGAGGATCTCAGCCAGGGCCGGGGCCGCCAGGCGAAGGACGGGGAGCCCATCACCACTGTTGTTGCCATTCTCGCTCATAGACGTCCTCGAAGAAGGTGAGTCTTCTATGTTAGAGCCCGCCGTCGACGCAGCTGTCCGAACTGGTGCGGGGCTGTTGCGCCACTAGCGTGCTTTCGTGCGCGTGCTTCTGGTCTCGACCTACGAGCTCGGCCACCAGCCGGTGCACGTCGCCTCCCCAGCGGCCGCACTGCGCTTAAGAGGCCATGAAGTCCGGGCCCTCGATGTCGCGGTCCAGCCATGGGACACGGCGCTCGTCGAATGGGCCGAGTTGGTTGCTTTCTCAGTGCCCATGCACACCGCCATGCGCATGGCTGTGCCGTTGGCGGCCTCGATACGCGATCAGCGCCCCCGCCTGCCCATCTGCTTTTACGGCCTCTACGCCGCCATGGGGCGAGACCGGACGGCGGCCATTGTGGACCTCGTAATCGCAGGCGAGTACGAACCGGCCCTCATCGCCTGGGTAGAGCGGGCGGGTACCGACGGCGCTCCAGGCGCGGACGAGAGCGGGACGTTGGTGCACCTAGGAAGGAGCAGCTTTTCGACTCCGGCCCGCGACTTGCTCCCTTTTCTCGAGAGCTACGCCAGGCTCATTCACGGCGGCGAGGAAAGATTGGCGGCGGCGGTAGAGGCGAGCCACGGCTGCTCACACCGTTGTCGCCATTGCCCCCTGCCTGTCGTCTACGACGGGCGGTTGCGCGTCGTGCCCGAGGAGATCATCCTCGCCGACGTCGCACAGCTAGTTGCCATGGGTGTCGAGCACGTGAGCTTCGCTGACCCGGATTTCTTGAACGGTCCCCGCCACGCCCTTCGCGTCGCTGAGGCCGTGCACGCCGCCTTCCCTGCTCTCAGCTTCGACTGCACGACCAAGGTCGAGCACATCCTGGCTCACGAGGGCCTCTGGCCGGCACTGGCGAAGGCGGGCTGCCTTTTCGTCGTGTCGGCCTTCGAGTCGGTCGATGACACGTCCCTGCGCATCTTGGACAAAGGACACACGGTCGCGGACGAGAGTGCCGCCGTAGGTCTACTGAGACAGCACGGAATAGAGATCAGGCCCTCCTGGCTGCCCTTTGCACCCTGGACCAGAGCCTTTGAGCTCGTCGCAATGACGGATTTCGTGCTCGCCCACGATCTCGTCTCAAACGTGGACCCGGTGCAGTACACGATCAGGCTGCTCCTTCCCGAGGGTTCTTTGCTTCTCTCGGCGCCCGAGGTGAAGAATAGGCTCGAGCACTACGACGCCGAGAGGCTCAGCTGGGCCTGGACGGCCGCAGACCCCGGTCTCGACGAGCTCCAGTCGGAGCTCGCGACATTGGTCGAGGCCTCAACGAGCACGCCTTGCCCAAAGGGGGCCGACGAAGGCTTCACCGAGGTACAAGAGCGGATCCTGGCATATGCAGCAAAGGATGGCGGGGCGACGTCGCGATCGAGCCGGCCGCGTCCGGGGAGCCTCTCGGTTGGACCTTTGGGGCCGAGGCCCCGGCTCAACGAGCCCTGGTTCTGTTGCAGCGAGCCATCCTCGAGCCAACAGCTGGCGGTGGGCATCGCCACTGACGTCTAGTCATTAGCCTGCCTCGCTCTTCGGCTTCTCGCTTTGCCAGGCGCCGAGGCCTACTCGACAGCCTTCGTCCTCATGGGTTTCGCCCATGACCTCATCCGCCTCGGCATCCTCCAAGGTTCCGCCCGGTCCGTCTCTTTGAATCGACGTCGTGGCTCCCACAGCCCGCGTAGGAGGCGAAGGCGGCGACCTCGGCTATCGCTAGAGCGGGCTAACCCACAAGCGAACCGCAAGGCCGAGCCCGGCCAAAGCGACAAGCCACCGGAGCAGGCCGGCGGGAATCCTTCGCGCCACGAGTGGCCCTACAGTGCTCCCGAAGAAAGATCCGACGCCGAGCGCTAATGCCGCGGACCAGTCGACATGGCCGAGCGCAACGAGCGTCACCGCCGAGACAACCGTCGCCACGCCGATGAGCATGTTCTTGAGGGCGTTCGCCTTGGCCATTTCCGGCTCGACGGTCACGAGCAACAAAGCGGTCATGATAACTCCTGACCCCGCCCCGAAATAACCGTTGTAGACCGAGGCCAACACGAGCCCGCAGGGCACGACGAGCTGGGTCGCCCGAACATGGTGCCGCTCTCGCCAAGATGACAGCCGCGGTTGTGCAACCAAACTGAGGGCGGCGAAAACGAGCAGGTACGGCACTATTTCGCCAAACGCGCCCGGTGGGGTGGAGATAAGGAGCACTGAGCCGACCAGTCCACCGGTCCCGGCGACGAACCCCCAACCGAAAAGCCAGCGGCTCCTGCCTGTCAGTTCGGGCCCGGAGGTGAGCGCGGAACCCGGCCAACAAGCGACGAGGGCGACGATGTTGGTCACGCTCGCTTGCAAGGGGGAAAGGCCGACCGCGAGCAAGGCCGGATAGGAGATGAGCGAAGTGATGCCGCCGGCCGTGCCGACAACACCGGCCATGACTCCGGCACATGCCAACAGGGCGGCATCAAAGACCGATATCACCGCTTCATAGCTGCCATGAGAAAACCGGCCGGAATGTGGACCGAGCCGGCGAGGCGATCATTCCGCCGACGTCACGGCCTCGAGGTCGAGCCCTATATCAAGCGCAACAACCGAGTGGGTGAGGGCGCCGATCGATATCAGGTCCGGGCCGGCAGCCGCATAGGCGGCCACGTTGTCGAGACTGACACCGCCGGAAACCTCCACGAGGACCGCAGGGTCCTGTCCTGCAGCCGAGTCAGGCCCGCCCCGCAGATGCGTCTTCACGAGCTCGACACACGATCGCACCTCGTCGGGGGTCATGTTGTCGCACATTATGAGGCGCGCTCTCGCGTTAAGCGCCTGAGTCACCTGACCCAGGTCCTCGCACTCGACTTCGACCATGCGGCCGGGCCAGCGCTCGAGCGCTTTGTGGACTGCGTCTTCGATTGACATGCCGACAAGGTGGTTGTCCTTTATCAGCACGCCCTCGGAAAGGCTGCCGCGATGGTTCACGCCACCACCGGCCCGCACGGCGGCCTTCTCGAGCGCCCGCAGTCCAGGTGTGGTCTTGCGCGTGTCCCAGATCCTCACCGACGGGTTCGCTTCGTGCGCCGCTTGGACGAATCGACGCGTCCCGGTGGCAACCCCGGACAGGTGGCAAAGGAAGTTGAGCGCGGTCCGTTCGGCAGTCAACAACGAACCCAAAGGACCCTCGACACGACCGATCACATCGCCTGGGGCTACGCCACCGCCGTCGCCCACTAGCCAGGTCAGCTTCAGATCCGCGTCGAGCTGGGCACAGGCCTGTTCAGCACATCGTGTCCCCGCGACCACACCCTTTGCCCGCGAGACAAAGGCGGCCCGGCCACGGGCCGAAGCGGGAAGGAGGCCTGCTGACAAGTCGCCCATTGGGAGCACGTCCTCAGCAAGCGCGATCGCCACGGCCTGGTGAACCGCGGCCATGGGAGGGTGGACGTCGTCGCGCAAATCCGGGCCTGTCATCGTTCGGGTGAGGCCAAAAGGCGGTCCCTAACGGGCCGCGACCCGTGCGAGAGCCTGCAGCGGAACACGTCCGATGTCTCCGGAAAGTCCGAGCGGACCTGGGAGCCGCGCGTCTCCTCGCGCGCGGCCGCCGCCTCAAGCAGGGCAGTAGCGAGATCGGTGAGGTTGCGCATTTCCGCCGTAGCCCGGTCTATACCTGAACCGAGTTTCGAGACTACGTCCGCCACGACCTTTGAGGCCCGCCCGAGCGAGGAGGCATCCCTTACGACACCGGCCCAATTGGTCATCGCAGACTGCAGCACCCAGCGTTGCGCCTGCGCTACTTCTGTCTGGGCATCCGGCTCGGTGCTGATCCGCCAGCTAGATCCGGAAAGATCGTCTCCGCAGCGACAGCCGGGCACCGCTCGCACGGGTATCGGGCTGATCGATTCGCTTCCTCGGGCACGGCGATCGCTTTCCAAGCCCGCCAGGGCGCCGGTGGGCTGCGGCGAGTCGCGCCCCGCAAGGATGGCGTCGACACAACGGGCGCCGAAGACCATGCCCTCGAGCAGCGAGTTGGAGGCAAGACGATTAGCCCCGTGCACTCCGGTACAGGCGACCTCACCAGCAGCCCAGAGCCCAGGGAGAGCCGAAGCCCCGTCGAGGTCGACGAGGACACCTCCAGACAGGTAGTGCGCCGCCGGCGCCACCGGGAGCAAGTCCCGGGCGGGATCGAGCCCGACCTCCGACAACGACGCGGCGATGGTCGGGAACCTCCGGCTGAAGTCCTCTAGGGCGGTGGCGTCCAGCCAAACATGATCACTGCCCTCCTCCGCCAGCTTGACGGCGATAGCCCGGCTTACGAGGTCCCGGGGCAACAGCTCGTCCACAAAACGATTGCCGGCGCTGTCGCGCAGCACCGCGCCGTGGCCCCGCAGCGCCTCGGAGATGAGCGGGCGCGGCATAACGGCGTGGTGGAGCGCCGTCGGGTGGAACTGCACGAACTCCACGTCGGCGACGGGAACCCCGGCACGAAGGGCCATAGCGATCCCGTCACCGGTCGCCTCGGAAGGATTGGTAGTCACCGAGTACAGCTGGCCCGCCCCCCCGGAGGCGAGCACAACGTGTGACGCCTCGATGCGCAACAGGTCTCCCGACGGGTCGAGAGCCACGACCCCTGCACAGGTGTCACCTTGGACGACAAGATCGAGGGCGAACCAGTTCTCGTAGATGGCAGCGGCGCTATCTCTCACGGCGGCGACGAGCGCCCGCTCGACTTCGGCGCCGGTAGCCAGGCCGCCTGCGTGAAGGACGCGCGCTGTCGAATGGCCGCCTTCCCTGCCTCGCGAGAGGCGTCCCCCGGGCACGCGGTCGAACACCGCGCCTAGGGCGATTAGCTCATGGACCCGCTCTGACCCCTCGTCGACGAGCACGCGGACGGCGGCCTGGTCGCATAAGCCTGCCCCGGCGCGCAAGGTGTCGGCGAGGTGGAGGTCGGTCGAGTCCTCGTCGCCCGGGAGTACAGCGGCGATACCGCCTTGTGCCCACCGAGTCGTGGACTGGTCAAGCTCACCCTTGGTGATCACGCCCACCCGGGCCCCACCGTGCTGAGCAAGGCGAACCGCAGCTGAGAGCCCTGCCACCCCACTGCCGACGACGAGGACGTCGAGACGTTGGAGCTGGGTCACGCCGCAACGCGCCGGGGCCGGCGCCAAGGCAGCCGGGGCCGCGATTTCACAGATGCACTCCCATGTTGTCGATCAGGCGGACCGGACCGACCTCTGCCGATATGAGCAAACGAAGCTCCCCCGCGAGCGCTCCGGGCGGAGCGAGGGTGACCGGGTCCACCACCACTGCATAGTCCAACTTGGCCCGCGGCTCGGAATCGACAAAATCGGCCATAGTCCTTTCTACCGCGGCTAGGTCCTCTCCTTGGTCCACGGCGAGATCCCGAGCTGCCACGAGCGCCTTAAACAACACCGTTGCCGCCTGGCGGTCGGCGGAAGTAAGACGGCGGTTACGGCTGGAGCAGGCGAGCCCATCAGCCTCCCGCACAATGGGGCAACCGACGATCTCGGCATCGATGTCCAGCTCATCTACGAAACGGCGCACTACGACAAGCTGTTGGAAGTCCTTCTCACCGAAATAGGCACGGCAGTGGCCGCAAAGCGAGAGCAGCTTGGTTACGACGGTGGCAACGCCCGCGAAGTGCCCGGGCCGTGAAGCACCCTCGAGGCGGGAGGCGACTGGCCCCGGCTCGACTCTTGTCGCCGGCTCCCCGGCCGGGTACATCTCGCTCACCGTCGGCGCGAACA
>Ga0302320_10024383_pt1 | contig 11809 bp, 13 predicted proteins | sample Bog_T0_3_FD_202130 | JGI IMG/M metagenome (GOLD analysis project Ga0302320, IMG submission 202130) | Peat permafrost microbial communities from Stordalen Mire near Abisko, Sweden - Bog_T0_3 | ecosystem: Environmental > Terrestrial > Soil > Wetlands > Peat | place: Sweden: Abisko, Stordalen Mire... | reverse complement strand
GAGAATCGTCGTGGGGTGTCGTCGTGAGCGAATCATGTGCGGCCTCCACGCAAACGCGCCGTCGTTGGCTTCCGACAGGCGAGATAGAGAAAGAAGGGGACGCCGAGCAAAGCCGTAACCGCGCTAACAGGCACCGGAGACTTGAACGGCGTCGAGGCCAATCGGGCAGCCATGTCGGCCGCGAGCATCAACAGCGATCCGCACAGTGCTGAGCCTGGAATCACGAGCCGGTAGTTTTGGCCGACAATGTGCCGCACGACATGCGGAATCATCAGGCCAACAAATCCGACTGGCCCGGCCAGCGAGACCGCCCCGCCGGCCAGAACCAATACAATGGCCGCCGCAAGGAACTTCGCCAGCCTCGTTCGTTGGCCAAGTCCCCGTGCCACGTGTTCGCCCAGGGTCAGGATGCTCAATGTCGGCGCGATGGCGAAAGCGCCCAAAAATCCAACACCAGCCAACGGAAGAAACAGACCAATGTCCAGCCACCGCACGCCCTCGGTTCCACGTGCGTGCCAGAGCAGCATGTCCTGCCCCAGTTCGCTGTAGATCATTACGCCATTGCCAATCGCGCCCAGCAAGGCCGAGACGGCAATGCCGGTCAGGGCTAGCCGAACGGGCGTAAGTCCGCCGCGCGAAAGCGAGCCTAAGCCGTAGACCATCGCGGCACCCAAACCAGCGCCGGCGATCGCGGCGAGCATCATCTGCGGTCGGCCCGTTGTCGGCACGAGCACCATCGTCAACAACGTGAAGAAACTGGCCCCTGTGTTGAGTCCCATGATGCCTGGACTCGCCAGCGGATTACGAGTGACAGCCTGCATGATGGCCCCGGCCACGGCCAATGCTGCGCCGACTAGCACGTCGGCCACGCCGCGTGGCAGTCGCCAGTCGCGGACGAGGAGATGGGAGACCGACTCCGCATCATAATGGAACAGTGAATCGCCGATCGTCCCTGCGTCGATCGAAATGTCGCCGACAAACAACGACACGCCGACGCCTGCAACAATCACTCCAAGAAGCATCATGGCGACGAATGGCCACCGCCGAGCACTGTCCCAACCCAGTAGAGACCTTTGCTCTGGAACATCTTCTTGTTTCAGCACTGTTTCGGTACACATCATGGACTCCGCTCCGGGGCCATAGCGGCAAGTATATCGTCGAGAATCGCCTCGCACCCTAAAACGCCATCGCCGCTAAGCCAGGTACTCGATGCGATCCGATGCACGTGATCGTGGCGCGCTGCTGGAATGTTTCGCCATATCGGCGTCTTGGCGACGCCTTGCAGGTACAATTCGCTGTCCGGGTCGATCGTCATAAAGATGTGTTCAGCGCGAAGGTCGGACAAGCGTTCGATGGAAAGCACGTCCCAGCCGCCACCCATCATCACCTCCGGCATGGCCGGATCGGGTGTCAGTCCCAGTTGCTCGAACAGCAACGGGCCGAACATCGCCGTTCGGGTATAGATAACAGAGGTGTTCTTTCGGAATCGCAAGAAGGCAACTGGTTCGTTCTTGGCCTGCGACGATAACCGTTCTTTTGCGCGTTCCAAACGCCGACGGTATTCGGCCAACCGCCGCTCGGCCTTTTCCTGCATCCCCAATACTTCGCCAACGTCGAGAATGCGGTTCTCACGATAACCGTCGCCGGTCGAACCGATGAATACGGTCGGTGCGATCTTGCTGAGTTGGCCATACAACTTGCCATTCTGCATGTTGCTGGCGAAGATCAGGTCGGGCTTGGCGGCCAATACAGCTTCAAGACTAATCACGCTGTCTGGCGGCATGACGGCCACACCTTTCAGGCTATCGGCCAGATAGAGTTGCGCTCCATCAATCCTGGACCCGCCTTGCACCAAGATTGGTCGAACTCCCAGGGCTACCAAACTGTCGGTTGCCGCGCCGCACAGACTAGCGATTCGCTGCGGCGCGAGTGGCACTTTGGTGTTTCCCATCAAGTGTTTGACAAGCCGATAGTCCGGCGTCGTGGAAAGCACCTTGACTTGGCGCAACGATGCCTTTGGCTCCGGTCTCTTCCAACGGTCGCCCAACTGCCCCAGATTTCCGGTGCGCACCAGCGCCCAGCCGAACAGCAGCAAGGTAGAGAGTGTGATAAGTTTGATTGTCATGCTGTTCCCCACCTGCAACTTTCATTGCAGCACAAATGGGTCGTGAGCATTCTCGCCTTCCCTATCGCTGGATACATTCTGTTCCCTTCCCTTTTACAATGGTTTTAGCCCAACCAGTATAAAGGGCCGAGTGCAACGGCCCGAACGTGATGCCGACTTCTGAAGCCGGGCGGCGTAAATCGCACCCGTCGAACACGAGCGAATGTCACAAAGGCCAATGGCTTCCATCAGCGTGCGAAGCATCTCTGGCGTGGCGTTGCGAAACAACGGACACTCCGCGACCGCCTTCAAGTAGTCAGGCTTCGGATGCCAGCCGTTCAACTGATTGCGGAACCAGCGGTTTCGACACCAAGCAATCATCCGCTGAACTCGGCCGCCGTTTAATCGGCCGGAATGTCCCTCGGGTTCGTCGCCGATGAGAATCATACGGCCACCGGGTTTCAATACGCGAAACCACTCACGCAAGGCGAGACCGGGCCGTGGCAAATTGAACAGCAAATGCCGACTTGACACCACATCGAACCTTGCGGCGTCGAACGGCAGCGATTCGGCATCGCCGAAGACGAATTCACAGGCGACCCTCAACTGCTCGGCTCGTTTCGTCGCTTCCGCAAGCATTCGATTGGAAAAATCCAAGCCGACGCAGCGGTGGCCCATACGGGCGTAGAGACACGCGAAAATGCCCGGCCCTGTTCCCACATCCAAGACCTGCACACCAATCGGAACGTGGACGGCCGAATCAAGGGCCGCTCGCCAAGCCTCGTAGCGATCCCCCTCGGTGAATTCAGCTTCCGCAACATTGCGGACATAGTTAGCCACTCGCGCCGGGACGTTCCAGCCTTCCTGAAATATCCGTTTAAGTTCTTCAGCCGGACGCATAATGCGGTCATCCTTGCGAAACACACTCATGTGGGCAACCCCCGTTCATCTCTGTTGAATTGGGAGATAATTGGTCGGCGTCTGCAACGCGATGCAGGCCATCGCGGGTCTTCAGCGAGATCATTGTCTACAATCATGTACATGAACCCGCCGTCTGGGTTGTGAGGGGGAGGCCATTAGACACTTTCAGCCCCTTTCTCGGTGTTGCTGCGATCACAGGACAGTTGTTGTCGCGTTGGAGCAGTGGTCTCTTCCGGTGGACGAACCTTGATGAAACTGCGGTACAGAAGAAGGTCGTAAGCCGATTTCAGACCACCGGCAAGGTAGAACAGCAGGTCGATCGTGACGGGGCTGGCAATCAGAAAGCCGGCGATGGCCGGAGAGATCGCGGCACCGATCGTTCGGGCAACGCCCGTAACGCCGGCAGCGGCCGATCGCTCTTCCGGCGGTACGACGGCCATGACATACGATTGCCGTGTGGGCACGTCCATCTGGGAAATGCTAAACCGCAGGAATAACACCGCAACGGCCAGCGGCAAGTTCGGCATCAGCGGCACGAGGATCAGCAAGATGTTGGACGGCAGATGGGTAAACACCATCGTATTGATAAGCCCGAAACGCGAGGCCAGTCTTGCCGCCGCGAGGGCCGACAGCCCGGCCAAGAGATTCGCACCGAAGAAGATTCCGCCCAATTCGGACGGCGACACGCCGAAACGAACGTAGAACCAGTAGGCGGTCATGCTTTGGATAACGAACCCGCCGCCAAAAGCGTCGATGGCGAACAACGCGGACAATCTCAACACGACCCGATGCGAATGGCCCAGCCCGAGATGATGGGCTGCCGATGTGCCAACCGTGGGGGCCACCTCGATTCGCGGCGACAACCGCATGACAATTGCCAAGAGTGCCACGCCCAACGACGCATAGCCGACAATTCCGATTCGATAGCTGGCGATTGGCGTCATGTCAGCGCGTTGTAGGCTGCCAACCAGCAGTCCGCCAGCCAAGGAACCGGTGGCGGTCGCCAACGACGCCGCCAACGTATACCAAGCGAAGACCCGCGTGCGATTGCAATCGGAAACGACGTGCGACAGGGCGGCCTGTTCGACCGACAGGAACGGCCCGACCTCATTGCCGCTGGGGCTAATCACCCCAATGGTCGCCGCCAACAACAACAGCGGAAAACTGTCGGTAAGTGCAAAGACAACGCCAGCCACCGCCATGAGGACCGCCCCGATCATCAGCGTTCGCCTTCGCCCGAAACGGTCGGCCCGCGTGGTCAGCCACAGGGAGACGACCGTATCACCGACCAATGTCAACGCCAGGAGCAACCCGATTTGCGGTCCAGCCAGCCCATTGGCGGCCAGATAGAGCACGAGTATGACCGAGAGCGCGCCATAGGCGAAGAGTCGCACGATGCGCGTGCTGAAGAGGATGAACATGTCGGCGGTCGGCTTGGGCATGGCAGCGGCAATTCAGTCTATTCTCTATCGCTGCAAGCACGACATGCACAACCCGGTGGGCATCGTTACTCATACCGCAACATCGGGATGTCGCACACGTAATCCTGCTGGCTGTTGGACCTGTCAATACGAAAGAGACTCCTGTAAGAAGGACGCGGCTATGGCAAGCCAACCACTGCTGCGCGATGGCGAGGACGGTCGCAACGCTATGGTTCGATGTTCGGCGTCGGGCCGGCTGCTCTCCCTGGCTTCTCTTCCACGGGCTTCAAGTCAATCGTCGCCAGTTCCGTGGTTTCGGTCCCGACATGGACACTTGCGGCCGGTTTCTTCGGATTTGCATAGCGGTGTTGGAGGCGGTCCGGCCCTGGTTCGTCCTCACCTTGGCCCTTGATCCGTGGCCCCGGCCAGGTGACGGTCAGGGCGAAGTCGCCGACCGGCGCGCCGTCGCGGGTCGCAAACGTGGTCAGGTGGAAGGAACCGTCCGATTGGACCGCGGCGTGCGGGCGCATGAGAGGCTTTTCCCTGCCGCCGACCGGATACAGAACGACCTCGGCATTGACCGCAGGTTCTCCAGCGACGAGCAGCTTGCCGTGGACCGCATGAACGGCTGGCCGGTCGCCATGTTTCGCTCCACAGCCTGAAACCATCAGGCACAAACCGAAGGCAAAGATGACTTGCAATAATCTCATGGGTTCTGGACCTCGCGTTATGGAGTGTTCACGGCAAGCAACTCAGAATTCGCTTCCACCAAGGGACTCGGCCGATCGCACTTCCGCAGTGTCCACGCCGCCGCTCCGCGCGGTGATGATAGCGCCGAGCACCTGCGGAGTCAGGCCCTCACCGAGGAAGTGAACGGAACCATCGCAGAAGACGGCGTTCGCGCCGCCGCGATGGAAGCTGTAGATGCCTTGCGAGTTGTTCATGTTGATGCAGTTGTTGCCATTTGCCGTCACGCCGTCGTCCGAATACGTCCAGACCGAGAAGACCTGAAAGGAGGCCCAGCATCCCCACCAAGCGGGATTCGATTGGGAGTACGACGTTCCGTTGATCGTGGTTGTGACCGTGTTCGGGGCGCTGCTGTTAGTTGTGACCAGTTGCTTTGCACCCTTGATGTACCAGTCGGGCCTGCCTGCCTGTTCCGTCATCAACAGCGTGCAACTCAAGCCGTCGGTAATTTCAGACAAGGCCCGAAAACGATTGTCAGCCAAGGCCGTTTCGGTATTCTGCGAATAGGCCGTGTTGGTGGCCGAGTCCGAGAACCACCATGCGCGGACGCTGTTGGGACCGAAATAATCGCCCGCAATCCCCGTCCCGATGTTGCCCTGGTTCATGTCGCATATCGTCATGCTGCGGCTCGGCTGAGTAGCTGGGCAGGAATATACGGCGATGGACTTCCCGACCGCCTCGGCGTTCTGCGGGTCGTAGAAGTTGTAGTCGTATTCGTAGAGCCGCTGGACATTCTTCAATTCCAGGTACGGGAGGATGACCGCTCCCCACCCGCAGTATCCCGTGTAGTGTGGTAGTGGCGTCCCGGTCGGCATACAGCGTCGTGGAGGAAGCCCCTTGTAGGCGTTCTCGAAATTGAGCATGGCCAGACCGATCTGCTTGAGATTGTTTGCGCACGCCGAACGCCGTCCCGCGTCTCGGGCAGCCTGGACTGCCGGCAGCAACATGGCTGCCAAGATCGCGATAATCACGATCACCACCATCAATTCGACCAACGTAAAACCAGAAGAACGACGTGAACGCATGACACTTTCTCCCACTTTCTCCTCAGACAGACTTTGGGTTAAAGGAATGACAAATCGGTGGACATCGACCTCTCACAAAGCATTTATCGTGCTCGCTGTGGCTTCATGCCACAAACTCATCTCCAATTGCGAAGCGCAACGCCACAACGGCCCATCAAAACGAAAGGCCGTCAGCGTTCGTTACCGACACGGTTCGGTCCTTGCTCGTCGGAATGCAATCGGTGTGCCAGAGATCGCCGAAGAGAAGCGTGTTGCGGTAACAACTGATATTGTCGGCCGTTACGCTTTTGCAGCGAGATGAGCAACACCGCCGCATGGCGGTGCAATAGTCATGCGTGTCGATATTTTCGACATGAATGAGAAACCGCACCATCGTTGTGAGGCAGGTATGATCGTTCCGGGCTAATGGCGAGTCCCGCGAGTTGACCGAGGCATGGCGGCCAAGCCCGACAAGGTGCGGGTCTGGATCGTCACGGGCATGATAAAGGCCGTCAACGTGGCGTCGAAGCCCGGCGCTGGGCGGCCCCGCTACCGGATTTCTTGCGAGGAGTTGGCGAACTTTCAGACTCGGCAGGCAGCGAAGCTGCTGCCGGCGGCGCTACCACGGCCTCAGCGTCCACGGACGCCTGCGGATTTTTTCCCCGAAGTGGACGGTTAGCGGGCAGCCGACCTCTACCACGGCCGGCGACCCAATGAATCTACGATGCCTGTGGCCGCCGCTGCACGGCACCACCCACGGGCGCAGCAGGTGGCCGAAAGACACCTCAGTCAACGACTCTGGCCAGCGATCCGACCAGGAATCTGAGCAGTATATGCCCCGATACCGGCCCATCCCCAACAGGAAGTTTTCTTATGGTATATTTACGACATGGTAATAAAGACGATGAGCAGTTGGAGGCGATTGCCAGAAAGATTGTGGCGATGCCGGAACGGGAAGTTGCGACGGTGACGATGGAGGCGGCGACAACCCCATGACCCCAAGATACCCCTATCTCGGCCTCGTCGTCTTCCTCGTCCTCTGCTTTGCCGCTGCTGGAATCGGTGGGGCGGTCACGACACCGAAGATTGCCACCTGGTATGCGGCCCTCACGAAACCAAGTTGGACTCCGCCGAACTGGATTTTCGGCCCGGTTTGGTCGGCCCTCTATTTCTGCATGGCGATTGCCGCGTGGCTGGTTTGGCGGCAAGGCGGGGTTTCCAATGCCACGCTGCCGCTGACCCTGTTCGGCTTTCAACTCGTCCTGAACGTGTATTGGTCTTGCATCTTCTTCGGGCAGGAAAATCCCTGCCTCGCCTTCGTTGAAGTGCTTTTGCTCTGGCTGGCAATCGCGGCGACGATGATTGAGTTCTGGCAGCGGTCAAGGATCGCCGGAATCCTCTTTGTGCCCTACTTGGTCTGGGTCAGCTTCGCAAGCGTGTTGAATTTCACAATCTGGCGGCTGAATGGGTAGAGCAAGACCGCTATTCATCGAGATGTCATCGCCCTTTTTCCTCGATTCCGTTACGGGCGTACCCGGCAAACCCAGTGAGCCATCGCGGCAGCAGACGAAGAAGCCTCGTCTGTGCGAATATGGTTGCCTTGGTGGCTAAGGATTTTCATTCGAGCATTACACAACGCATTGGAAACGATGGGTTGGTGTAGGCCGTGACGGGGCAAAGCTCTGCAAATCTTCCGTCGTCGCCCGAACCTTCGTGCCAGCAACCTCGGCAATGCAGTTTTCGGTGATCGCCCGCAGTTGCGACGGATCGCACCGGTGATTGGGGCAGCGATTGGCGCGGTCTGCTGTCGGGCGGTCCATCCATCTGGGTGCTGTTCGACTAACACGACGGAGAATCCGCGCGACACATAGGGGTAGATTGTATGGATTGCCCGAGAACGGCATATAGGTGACGGGCAAGTCAGTCGCAGTGACTACTTGGCTGCACCGCCCGGTTCACCAGTTCTCAATGGTTTCGATGTCGCTGGCGCTTCGTTCGATGGTGCTAGCAACCGGGACTTGAATCCCAGGTCGCTTATCGTCTTCTCGATTTCAGATGTCGCAAGTTGCTCGCCCTCCGTTACAATCGTGGCCTTCTTGGACTCGAACGAGACCGTGGCTGACTTTATCCCAGGAACGGCTTGCAGGGCTGTCGCAATGGATTGTGCGCAGCCGTCGCAGTGCATCCCCTCGACTTCAAACTGTCGCGTTACTTTGGTTGCCGTGGCGTTGACCGGTGCGTCCTTTGCATTGCCGACTTGTTGGTTGCAGCCGGGCAGAGAGATACCGACGAATACCACCGCGATCATGGCAATAAGAACTTGAAGTGAATTCCATCGCACGAACATGCGCAATTCTCCGAAAAAAAGTGTCGTGGGGCGTTGAAATCTGCCACCGATTGGTGCATCGTGCCAACCAGGGAATGCACGGGATTTCTATTATATTATCCCGATCTTGCACGTTGGCAAGAGTCGGTCGCACTGATTTCGCGGATTTCATGTGATCTCTTTTAGCCGGTAAGGCGGAAGGCGCAATGGGCGCATTTCTTTCGGCCACCGCCGCGAAGAGGACCGGCAGCGCGTTGGGCAGTCCGCCCACGCGCCAGCCGGCAACGGGGCCATCACCGACGCCGCCCCTACGCCCCTACGCACCATCGACGCCAAGAACGGCCGGCACAGGATCGCCCTGCCCGGTTCGGCCAATATGGCGGCCGGCACTATTCCCCGCACGACGGCACCGTCACCATGAGTTACGGCGGCCGACTCCGCAGCGCCCTTCAGACGGCACGCTCGCCACACGGCATCAGGAATCGGCGCGTCGGGCGGGTGACAGCCTCGCCACATGGCGGCATCGCTCGCGTGATGCCGATTGCCTTGGCAACCGCGTCTACTCACGGGAAATGGTCAGAATCTCACTCTCCGGTGCCTTGGCGATTCGCCTCGCAATGGCATCCAAAGCGTGCGAATCGTTTGTCTCATGTTCCTTGTTAGGGGCGGCTGCCGCACGATTCGGGTTCGCCGGACTTAAAGGGCTCCCCTTGGCCGAAGCGATCCACTCCATCATCGCCGAGGTTGGGCGGACCACGACCGTTTTTCCGGTGTGAACATTCTTCACTCTTACGGCGAGCCGAGGGGCTTCGACCCACTTGAGATTGCGCTTGCCGAGAGTTGCGCCGGTCGCAACCTGAAGACCGTCAAGGAAACATGCCTGTGGTGGAAGGGCCAAAGGGCCTTCGACATTGACATCGACATCGAAATAGCCATCGGCTCCGGCAGTGCGAAGCCCCGCTGCACCGATCCGCACACCTGCCACGAGCCACGGCCCTAAATGTCCGTGGAGTTGGACCGCCGCGCCGAGCCAAGCTGGATCGGACGGATTGAGTTTGAATTGGGTTTTGGGTAATTGGACCGCAGGTTCCTCGGCGCAGCAACAAGCAGCCAATATCAACACGAGACAACAGGCCAGAAACCGCATCTTAGATAATCTCCGAATAGGTGTCAAAGGAAATCCACAATCAAGGACTCGATGGCAAATTGCTCGTCTCGCCGCCCGCAATGGTCGCCAAATCGGCGAAAAGGTTCATGTCGATGGACGTGCTGAGGAAGGTCCCGGAGCCGTCGCAGAGAATGAAGTTCAATCCGCCGCTGTGAGGGCTTCCCCAGCCACGGCGGCAAGGAAAGTCGGACCCGCTGCCACCCTGGGCGCAGCAAGCGTCATAATCGCCCATAAGAATGCGAGATTGGGGAGTCGCCGCCGAGAGCGAATAATGCTCGAAGGAATAAGCCCACAAGGTCCTGTACGCAAAATCGGTTCGTGTCGTGGACTCGCCGACCATTAGCGTGTGTGAGAGGCCGTCCGTAATGTCTGCGAACCGCTCGGGATGGAAGCCGAGAATCCCCACCACATGCATCGCGCCGCGCCATTCTGGCGGAAAGCTGGTGATCTCCCCGCCGTCAAGGAAGTGGGTGCCATCGCTGCGGCAGCACATTGCCCGATAGGAGCCGGGCATGTAGGGTAGGTTGAGCGCCCAAGAAGCCGCCGGCCCCATCGCCGGCACAATCGACTGGTTGGCAGCGAGGTCCGAAGGGCAAATGAATTCGGTGATACGCGACATCGCGACGGAACGATTTACAGGGTCCTCATTCGGCTTGATGAAATTGTACGACTTATAGAGCGCACTCTGTTCCAGGTAAGGAAGAATCAGGATCATCCAGTTGGCCCGATCTTCCGATACATGGTTGACAGCCCAGGAACCACCCGGACACTGGCCTGCCGTCTTGGCATAGTTGCCCGCTGGCAGCGTTCCCAATGCGTCCTGATGACAGTGCAGCGCGATTCCAATTTGCTTTAGGTTGTTTGCGCATTGGATGCGGCGAGCAGCCTCACGAGCGCTTTGAACGGCCGGCAATAGAGCCCCAATCAGTATTCCGATGATCGCAACGACAACCAAGACTTCCACGAGCGTAAATCCTTGGCGGCATCGCGCGTCGGCTGCGCGCTCATTCATGGTTCTTTCTTCTAACTTGGCACTTCAGGAGGAATCCGGCAATCGCAACGGCGAGGAGCGCGAGGCTGCCGGGTTCCGGTACGGGATTGATCTGTAAAGCTGTTGATGAAAGCGTCGAGGCGGCGACCGCTGATGGGTCGAAGATCATCGTTGCGCCTGCGCCGACGGTCAAGCTCGATCCATCGGGCAAGGCACTCCCAGAGGTCAAGACCAGCGTACCCGCATTCACGGTCGTACCGCCGTTATACGTGTTCGTACCGCTGAGGATCAACAGCCCGCCGCCGTCCTCGCAAAGCGACATGCCGGGGCTGTTCTCGCCGAGGCCGCCGGAAAGCGTCAGGCTGCTGCCAACAGCCACGTTGGCGTCCAAGTTGTCGGAAAGCAGCAAGGGGGCCGTGATCGTATGGCTGCCGCTCATTACGGTCAAGAACGCCGTGGTCCCGGAATTGTCCAAGGTGAGCCTGCCGCCTGTGCCGGATGAAAGCGTATAGCCGGTCGTCGCGGAGTTCGAGTTGGCAAAAATCAAGCCTCCGGCTTTCTGGTTGCCGTCCAACGTGACGGTCGCGGTGACGGCAAGCGAGCCGCCCAGAACGGCAACATCGCCTGCGTTCTTCGGCTTGCTGCCCAAGTTCCAATTGTTGGTTACGTTCCAACTGCCGCCGCTGCCCGACCAGTTGAACGTCCCGCCAGCGCCTGGTTGGACGCTGACATTCCCTGAGTCGGTCAACCACAACGTATAGCCGTCCTGGTTGGTTCCGTCCGTCGATTCCTGATCGAGAATTCCGGTTACGTTGAAAGCCTTCGTCGGTGCCGTGGTGAGGTTGGGGTTGTTCCCAATATGCAAGGTCATTTGGCGCAAAGAGCCATCCGTGACGACGACGGTGTTGTTCGGAGCCCACGTTCCCGAGAGCAACCGAACGCCATCTAACTGGACGAGCGTTCCTTGAAGGTGCTCCGCGCCGGTCTGTCGAGTGGAATCGAAATAGAACGTGCCGCTGGAATTCATCAACTGGCCGAGCGTCGTCACGGTCGGCGCGGGCAGCGGCGCGCCGGTCTCCAGGGCGGTAATGGTGAAACTGTTGTAAATCTGATGTTGTTCGTTGACG
>Ga0302320_10024379_pt1 | contig 11810 bp, 10 predicted proteins | sample Bog_T0_3_FD_202130 | JGI IMG/M metagenome (GOLD analysis project Ga0302320, IMG submission 202130) | Peat permafrost microbial communities from Stordalen Mire near Abisko, Sweden - Bog_T0_3 | ecosystem: Environmental > Terrestrial > Soil > Wetlands > Peat | place: Sweden: Abisko, Stordalen Mire... | reverse complement strand
GAGATACCGCGTGGTGACACCGTTGACCGTCTTCGAGACCCGGTTGCCGAAGCCGTCGTATTGAACTGTGGCCGACGTCCCGGTTTCGCTCATCGTCATGAGGTGGTTTTCCGAGTCGTAGGTGAAGGCCGCCACGCTCATCTCGGAATCAGTATATTCCTCGTTGGATGGCGGTCTGGGTGGTTCGTGGATTCCCACCCAACTCTCAAGGGTGCGCCATCCGCCGATAACAACTGAAGGTGATGAAATGACAATCACCGGATTTCTGATACCGGACAAGGCCCCTTGGCATGGCAGAGGAATTCTACGCCGTGGGCATCCGCTGTGGGGTTCGTGCTTTCCCACCCTTCCGCAAAGAGCGCGGAAGGATGGGGCACCCTGACTTTTGTGGTTAGTTATTTCGATGGAGGCGGCGTGGTGGCTGGAGCGGATGATGGAGGCGTTGCCGTTTTGGCTGGGGTGCCGGGCGCAGGTGGGGCCGGGGTTGTGGCTGGAGCTGCCGGGTTGGCCGCGGGAGCGGGGGCTGCTGTTCCGGGCGCTGGCGCCGGATGAGTCGGCGCTATGGACATTCCGGGATGAGGCTGCGCGCCGGGGGGCATGGGATGAGCGCCGGGCCCGCCGGGCATGTTGGGGCGGACGGGAGGCGGAGGCATCTCGGTCACATCGACCAGTTCCACATCGAAGATAAGGTCTGACTTGGCAGGAATGCCGACGTGGTCAGGCCGGTCGGGGATGACACGCGTTCCGTAAGCCATCTGCCATGGGATGAAGATGCGGCGTTTGCCACCGATCCGCATGCCTTCAACTCCGTTATCGAAACCGGGGATCAGACGGCCGGCGCCTTGAGGGAATTGCAGGGGCAGCGGATCGCCCATCTTGGGTTTGCCGTCGGCGCCAAGCTCGGGTTTGCCGTCCTTGCCCATGACCGGTTGCTTGTGGTCATCCCAGGAATCGAATTTGACGCCGTCAGCGGCGCGCCATCCGGTGTACTTCACATGCCAGACCTTGTTGGATTCGCCGAGGGCGCCGGTGCCGACTTTAACGTCTTCAAATCTCAGCGAGAGTGGGGCCTTCACGGGGCCATGGACGACTTTGGGCACGCCGGGAGGAAGCTTGATCCACGCGGGCGTCGCGGCCGGCTCGGCGACAGCGGCCTTGGAAGCCGGCTTTCCAGCGGTCGTCTTCACCGTGGCCGTGGGCGGTTTTACGCCCAACGTCCTGGGAGCCGGGGATGGTGTGGCGGTTATGGTGGGCGTGGCGGGCGTGGCAGCAGGTGTCGCCGGTTGGGGCGGGGTTTGAGCGCTTGCGGCAGCCGCGATCGCCACCATGGAGAGAACATGGACAATTCGTTTCATCACTGGGTCAATCTCCGACGGTATTTTATCTCAGGCAAGTTTAACAGGACGAGGGTGCAGTTTGACCAGCATTGCGGCCAGCAGGGCGGTTCTGGGCGCGAGGTGTTCAATGAAAACCGACTCGTGCGGTGCGTGCGCACCCTCGCCGACAGCGCCCATGCCGTCAAGGGTGGGCACGCCCAGGGCGGAGGTGAAGTTGCCGTCTGAAGCTCCGCCGGTCGCGGCCTCTTCGAGCGCCAGGCCGAGGTGGGAAGCGAGCGCCTTTGCGTTTTGAAACAGCTTCACGGTGGCGCGGGTGCGCTCCATCGGCGGCCGATTGATGGCTCCGGTCACGGTGAGGACGCAGCGCTTGTCCACCGCATGGAGAGCGGCGAATTTTCGTTCGATGCGCGGGCCGTCGGATTTGCGGGCGATGCGCACATCGATCTGGGCCCACGCCTCGGCTGGAATCACGTTGGTTTTTGAACCGCCTCCGGCCACGCCCACGCTGACCGTGAGGCCGCGCTCGAGGCGAGTGAAGGCGCTCACCGTCTCGACCACGCGGGCCAGTTCGCGGATGGCGCTGGCACCCTTTTCAAAGTCGACGCCGGCGTGTGCGGCCACGCCTCGCACGTCGACTCTGAAGTCGCCGGTGCCCTTGCGCGCGGTTTTGTAGGCCAGCCCCTGAGCCGGTTCCAGAACGAAGACTGCTTCGCAGGCGGCGGCCAGGCGCTCGGTGACGGGCCTTGAAACCGGGCTGCCGACTTCCTCTTCGCTGTTGAGGAGCAGGACGATTTCGCGGTCCAGCGCGCCAGCCTCGGCCAGCATTTCAAGCGCAGTGAACGCCATGGCCACGCCGGCTTTCATGTCCAGCGTTCCCGGACCCCAGAGGCGACCGCCGCTCAGCCGGCAGGGCATGGTTTTGAGGGTGCCGAGGGGCCAGACGGTATCGAGATGTCCGAGGAGGAGGATTGGCTTTTCGGGAGCGGATTTGGATTTGCGTCCGAAGCGGGCTTCGAGGAGATTGCCAAATTGCCGCTGGCGATGCAATTTGACTCGCCCACCCAGAGCTGTGGCCTGGGCTGCGGCAACGGCGGCGCAGGCGTCGACTGCGGATTTGACGTTGGAGGGTGACTCGGCTTCGACCAGAAGCCTGGTGAGGTCAAGGAGCGCGGACTGCTTCCGGCGTGCGCCGGCAAGGAGGGCGCGCGTGGGGATGGGAAGATCAACTGGGGCCGGCATGGCGATTCCTTTTCACACGAATCCCGCCCAAGCGAGGGCGGAAGACGCTTTGATTCTACGACACTTGATTCTCAAGCCGGGCTGAATCTGCGCGCGGAAGGAGTGGCCCGGCGTACCCATAGTGTGGCAAAAATGCCACAGGACGATTGCGGCTTTTGCCGTCTAATCTTACGTTTGCGGTGTTTTTTAAACCCGGAGAAATGCTTGGATCATCCAGCACACGTTCATTCAGCGCACCTGGAACAGACGATTGCAGCGCCTCTGGAGTTTACGGGGGTGGGATTACATTCCGGCGCTCCGGTGACGATGCGCCTGCTGCCGGCGGCGGCAGGATCGGGCATCGTTTTCCGGCGCACCGACCTGGATGACTTCGAAATCCCCGCCAACGGGCGGAACGTGGCCAAGGTAAGCTATGCTACCAGCCTGATGCGGCAGGGCGTGCTGATCCAGACCACGGAGCACCTGCTTTCAGCGCTGATCGGCATGGGCGTGGACAACGTGATTGTGGCGCTGGACAACCTGGAGTTGCCGATTCTGGACGGCAGTGCCCTGCCCTACGTGGAGGCGTTTCAGAGCGTGGGGATCCGGACGCAACGGCGGCGGCGCGAGACGATCCGCGTGCTGCGCGCGGTGGAAGTGCGGGAGGGCAACAAATTCATTGGCGTCTATCCCGGCGAAGGCTACCGGATCTCGTATGCGATCGACTTTCCCGCGCCGATCGGGCAGCAAAGTACGTGCGTGGATCTTGCCGCAGAAACTTACGGCACGGAGATTGCACCAGCTCGCACCTTCGGCTACAAGGCCGACGAGCAGCGGTTGCGGGATATGGGTCTGATTCGCGGAGCCAGCCTGAACAACGCCATCATCCTGGGTGCGAACGGACCGGAGAACGGCCCGCTACGCTTCAACGACGAGTATGTTCGGCACAAGGTGCTGGATTTGATCGGCGACCTGGCGCTGGCGGGACGGCGCATTGAAGGACACGTGGTGGCGGAGCGGGCGGGACACGCCATGCACACGGCATTTGTGGCGCGGCTGATCAAAGATCGCTCGGCATGGGAACTGGCGCACGTGCCCGTGCCGGATGGCCAGGCTGAACGAGCGGCGGTTGAAGGCCACTCCGGCGGCACAGTTGGCGCAGCTGCCCTGGTGGGCGCTTAGCGCAATATTTCAAGTAAACAGAATCCGCATGGGCGCTTCGGCGGCTACGCTTTTGCATTCCTCCGCGAGCTTTCCGGATTCGCGGTTGCGCGCAAAGACGCTGAGCAGGTTCGAATCCTGGTTGGCTACGAGCATCCAGCGCTCGGTGGGATCGAGGACGAAGTTGCGCGGGGTTTTGCCGCCGCAGTTGGAGCGGCCGATGGGGGTGAGACTGCCGGTGGCGAAATCGGCGCTGAAGGTATAGAGGAAATTGTCGTCGCGGTTGGCGAAGTAGACAAAGCGGCCGTCGCGGGAGATGACGGTGTCGCATGCGCGCGTGGGGCCGTGATAATCGGCGGGCAACAGCGGGATGCGGGTGACGAGGGTGAGGCTGCCGTCCGCTTTGTTCCAATCGAGCACGTCGACGATTGAAACCAGCTCGTTCACGCAGTAAGCGGTGTGGCCGTTGGGATGGAAATGGAGGGTGCGGGCTCCAGAGCCGGGCGCGCCGTGATAGGTTCCTGCCGGAGTCATGGCCGCGGTGGCGGGGTCTGGCTTGTAGATGTGGATACAGTCGCCGCCGAGGTCGTTGATGTAGGCGAAGCGGTTGTCAGGTGAGAAAGACGCAAAGTGAGCATGCGCGGTGGTCTGGCGATCGGTATTGGGTCCGTGGTAGGAATAGCGCTCGGTCCATACAGGCTCACTGAGGCGGCCCTGGTCAATACGGAAGCTGGCCGCGCTGCCGCCCATGTAGTCGGCGGAGATGAGCATGCGACCGGTGTTGTCAACGGCCACGTGGCAAGTGCCGATGCCGGCCGAGTTGCGCGCCGATAGCGGCTCGAGCTCGCCGTTGGCCAGACGAAAGCTGGCGACTTCGCCGGTGGGCTTGCCGTTGAACATGTCGAGTTCCAAAGCGGCGTAGACGAATTCGCGGCCATGGGATAAGGCGAGCCAGTCGACATTGGGAACCTTGGCAGCCACGCCGGCCGGAGTCAGCTCTCCGCTGGCCGGATTCCATTCGTATTTCAGAATTCCTTTGGGCGCACTGGAGGCTATGAGGACCAGCGTTGGCGTGGAAGGAACTGCGGCGGCCCGAGCCAGTCCCGGTGCGACTGCGGCGGCGAGCGTGGCGGCGGAGGAAGATAGCAGAAATTCGCGGCGCGAGAGAGGTTTCATGGCGGAAACCATTGTCGCCCATGGGGCCTTTGTCGCGCCAGTTTCGCTGCGCAGATGGCGCTGAGGGCAACATCTATCCGCGAAAAGCGACTGATGGCGTAACTCCCGGCACGCTCAGCCCAGTGGCGCCGGGAGCTATCGCTTCATGGAACTGCCGGACCGGCGACCCGCCGCCGGCCGGCGTTCCATGACCGTTCCCCCCCTCGACTCGAAGAACCTGGCTGCGCCGAGGGCGGGACACGCTGCTGCCTCAGTTGAGCTTGAACTGCACCTCAACCGTGGTCTCCACTTCAACGGGCTGGCCGTCGAGCAAGTAGGGCTTGTAGCGCCATTGCGCGACGGCGTCGAGCGCGGCCTGCTGCAGGAGCGGCGATCCGCTGGCGACGCGCAGATTTTCAATGGTCCCGTTCCTGGAGATGGTGGCCTGGAGCACGACGGTTCCCTCGGTGCGCGAGGCCCTTGCGATGGGCGGATAGACGGGCGTGACACTGTTGACCCTCAGCCCGGCCATGACTCCGGAAGAAACGTGAGGGCGAGGCTTTGGGGGCGGCTGCACGATGGGGACGGCTCTCTGGCCGCGAAAGGGATTATCCGGGCTGGCCGGGCCGCCCCAGCCGTTGTCAAGGGAGATGGGACCGCCGGACGCAATCACCTCCTGCGTCTTGACGTACGTGATGTACTTAGGAATCACCGACGGCGCGTGGATGCCTGCGTCCTGCGTCTGCGGATGGACGACGGTGGCGTTGGCAGGGCGGGGCTGCGGTTTGGGCTCCTGCACGGGCAGCGCGGGCGCTTCCATCAAAATGATGGAAGTTATGCGCGGCAGGGCCTGGGGATAGATGAGCGGAATGAGGATGAGCGCCAGCAGAATGGATCCGTTGAGCGCGAGCGTTGCCAACATCCAACCGCGGCTGCGGGTGCGGATTGTGCCCATGGATTCGAACGTGGAGTCTTCAAACATGGCTGCCTCCCCGGATCGCAATTCAGCCGCTCCGGGTGGGCGCCGCAGAGCCTCAATGGACGCGAGGGTCCAGACCGCTCCACGCCCGGTCTGGCGCGGGGAGCGGGCTACAAGGGAACCAGGGCGATGCATCTCGGAAGCGAGCATCCGAGCGGCTTTTTTCTCAAGGAAAAGCCGCGGCAGAAAGCTGCCGGCGAGAGCATGTTCGCGCTGGTTCCGTTCTGAGGCGCTTCGTTCATCCCAATCGGAACCACTGTGCTTTGATAGACACCGCGCATGGGTAAAGTGTTCCCGCAATGCGACGAAATTCTGTTGAGCGCCAGGCCGTCGAGTTATGCGTTCATCGCTTCGCTTTATCCGCTGTGGGCGGGAGATGCGAACGCGGCGGTCAGCGCGGGGTGCAAGGAAAATGCGATCAAGTTTGGATGGACGGATGCGGTGTATCTCAAGATCAAGGTAATTGCGGCGAGCCCTCTTGCCGGGCCTGCGGCGCTTGCAAAATGACGATGGGCGCCCGCACCGCGTGCAGACGCCCATGTTTTTGCGCGTACCTTTTACTCCGGCAGGGTGAGTGAGCCTTTCACGTGGAAGGTTCCGGTGACGGTTTGCGCACCGGTGTTGGGTTGGCCTCCGCCTACTGAAACGGTATAAGCGCCTTCGGCCACAATGGGCTCGCCGGCTTCAGTGACCATGCTGAGGTCGCGCGGCTTGAGTTCGAAGCGCACTTTTTGCGAAGCGCCGGCCTGGAGATGAACGCGCTCAAAGGCACGCAGAGCGCGAAGCGGCGCGCCCGGCACTGCCGGGAAATTGAGATACAACTGAGCCACTTCATCGCCGGCGAGCCGGCCGGTGTTGGTTACCGTGACTTCGGCAACGACCGAATCGCCGGCGGTGACGTCGTTGGCCGGCAAAGTGAGTCCGCTATAGGAAAATTTTGAATAGCTCAATCCATATCCGAAGGGATAGAGCGGGGTTCCCTCGAAGTAGCGATAGGTGCGGCCTTTCATCGCGTAATCGGCGAACGGCGGCAACTGGTCGACACTCTTGTAGAAGGTGACGGGCAGGCGACCGGCGGGATTGTTGCGGCCGGAGAGGGTCTGAGCGACGGCTGTGCCGCCTTCTTCACCGGGATACCAGGCATCGAGAATGGCGTTGGCGTGGGCATTTGCCCAGTTGACGGCGAGGGCGCTGCCGTTGGTGAGGACGATGACGAGGGGCTTGCCGGCGGCGGCCACAGCCTCAAGCAAATCCTGCTCAGGTTTGGGAAGGTCGAGGCTGGTGCGGTCGCCGCCTTTGAAGCCGGGCTCGTTCACCTGCATCTCCTCGCCTTCAAGCTCGCTGGTAATGCCGACCACGGCTACAACGACATCGGCATTGCGCGCGGCGGCTACGGCGGCGGGATCGGGCGTGCGGTCAATCTTCGCCCATACGATGCGGGCGCGTGCGGCGGGCCGGTTCACCTGGCTGTACTCGACAAGGATCTGGCAGGGTTTGCCGGCTTCAAGATGGACACGGCCAACTCTGGCTTCGAGGCCGTGGGTATCGTCGGCGTTGGCGATGATTTTGCCGTCGAGCGAGACGCGGAAGAAGCCATCGCCCTGGAGGCCGAGGCCGTAATCGCCGGTGGACTGCGGCGTGAGTGTGGTTTCCCAGCGAATGGCGAGGGGCGCGGCGCCGACGGCCGCGGCGGGCAGCGGCTGGGCCGAGGCATCGATACTGGGCTCGGTGCGCGTGGCGAGGATGGTGATGTCGGGCTTGGCGGCGAGGAAGGTTGCAATGTCGCCCTTGAGGTAAGCGGCCCTCACGCCGGGCTTGCCATCGGTCGAGAATAATGCGGCAGGCACGGGTTGAACATCCTTGTTGAGGAACTGGGTGCCGGGAACATATTGGATGGACACGCCAGCGAACTCTTTTTTCAATCCTTCGAGGATGGAGACGGTGTGGGTGGGTATGCCGTTGTAGTTGCCGAGCAGGACGCGGGGCTGGTCGGCGAGGGGGCCGATGACAGCAATTTTTGTGCCGGCGGCCTTGAGCGGCAGCACGCCATCATTTTTGAGCAGGACCATGGACTCATTGGCGAGCTTGAGGGCGAGGGCGCGGTGGGCGGCGCTGTTCAACTGGGTTTCATCGATTTTGGAGTAGGGCACCATATCCGGGGGATCGAACATGCCGAGCTTGATGCGGGCGGTGAAGAGGCGGACAAGGGCCACATCGATGTCGCTCTCCTTGAGATAGCCCTGGGCGACGGCGTCAAGATAAGGCTTGTAATCGTGATCGTCATTCACCTTGGTGGTGAAGTCGACGCACTCGTTGTCCATGCCTCGCTTGAGGCTGATGGCGGAGGCCTGGGCCTGGGTGGGCAGGTAGTGATGGCCGTCAAAGATGTTGCGAACCGCGCCGCAGTCAGAGACGACATAGCCCTGGAAGTTCCACTTGCCACGCAACTGATCGTCGAGCAGGAACTCGTTGGCGCAGGCGGGCTGGCCGTTGATGCTGTTGTAGGCACACATGACGGAGCCGGCCTTGGCCTCGGTGACCGTGGCGCGGAACGCGGGCAGATAGGTGTCGAGCTCGTCGTGCTTGCTGACGGTGACATCGGCCTGGTGGCGTGTGGGCTCGGGCCCGGAGTGCACGGCAAAGTGTTTGGGCGTGGAGATGACGCGGTAGTAGCGAGGGTCGTCGCCCTGCATACCGGTGACGAAGGCCACGCCCATGCGGGCGGTGAGGAATGGGTCTTCGCCGTAAGTCTCCTGGCCGCGCCCCCAGCGCGGATCGCGGAAGATGTTGATGTTGGGCGCCCAGAAGTCAAGACCTTCAAAGATGTTGCTGTGACCGGCGCGCACATCCTGCGCATGCTTGATGCGGCCTTCAATGCCGATGGCGATGGCCATCTGGTGAATGGCCGGGGTATCGAAGGTGGCCGCGAGGCCGATGGGCTCAGGAAACTCGGTGGTGCCATTCACGGCAACGCCGTGCAGCGACTCGCTCCACCAGTCGTAAGCGGGGACGTTGAGGCGGGGAATGGCGCGGGCCTGGTTGACGAGCTGAGTGGCTTTTTCAGAGAGCGTCATTCTGCCGACCAGGTCTGTGGCGCGCTGGGCGGCGGGCAGGCTGGAATTCATGTAGGGCGGCTGGGCCGCATTCTGTGCTGCTGCAACGCAAACGACGCTTAAAGCCAATGCTCCGGCCACGACTAACCGCATTCCTGATGTGTTCATCGTTCCTCTCGGCGACGGACTCGAGACTCGAACGGCGATGCAGGCCGCAGGAACTTTCAGTCCGCCCTTCGCGGCCAACTTTAAGGCCCCGGAAAGCTCCTGTCAAGCTGCGGAAATTTTGAAGAAAATCGGTTTAGACGGAGATTTTACGACTTTTCCCGGGTGCACTCCGGACGCATATCACTTCTTTCATCACCGCCCCGGTGCGGGCACGAGCGGATGCGTGTAACCTTTCTTCTGCCTCGGCCGTAAGGATGAGCAGGAAGGGAAGATGAGATGCCGGAGCGTTCGACGGAAGTACTGGACCGATTCCGGCAAGGCGAAGCGGACGCCTTCGAGACGATTTACCGAGAGCATCAGCGGGAAGTGTACGGCTGGATACTGCGCATCGTGCGCAACGCGGGCACGGCCGAGGAACTGACGGTGGAAACGTTTTGGCGGATCTACCGGGCGCACGCGGCATTCGATCCCGGACGTGGATTTGAGCCGTGGGCGCGACGCATTGCGACGAACGCGGCGCTGGACTGGCTGCGGACGCGTCGGCCGGAACGGGAGCTCACCGGCGAAATGGTTGCGGAGGCTGCCGCGACGGCGGTTGGCGACCCCGGAGTCTCGGCGGAGATTCGAGTGAAGACTGCGCAGGCATTTGGGCGACTGGCTCCTCGGCTGCGGGTTGCGGCGGTTTTGGCGGTGGTGGAAGAGCGGCCGTACAAGGAAGTGGCCGAGGCGCTGGGCATCTCAGTGGCGGCGGTGAAATTGCGCGTGTTTCGCGCGCTCAGATTGTTGAGAAAGGACCTGGAACAGCAGGGAATGAAACCATGAACAGCCACGATCAGGAGCGGATGAAAGAGCTGTTGCGTCAGGCGCTGCCGCGGGTTGCGGCGGACGCCGAACCGGAACGCGACTTGTGGCCGGCGGTGCTGCGGCGGCTGGACGCACAGGACGGCGCGCCGCCGTGGTTCGACTGGGCGCTGCTGGGAGGATTGATTGCGCTGGCGGCCGCTTTTCCAACCGCGATTCCGGTGTTTCTTTACTACCTGTAAGAATGGCGGGCGCATGAGCCCGCAAAGAAGGAGAAGCTTATGAACACTCATCCTTATCTTCGTGCTTACCTGGGCGGGATTTTTGTGCCGACGCTGGTGCTGCCATTGATTCTGACCGTGTTTATCGTGGTGCGAATCGTGCTGAAAGTACCGGTTCCCATCGAGCAGGCGATCATTTTTCCGATGGCGGTGGTGCCTTCGCTCTTTGGACTTTGGAACGTGGTCTACCTGGGATCGCACACGCGGACGCATCTGCCGATCGGGTTGCATGGGGCGATTCTGCCCTGCCTGATGGCGCCGGCGGGAGCGTTGACGGCGACGTGCCTGCACGTACTTGAATTCAGCGCGCATGGCGTGACTTGGTTTGGAGCGTGCACGTGGTCGTATGGGCTGATTGTGCCTTTCTTCCTGGTGGCGCTGGCGGCTTACTACCTGGTGTGGAAGTACGTGGTGGGTTATTTGAACCGGGTGCTGGGGATTGCGTGAGGGATGACAGGTTTCAGGTTTCAGGTTTCAGGTTTCAGGTTTCAGGTTTCAGGTTTCAGGTTTCAGGTTTCAGGTTTCAGGGGTCAGGTTTCAGGTTTCAGGTTTCAGGTTTCAGGGGTCAGGGATCAGCGACGCTCTATGCGCTGGGGTTGAAGAAGTCCTGGAGACCGGCGCGGGTTGCGTGGGCGGCCATGGCGGACTGAATTTCGAGGGCGAGGGCTAACGCGTCGCGGCCCTGGCGGGCGGTGACTCGGGGCTCGCGGCGGGTGCGGACAGATTCAAGGAAAGAGAGAATTTCAAGGCGGAGCGGCTCGCCGGGAGTGACTTCGGGCTTGATGAAACTCAGGCCTGCCTTGGTTTCGGCGGGATGGATGAATTGCGCGATCACGGCGGGATCGATTTTGGCCGTGGCCGCAAAACGGGCAATCATGGCCGGATCGATCTTCGCGAGGTCGATCATGCCTGACGCGATGGCCGCGGCGATTCCCGGCGGCAGCAGGGCGGCGATCTGGGGCGGGAGCGACGCGACGCGATCGGCCAGCGAGGGTTGAGCGGCGCCCGAGTCGACGCGAATGACGAGCAGGTCCTGACGGGCGTAGTCGATGGAGACGTACTGGCGGGGCTCAAAGAAGCGGAGCTTGCGAACGCGCTCAGTGGAGACGCGCGAGGCGGTGAAGTTGGCGACGCAGCCGGAGTCGAATTCGACGCGGACGTTGGCGATGTCGACCTTGGGCGAGAGGATGGGCAGGCCGACGGCGCGCACTTCACGCACCGGAGAGCGAGCGAAGGTGAGCACGATGTCAAGGTCGTGAATCATGAGATCGAGGACGACATCGACGTCGAGAGCGCGAGGCGTGAAGACCGAAAGCCTGTGGGCCTCGAAGAACATGGGGCGGCGCAGTCTGGGCTCGATGGCGAGGACGGCGGGGTTGAAGCGCTCCAGATGGCCGGGCTGGAGGATGCGGTTGGCGCGCTCGGCGCGAACGATGAGGCCGTCGGCTTCAGCGAGGGTTGCGGCCAGGGGCTTTTCGACCAGCAGGTCGAGGCCGGCATCGAGCAGCGCGGCGGCTACGTCGTGGTGATGGACGGTGGGAACGGCAACGCTGGCCGCGTCGACTTTGACGTTGGCGGAGAGCAGCTTGTCTACGGTTGAAAAGACGGGAATTCCGTAGAGCGAGGCGGTTTCTTCAGCGCGTTTGGCGTCCGGTTC
>Ga0302320_10024378_pt1 | contig 11811 bp, 9 predicted proteins | sample Bog_T0_3_FD_202130 | JGI IMG/M metagenome (GOLD analysis project Ga0302320, IMG submission 202130) | Peat permafrost microbial communities from Stordalen Mire near Abisko, Sweden - Bog_T0_3 | ecosystem: Environmental > Terrestrial > Soil > Wetlands > Peat | place: Sweden: Abisko, Stordalen Mire... | reverse complement strand
TTCCCTTGCGCAATCAGGACATTTTGGCGAAAACCCTTCTAGATCTATATAATCCCGCCAGCCCAGGTTACCGCAAGTACCTTACCCCACAGCAATTTGCGGCCAATTTCGGTCCGACTGCCAAAGACTACGAGACCGTCCGCCACTTTGCCGAATCCCACGGTTTGACGGTCACCGGGACCTTCTCCAACCGCCTGCTCCTGGACGTATCAGGCGCCGCCGCGGATGTGGAAAGGGCGTTTCACGTAAACCTGCGGGTCTATCCTCATCCGACGGAAGCGAGGACTTTCTTTGCGCCGGATGTCGAACCGACCCTCGAATCGGGCGTGCCGGTTTTGCATATTGCGGGCTTGAGCGATTACGCGCTGCCGCATCCCGCGTCGCTCCATCAACGCCCGGCCAGCCCGCCTTCTGGCGCCGTACCGAATGCCGGATCGGACGGAGGTGACTACGTTGGATTGGATTTTCGCGCGGCTTACGCCCCCGGGGTGACGCTTAACGGTGCCGGGCAATCTGTCGCCTTGGTGGAGTTTGACACCTACTATCCGGGCGATGTCAACAAATATTTTACCTTGAGTTCCGCCGGCTTGTTGGGATCGGCGGTCAAAGTCGTCCCTATTGGGATAGATGAGAGCACAAACACCGCCCCAGGGCCCGGCAACGGCGAAGTGTCGCTTGATATCGACATGGCGATTTCGATGGCCCCGGGCCTGGCCAATGTCTATGTGTATGAAGGTCCCAACAACTCGATCGCGCCCGACGACTTGTTCACGCGGCTGGCCAGCGACAATCTGGCGCAACAGGTTAGTTCTTCCTGGAGCGGCTTTTCGGATTCCATTGTCCGGCAGGCCTTTCAGGAATTTGCCGCCCAGGGACAAACTTTCTTTATCGCGGCGGGAGACAGCGGCGCCTACGTCAATTCGCAGAATCCGGTCGAGCCACCGGTGGATGATCCGCTGGTGACAAGCGTGGGCGGCACGACTTTAAACACAACCAGTCCACGAGGTCCGTGGAGCAGCGAAACCGTCTGGAACTGGTTTAGCACCGGCGAGGGAACCAACGCCGGCAGCGGCGGGATCAGCCCCACCTATGCCATTCCAACGTGGCAGCAGGGGATCGACATGTCGGCGAACCAAGGTTCGACCACCTCTCGCAATTTTCCCGATGTCGCTCTGACGGCGGACAAAATCTTCATTTACGATAACAATGGCGTCGGCCAGGGAATTGGCGGCACCAGCGCGGCCGCGCCGCTTTGGGCCGGATTCATGGCGCTGGTGAATCAACAGAACGCTGCCGTGGGAAATCCGCCCGTGGGCTACTTTAATCCAACCCTCTACGCGCTGGCGGAAGGCACCAATTACGCCGCCTGCTTTCATGACATTACCACCGGCGACAACACCAACCTGGTCAGCCCGAATGCCTTTTTTGCCGGCAGCGGTTACGACCTTTGCACGGGGTGGGGCACACCCAATGGCAGCAATCTCATCAACGTCTTGGCCGTTCCGCTGGACGTTCTGGAAATCATTCCGTATAATGGTTTTTCCGCCAGCGCCACGGCGGGTGGCCCGATCAAGCCCACCACGCAGAGTTTGACCTTGACCAACGTCGGAACAAGCCCGCTGAACTGGGATGTGAATAACCCGACCGCCTGGCTCATGGTGGCACCGTCCAGCGGCACAATTCCGGTTGGCGGGTCCACCACTGTGGCCGTGAGTTTGAACACCGCGGTTGCGCCCACCTTGCCGCAAGGCAGCTTTTCCGCCACCATTTGGTTTACCAATCTCTCCGATGGCGTGGCGCAAAGCCGGCGGTTCAGCCTCACGTTAGTTGGGGCGCAAGTGGTGCAGAATGGCGGATTCGAGACCGGCGATTTTACCAATTGGACTTTCATTGGAAACGGTCAGGCGAATTTTGTGGGAAGCGACACTTCGTTGGCCTTCACGAATGGTTCCGGACGCCACCCAACCATTACCTACTACGGCCCCTATTATATTCGTTCCGGCAACTATGCCGCTTTTATGGGCGAAGCCGGCGACGTGGCAACCTTGAGCCAGAGCCTCACCACCGTTTCCAACGCGGACTATTTGCTTTCCTTTTGGATTGTGAATCCAGGAATTTTCGGCGGCTCGAGTCCATTTCCCAACGAGTTCTCTGTCTCCTGGAATGGCAAGTCTCTTTATGATCAAATCGACTTGACAGACTTCAGCTACACGAATATGCAGTACGTTGTTCTGGCCACGAATACGACCACGCTTCTCAGCTTTGGTTTTCGCTGCGATCCGGACTATTTTGGGTTTGACGACGTCACGGCGACGATCCTGCCGCAGCCCGCCTTTCAATCGGCGATCGAGGCCGGCGGTTCGGTCGAACTCATCTGGTCGGCGGTCAGCAACGTGACGTACCAGTTGCAATACACCACAACTTTGGTTGCGCCGGCATGGGTGAATTTAGGATCGGCAATCACTGCCACCAGCGACATGATTACCACGTCCGACTTGCAGCCGGCCGATCCCCAGCGCTACTATCGCGTCGTTATTGTTTCCCAATAGCACGTTGACGATCACATGGGCGCGATTACCCGAACGGCCGTCATTTTGACGTGGCTAGTGATAGCCATGACGCTCCTCGCTGGCGCCGGCCCGCGCGCCAATGGAGCCCGTCGCGGGGGTGCCCGCGCCAATGCTGAACTTCTGCAATCTCTTCCCGCTCCGGTGCGTCGCACCATCCAAATTGAACTGGCCAATGGCGTCTTCGACGATGTCACCCGCACCAACGGCGACGACGGGGAAGTCATTTACGATGTGGATTTTACCCGCGCCGGCAAACCCCGGAACCTGACGGTTGCCTTGGACGGCCGACTGCTGGACATGCTGGTCTATTTGCCGGAAACACCTGCGCCCGTTCGTGAAGCGCTGAACAGCTTGGGCGGCGGCGCCGAATTGGGCGACATCACCAAGAACTTCGGCCTCAACGAAGACGCCACCTACGATGCCGACATCATGCGCGACGGCACCACGCGAACTTATACCGTGGACGAAGCCGGCGTGCTGGTGCAAATGCAGGTGTTTCCGGCCGAGGCACCGCTGCCGGTCCAAAATGCGATCAAAACCGCGACAGGTACGGGTGTCATTGGCGACATTACCAAATACATTGACGAGGACGGCGTAACTTACGAGGTTTCGTTGGCCCGGGACGGAAAGAACCGCACCTTTGCCGTCAACACCAATGGCGAGCTTGTCGAACGCCAAGTTTTTCAGGACGAGATTCCCGACGGGGTGCAGAAGGCAATCGAGACCCAGGCGGCTCGCGGAAGGCTCGGCAAAATCAACCAATTCACCGACGAAGGAAAGGACTACTACGAAGTGGAGGTCCACGTTGGGGCGAACACGCTCCGCGTCACTTTCACAGCCGACGGCAAACTTGATTCCGAAGACGAGGAGATGGCCTTGGCGACGATTCCCTCACTTGTCAAAACTGCTCTGCGCCCGCTGGAAACCCTGACGGAAGTGATCACGGACATTACCCGGACAAGCGAAGGAACCAACACCACCTACGACATAGAATTGCGCGACGGGAAATCCCGCCGCACCATCACCTTCGACGCCGAGGGGAAGACTGTCTCGCCGTGACCTCAATTCACCTAAATGAATCCTCAATGAATAAATGTTGCCGAAATGTTGCCAGCGTCTATATTGGCCGGGTGAAATACGGTTCAGTTGTCAAATTACTGGCAGTGGCGGCGACGGTTCTCTGTCTGGGGACCGGTTGCGGCGGGCTTTACGGCTCGCAGGCAGTCTCGCCGCTCATGTTCTTTTTGCCGGGACTTGTCCAAGCTAAACCCGTTGTTCCACAACCAAATACACCGGGTCAGGCCCAAACGAACAATATCGTTGCCAAAGCCTACTAAAAACCTATGCGATTCCCCCTCGCGCTGACGGCTAAAATTGCCGCCCACATAGTCAAGCACAAGATCAAGCGCACCCCCAAGTTCGCCCTGGTGCTGCAACTGGAGCCGCTCCACACCTGCAATCTTACTTGCACAGGGTGCGGTCGCATCCGCGAATATTCGACCAATCTCAAGGACATGATGTCCCTGGAGGACTGCCTCGCCTCCGCCAGGGAGTGCGATGCGCCCATGGTCTCTGTTTGCGGCGGCGAGCCGCTCATTTACCCGAAGATCGAGGAGTTGACCGACGGCCTGCTGAAGCAGGGCCGCATCGTCTATCTTTGCACCAACGGCATGTTCATGCGCAAAAAAATGCGCGACTACCTGGCCGCCGATTACAAGCCGGCGTTGGAACCGACCCTCGCCCGGTTGCTGGAACAAAAACTCATCACGGAAAAGGACGCCGAAGCCATCCGCAAGGGCAAGAGCGACGGACGCCCGGTCATCCGGCCCAGCCGCTGGATGTATTGGAATGTTCATGTTGACGGACTGGAATACACCCACGACCTCATCGTTGAGCGCGAAGGTGTCTTCAAGGAATGTGTCGAAGCCGTGAAAATGGCCAAGGCGCTCGGCTACCAGGTCGCGACCAACACCACCGTTTATAAGGAAACCGAAGTCAAGGAAATCGAACAGATGTTTGAATTCTTCTCTTCGCTCGAAGTGGACGCCCACACGATTTCGCCCGGATACGAGTACGACGCCGCCAAAAAAGACATGGTCAAGCGCCTCGGCCGCAAGCCGGAGGAGTTCTTCCTGACCAGGGCGATGACGCGCGAGAAATTCAAGGACATGGAAAAATGGGGCGACCGCTTCACCATCATCGGCACCCGTGTTTACCAGGAATTCCTCGCCGGCAAACGCGACCTCACCTGCACCGCCTGGGCCATTCCCACCCGCAACATCCGCGGCTGGAAGGCGCCCTGCTACCTGATGACCGATGGCCATTACGCCGGCTATCACGAAATGCTGGAGAAGGTGGACTGGGACAAATACGGCGTGGTGGACGGCGTGGCCCGCGACGCGCGCTGCGAGAACTGCATGGTCCATTGTGGCTACGACCCGAGCGGCGCCTTGAGCACCAAGCTGGGCGACACCTGGAAGAACATGTCCTATAATTTCAGCGGCAAACCCAAGCCCTATTACGAAGGCCGAAGCGTCAACGCCTTCAACGGCTTTTCCGTCGGCAAAGGCCACCTCGCCGAAGCCAAGGCCGCGATCAACGCGGCCGCCGGCTGCGGCTCCGGCGATTCGTCCCAACGCGACGACCTCTTGGCGAAAATTACAAGCGGAAAGACCCAACCGCCGAAGAACCCGTAGTCACTGGGCTTCGTGCCATGTTCACCGGATTCAGCAAGGTTTCCATCCCAAACTTCAAGTCGCTTCGCAGCGTGGAGTTTTCTCCGCGACGCGTCAACGTCTTTATCGGGGATGCGAACAGCGGTAAATCGAACATCCTCGAAGCGCTGGCGGTCTTCTCTGAGGGTGTCTATGAAGATAACCAAACCTTCAAAGATATCCTCCGATTCAAAACGGTTTCCGATTTGTTCTACGACCGCGACCTAAGTGAGTCAGCCCGAGTTGTGGCCGACGGCGTTGATTGGTCCATCAAGCGCGATCCTCCGCACTTTACGGCGACCTATTTGGGGCCGCCGGGCAAAGACGGGGTTAAACTGCATGTGACTCCGGTGGGCGAGATTCAGGATGGAATGCGGCCGACGCCTCGCACGAAGTATTATCGCTTTCAACCCCTGGCCAACTTCACGGACATGCAAGTAGGCGGACTTCATGCGCCCTACGGCACCAATCTCGCCGTCCTCCTGGAAACCAATAAGCGATTGCGGCACCTGGCCGACGGCCTCTTTCAGTCCAAAGGCTTCCGCTTGGTGGTTAACAGTGACACCTATGAACTCCTGATGGCTAAAGAACAGGAAGGGCGTCTTTGTCTTTTCAATTATCCGGCTGTTTCCGAGACGTTTCGCCGCATCGTGTTTTTCATGGCCATCCTGGAGACAAACGAGAATTCCGTTTTGCTTTTGGATGAGCCGGAAACAAACACCTATCCGCTTTACACGGCAGATATGGCCGAACGCGTCGCCCTGGACGAATCAAACCAGTATTTTCTCACAACGCATAGCCCATACATCCTCGGTTCGATTGTCGGGAAGACGCCCGTGAAGGACTTGGCAGTGTTCGTGACAACAATGGAGGGTTACCGCACCCGTGTAGCACAGGTTGCAGACGAGAAACTCCCCTTGATTTTCGAATATGGGCAGGACGCCTTTTTGAATTTGAACCACTTGTTAGGAGAATGAGGTTGCTCGTGGAATGCAATGCGGATGAAGCGCTGGCCCAGGCCGTTGGTGTCCCACGGCGGTGGATCGAGCACTCCCCGGGCCGAGGCCGGGTCTGTAAACGGCTCGAACTGCTTGCTGGCGTTACCGCCATGGTGGACGATGACCCGGGAGTCAGCAAGCCGGTCTATTTCAATTGCTTGATTGAATCCAAGTGGGATCAAGGGATACGATTGTTCGTTGATAAAGGACGCAACAACCGCGTCGTCATCTTAACTCCGCGCCTCGAGGATTGGCTTGTGCAATCGGCCAAAGCATCTGGAATCAAAATGACCGAGTGCGGATTTGGCAGTGACAACGGGGTTCAGTTGCACGCTGAAATCAACCAGCGCCTCACCAACCTCGATAAGCTCGTCTCCCTCCTTTTGGAGCGCAAAAACCAACGCCTGCTTTATCTCCAATCTTTGCTGGCGAAAAGCGCGCAGGACGCGCATAATTAAATTGTGTAGTTGAACAAAATGCGAACCCTTTACCTTTCACCACCGAGTTTTGACGGTTTTGATGGCGGCGCCGGCGCGCGTTATCAGGCGCGGCGCGAAGTCACGTCGTTTTGGTACCCGACCTGGCTGGCCCAGCCCGCCGCGTTGACGCCGAACAGCAAACTGCTCGATTGCCCGCCCCACGACATCGGCATCCAGCAATGCCTGGCCGAAGCCAAGCAGTTCGACCACGTCATCATCAACACCTCAACCCCGTCGCTGAAAAACGATTGCAAGGTCGCCGAAGTCATCAAGCAACAGAAGCCTGACACCACCATCGGCTTCGTCGGCGCCCATGCCGCCGTCCTGCCCGCCGAAACGCTGAAGGCGTCAACCGCTATTGACTGGGTTGGCCGCAAGGAATTCGATTTCACCTGCAAGGAAGTCGCCGAAGGCCGGCACCTTTCCCAGGTGGACGGACTTTCCTACCGGACCAAGGAAGGCAAAATCATCCACAACAAGGAGCGCGCCATCATCGCCGACATGGATGTGCTGCCGTGGGTGGCGGACGTTTACAAGCGCGACCTGCAAATCGAAAAGTATTTCATCGGCTACCTTCTCCATCCCTATATTAGTCTTTACACCGGTCGCGGCTGCCCGGCCCAATGCACCTTCTGTCTCTGGCCCCAAACCATTGGTGGCCACAAATACCGCGTCCGGTCGCCGGAAAATGTCGCCAACGAAATGGCCTACGCCAAAAAGCTTTTCCCGCAGGTGCAGGAATTCTTCTTCGACGACGACACCTTCACCGCCAATCTGCCGCGCGCCCGCGAAATCGCCAAAAAACTCGCCCCGCTCGGTCTGACCTGGTCCTGCAACAGCCGCGCCAATTTGGATTACGACACCGTCAAGTCCTTCAAGGAATCCGGCCTCCGCCTTTTCCTCGTCGGCTACGAAAGCGGCAATCAGGATATTTTGAACCGCATCAAGAAGGGCATCCAGTTGGACGAAGCCAAGCGTTTTACCCAGGCCTGCCACAAAGCTGGCGTCGTCATCCACGGCACGTTCATTCTCGGCCTCCCGGTTGAAACGCGCGAGACCATCGAGCAAACCATCCGTTACGCCATGGACCTCGACGTCTTCAGCATCCAGGTTTCGCTTGCCGCCCCCTATCCGGGAACCGAACTTTACGACATGGCCCGCCAAAACGGCTGGTTCGCCAAGCAGGACAAAACCGACATCGTCCATCAAGACGGCTTCCAGCAAAGCTCGTTGGAATACCCCGGCCTGAACAAAGACGAAATCTTCGAAGCCGTGGACCGCTTCTACCGCGCCTACTATCTGCGCCCGAAACCGATCCTGCGCATCATCAAGACGATGCTGGAAGACAAGGACATTTTCGTCCGCCGCTGCCGCGAAGGCTACGAATTCTTCAAAAGCCTGAACCAGCGCAAGGTTGACCTCGCCGCCTCCCGCGCCGCAGCGTAAATCCAGTCAACTTTAAAATCGGGAGGGCGGAGCTCCGCAACGCCCCAACTTTTTATTTCTGTTGAACCGCGTTCGTGAGCGGAATCACCTGCTCCGCACCGTCAATATCATACCACACGTATTCAAAGCCGTTCGTGCCTTGCCGGACAGTGCAGTTGCCCGGTGAATCCTCGTCGCGCCACGGTAGACCCGAAAAAAGATTCGTCTCGTTAATGGGATCGCTCGCCTTGCGTAGTGGCGAACCCGCTTGCAGTTGTTGACGCAGCCACGCGAGGTCAGGACTCGGATTTGAACCCATCATGTCCTGCAATTCCGACGCGACGGCATGATGAAGGTACCTTACCCGAAGCGAGGGAAGTCTCGCCACATTCACCGGCACCTTCGGTAGAGCCATGTAGATTGGAACCCAGCACAGAATTCCGGTGATTATTGCAAACCTGCTGATTCGACACACATTTTGCGCGACAGAGCCGATTCCAGCGCGTGCGCAGTACCAACCGAGCAAACCCATCACCAAGAGAGAAACAGAAATATTCGACGCAAGCACGGCCGCTCCGTGACAACTGTAGAATCTCAATCGCTTCTCCTCGTACGGTATCCAGGAAATATATCCATCCTTCTGCATCTGCGCGTTGGACAACTCCGCCGTCAATTTGGTAGCGACTGTGCTGCGGGCTGCCAGTGATCGCAAAAGCGGATGCCGAATTCGCGTTAAGTCGTAATCCCTGTAAAAGCGTTCGTCCGTTTGGGGATACTGAGGAAGAACACATCGTTCCACCGTGAAATTTGGAACAGCCGCTTCCTCTTGCCCAAACACATAGAGGTCAATTCGGCAGGACTCGTTTCCAACCGCCGTCAGGCGCAGCGGGTAAACAGGGTGGTCCGTTTTGAATGTGAAAGACAGCGGATGAGCCTTGACCACCTCGGACGCTGGGGCGTCAAGACGAACCTTGCTTGCCACGAAATCCCAGCCCTCGCCGGCGTATGCACGGATGCCAGGTGTTAAGTTGGTCGGAATGGCAAAGCCATTCTTGTTCAGCCAATCCAGTAAAGCTCCGCCGTTTCGCGAGGCCAACGTCGCCGTTTCATAGACTCCGACAGTCTTGCGTTCGAGAACCGCGACGTTTCCCGGCGTTCCGATTGAAACTCCGACGCTGCCCAAAGCTGGCAAGAGCATGCCTGCCAAGACAAGGAGCATGAACCACGAACCGATTGTCGTTATAATAGACCCGCCGCGCCGTTTGGTAAAAACCAGCGAGAAAACGAACGCTCCAATGACAATGGCGAACTTGTAATAGGAATCCACGTTGTGGATTATTTCCGGCTGGAAGATGGCTTGCAGGGTGGGAAACAACCCGGTCGTGGCCGCTTCAACCTTGGGCTGGGACGGCACCGGAACGATCCACGCAAAATTGGTCCCCTCGCCCTTGAACGACGTGTCAATCACCAGCGTCTCCGCGCCGTTCGCGTAGTGAATCAGCGCGCGTTGATCGGGGATCTCAACCTTGGCAAAGGCAGTCGGCGGTATGAAACAGCCATCCGCCAGGACGCCCGCTGGCGCCATCAGAAGCCAGGCCGCCAAAAAAGCCAGACCGGTGGATTTCATCTGACAACAAGATAACGCAGCATCAAAGAAAAGCGAGCCGCAAAAACCTCTGGAGGAGAGGACGTTAGGAAAATCAGACCCCCAGGAAAAAGGGCGGCATGGCGCCACCGAACGCTGTTAAGCCTCTGTGCTTCTGGCTTGCCGGGCCCGTGTCCCACGCGGTGGTGGGGCGCGAAATACCCGGTCTAATGATCGAGGTAATAAAAACTTTTCGTAAAAACTTGCAATTTTCCGGGAATTGTCGGAGATTGGTGGAGTTGTTTCCCTTTGACCTGCAAAGCCTATGATTGCTCATAAGAAGCGTTCCGCTTTTACACTGATTGAATTACTCGTCGTGATCGCCATCATCGCCATTCTGGCGGCGATGCTTCTGCCGGCGCTGGCCATGGCCAAGATGGCGGCCCATCAAGCCTCATGCCTCAACAACTTCAAACAATTGGGTTTGGCCGTCAGCATGTACGATGGCGATTACAAGAACTACCCTCCACGCTCTGAAGGTCCGGCGTGGCCGGCCGACTTGGTTCCCTATTTCCGCAACACCAACTTGCTGGCCTGTCCATCGGAAGAAGCGATTTATGGCACTCTGCTGGGAAATAACGCCGGCGGCACCTACTCGGGCTGGCAAGCGGACAGCGCGCCCAACAGTTATATCATGAACGGCTATAATGATGCCTTTGCGCAACACTGGAGCGGCGGCGGCGAAGACGGCACTATTTGCTACGTGACTGACAACATGATGCAGCAACCGGCCTTGACCATCCTTTTAGGAGAGCGGAGGCATACGGATCAAGGTGACTTCTGGATGGATATTCTGGAAAACAAAAACGGCGGCATGAACAACCTTATTTACTGCTCCCAGCACGGGCGCCACGGCGTCTCCCACCCCAAACCTCCGTCGGGGAACTCCAACTATCTGTTCGCGGATGGCTCGGCAAGAAAACTCGCGTATGGCGCAGACTGTTTTCCAATCAACCAGTGGTGCCTCAGCACCAGTGCCCGAACCCAATACGCTCTGGCAATCAGAGATCTCTACGTCGGCGTGGTCGTTACGAATCCCGATAATGTTCCCGGAGCCCCCAGCGATTGATGACCCCTCGGTGAGTTCGCCTTGACCCCAACGGCGAAGCCGACTTTTGAAGCATTCGGTGTCTCGGCAAGGTCTGTCGGACAGCCGAAAACGACTTGCCTCGGCTGCCAGAGGACGCATAATGGGGACCTGATTCGGATTCATTGCGGAAGGGTGGCTGAGTGGTTGAAGGCACCTGACTCGAAATCAGGCTTAGGGGAAACCCTAACGTGGGTTCGAATCCCACCCCTTCCGCCAGGTGTTGAATCAATGACACGGCTCTCTCAACCCGGAAAAGCAAGGACGTGAACTCGGTGAGTCAGGCGCGATGCCAGCCAGCGGTGGTTGTTGACTTGCTTTGGGAATTTGAGAACACTCCTCCCATGAAAACATTATCCAAAGCCATTCTGGCGCTGGCGGCCGCGAGTTTGATCGGGCTGGCCTACGCGGCAGAGCAACCTGACGCCGTCATTCATTTCAGCCACGAAAAAGTGGACGCCACCTTCGCCAAGGGCGGAATGATCCTTCAGACGAACAACTTCAAAATCATGGCCGGCCACCGTAGCGGCCCGGGGACGGTGGAAATCCACGAAAAGGACACGGACATTTTTTACATCGTCGATGGAACCGCGACGTTTATCACCGGCGGAAAGGCGAATGAAGTGGTGCAGAAATCGCCCGGTGAATTTGGCGCCAAGGACATTACCGGCGGCGACACCCGGCACCTCGCCAAAGGCGATGTGATCATGATCCCCAAAGGGGTGCCGCACTGGTTCACCGAGACCAGCAATCCGTTCCTTTATTTCGTGGTGAAGGTGAGCAATTAGGGCGTGTTTTCGAAATGGTGTAAGAAATATCGGGAGGGGCGAGCTTCTGCGAGCCCCTAACCGGGATATTTCTCATAATAGCTTGGTAGGGCGGTGGTATTTCGC
>Ga0302320_10024377_pt1 | contig 11811 bp, 8 predicted proteins | sample Bog_T0_3_FD_202130 | JGI IMG/M metagenome (GOLD analysis project Ga0302320, IMG submission 202130) | Peat permafrost microbial communities from Stordalen Mire near Abisko, Sweden - Bog_T0_3 | ecosystem: Environmental > Terrestrial > Soil > Wetlands > Peat | place: Sweden: Abisko, Stordalen Mire... | reverse complement strand
TGTTTTTCACTTCTACCTGGATCCAAACCCCGATCTCATAAACGCTTCCGCCTTGCCCGGCGGCCACGTTGTGGTAGGTCTCGGACTGATCAACCAGATGAAGAGCGAGGATGAACTTGCCTTCGTCCTCGCTCATGAGATCGAACACATCGATCACTACCACGCGGTTGAGCGCGTCCAGATCGAGGCGCAGCTTCACAAGGTCAGCCTCGATGCATTCCCCGCTCTCGCCCAGATCCCGCTCGCTCTCTGGCAGGCCGGATACAGCAAAGACGAGGAGTTCGAGGCCGACCGGGAAGGCCTGCTCCTCGCCGCCTCAGCCGGCTATTCGCCGCGCGGCGCCATCGACCTGCTCACCCGCTTTGTCCAACTCGATCGCGAATACGTGATTCACGCGGATACGCCCACAGGCGAACTCAGCCAATTGGCAATCGAGGGGCTAATGGGATATTTCCGGTCTCATCCCCTTGCCTCCGAGCGCCTCGCCCGTGTTAATGCTCTGGTTATCGAAGAACACCTTTCGCCAAACCAGCCGATCACACCCCTGCAAATTGGAAGGCAAACACATCCAAAATATCAACCTTGAATTCGACCGGACCCTGATCGGCAGGTCGCGAGGTGTCCACCGGCAAACGCGTCCGTCCCGCCCAGTACATCCTGGTCGGCATCGCGCAAATCATCTTCTATCTTCTTCTGCTCTCGTTCGCTGAAAGAATCGGCTTTGATTTCGGCTTCCTGATCGCTGGTAGTGCGACGGTCGTTCTTCTATCTGCAAATGCTGGATGGATCTTCAAGAGTCGCATTCAAGGCCTCCGCGCCCTTCTTTGTTTCGGCCTCCTTTACGCCCTCATCCATATGCTGCTGCGTCTTGAAGACAACGCCCTTCTGGTAGGCGCGATTGCCAGATTCATCGCAGTTGCCGCTGCAATGTACTTCACCCGCGGGACGGACTGGTATAGCCAACTCGCTGGGCCCGGAACTCAGGAACATCAGGCCTCGCTCCTCGTGCCCATGGACCCAGCATGATGCAAAGTGAAACGCCGCAAGGGCTGCACGTGGCCAATCTATGATGATGCATAGGAACAAGCAAGACATTCTTGACACCGGTCGGATCCGTCGCCTGCACCGACGGAAGTCCATGCGAAGTGCATCCACAGAGAGCGAACATCGCAGATGGTCCATTCATTGCGCGTTCTTCTCGCGAAGATCGGTGATCAGTAGCAGAACAACGCGCGATAAATCGCGAGACCACGCCGACAAGAGCCGTTATCTCTTTTATCGAATACACTGCCGATGATTCCCGACAGAGCACCGATGATGGGGTGCCCTTGCGAGAGCCCGATATCTGTGGAACCGGGATTCTCATCCCTGTGCTCGATGGCTTGAGACGACTTGCAATTTGTGACCTATCCATCATGGATTGCCAACTTGTGTTGTCTTCAGCTAGTCATGTTTCCTCACCCAAGACTAATTTTAGAGGTGCTGATGCATGAGCGATATAGTGAGCCTTATCGATGTTTTATTTATGATGAGGGAGCGGCGAGGTTTGAATGAACAAGACATTTGACGCAATCATCATTGGTGCTGGCCAGGCAGGGCCCTCGCTGGCGGAACGGTTCAACGAGGCAGGGAAAACCGTGGCGCTGATCGAGCGAGACCTTCTCGGCGGCACGTGTGTGAACACCGGTTGCACGCCCACCAAAGCGCTGGTGGCGAGCGCCAAAGCCGCGCACATGATTCGTCGCGCGGAGGATATGGGCCTGCCGCCACAAAAGCTCTCCGGCATTGACCTCGCCGCGATTCAGAGAAGGAAGGACGGGATCGTAACCAAGTCTCGCCAGGGCCTTGAGAAATGGCTGGGCGCCATGAAGCATTGCACCGTTATCCATGGCGATGCGCGCTTTGCTGGACCGGACTCCATTACCGTCAACGGTGATGTGCTACTCGCGAAGCGGATCTTTCTGAATGTGGGAACCAGGCCTGCGATCCCCAAACTCGGAGGCATTGACGAGGTCCCGTACATGACGAACTCCACGATCCTTAAACTCGATGTTTTGCCATCGCACCTGGTGGTCGTCGGCGGTAGCTATGTTGGGCTGGAGTTTGCGCAGATGTTTCGGCGCTTCGGTTCGGATGTCACGATAGTAGAGCGCCAGCCCAAACTGCTGAACCACGAAGATGCCGATGTTTCGGAAGCTGTGCGCGCCATTCTTGAGAAGGAAGGCATCCATGTCCGCACCCATGCGGAGTGCATTCGGCTGGGGATGCAGGATTCGCAGCCCGTGGTCCATGTGGATTGCCGGGAAAAAGCCCCGGAGATCATTGCCAGCCACGTGCTGCTGGCGACAGGCCGAACTCCCAACACGGATGACGTCGGGCTTGAAGTGGCAGGCATCGAGCGCGATACGAGCGGATACATCCCGGTAAACGCGCGGCTGGAGACCGCCATACCCGGCGTATGGGCGATGGGCGACTGCAACGGACGCGGCGCATTTACGCACACCTCGTACAACGACTATGAGATCGTTGCGGCAAACCTGCTTGACGGCGGCTCGCGTAGCGTCGACGATCGCATCCCTTGCCATGCTGTTTATATCGATCCTCCGTTGGCACGGGTGGGCATGAACGAACGTGAAGTGCGAGGGCGTGGCCGCCCCGCGCTGATAGGGATTCGTCCCATGACCAAGGTCGGGCGCGCCGTCGAAAAAGGCGAGACAGACGGATTCATGAAAGTGCTGGCCGATGCCGAGACGAAGGAAATCCTCGGCGCGACAATCCTGGGCACAGGCGGCGATGAGGCCATTCACTGCATCCTCACAGCGATGTATGCCCGCAAGCCGGCGTCGCTTCTGCAGCAGTCAGTGCACATTCATCCGACCGTTGCCGAGCTGATTCCCACTGTGTTTGGTGACCTAAAGCCGCTGGAGTAGTTTGCAAGCGAGTGCATTCCAGCAATACACCAGAGTGGCGATTGAAGGCGGTCGACCTGGGACCCGGCGTGCCGCCTTCCGTTGAATTCAGATGAGCAATTAACCACGAAAGGATATTGTCATGGCCCCTTGTCTCCTCGATTCACCCCATGCGCGGAAGAAAGTCCAGTTCAGAATGCGCCACGCGAATTCGCAATGAGTTTCCCGTTATTCGCAACTTCACGATGATCACCTGGAACGAAGCTGCCTGACCTGCTCCGACCAGAACAGCCGGTCCAATTCGAAAGCTATATTTCCGATCGCGGACTGATCAACCTTCTGCTTGAGTTTCCTCGCGTCAACCACGCAGGACGATATCGCCTCGGAGCTTAGGGATCACGGTCGAATTTCAGCAAACCGGATGAGCGCAGCAACTGCTGGAGACGGGCAAAAAAACAAATAAATCCTCCATAATCCAGCCGTTTCGATAGCGTCCCGGTGCATCTGGCCCGCTAGTCTTGACCTTGCACGTGCAGAATCCATGACCGAATTAGCGCTCACTCACGGCTCAGATTGCAACGGTGTGCGGACGATCGTTTTTGAAAATCACGTCCTGCGGGTCGTCGTGCTACCTGGCGCCGGCGCAAAGATTTGGCAGATCGTTTACAAGCCGCTGGGCGTTGCACTGCTTTGGAACAATCCGCATGTTGCCGCGGCGAGCCATCCGCCCCATACGATCTACGACGATGTGTGGAGCGGCGGATGGGATGAGCTGTTTCCCAACGATGAAGCTGGAGAGGTCGGCGGCCTGATGCTGCCAGATCACGGCGAACTGTGGACTGGCCAGTGGTCGGCACGTACCTTCAATTCCGACGGCGCCGTCGGCGTATACCTGCGCATGATCACCCCGATCAGTAATTTTCTGGTGGAGCGCACCTTTCTGCTGCGGCCGCGCCGCGCCAACTTTGAAATCGAATACCGCTTCACCAACCAGGGGACTGAAACCTTCCCGTTCCTTTGGAAGCTGCACCCGGCATTTGCGATATCCGCCAGCCACCGCATTGACTTCCCGCCGATGTCTGTGGTGCGCGAGCCCGAGTTTCCGGGCACACTCGGCGATGCACCGGCTGTGTTTCCGTGGCCGCATGTCAAGCTGGGCAACACCACGGTCGATTTGCGACAGGTTCCAGACACAAGCTCTGGTGCGGTGCATTTCTTCTATGGAACCGGGATCCGGGAAGGATGGTGCGGTATTACCAACCGCGCCAACGGCCTGGGATGTGCGCTTCGCTTTGATCCGAAAGTCTTCTCCAGTTGCTGGCTCTTCGCAAGCCATGGCGGCTGGCGCGACTTGAACGTGGCCGTGCTGGAGCCGGCCACCGGCTATCCATTCCAGATGCAAGCGATGATCGACAACCACCGCGCGCTGTATCTGGCTCCCGGTGCAAGCCTGGCGACCTCCGTTTTATTCTCCGCACAGGAAGCATTAACGTCCATCGGCGGTGTCGACCACACGGGGCGAATACTTGCCGGCGACGAGGACTGAGGCGGTCTTAATGGGTTGGCGAGCACCGCGGCCCCCCCCTGGATTTGCAGATGGGTCAAGCGGCGCGCATTCTTTGCGTCCGAGCGAGGGGCGGGAAAGCGCGATTGCCGCGCAGTGCCCTACGCCTCGGCTTTCCCCGGCCCTGGCTCGAGGGACAAAAGAATGGCTGCGGTAATCGCGACTACCGCGCCAGCCCCTTGCATCCATGTGAGCCGCTCGTGCAGCAGCCCCACGGCAAGCACCACGGTGAGCAGCGGGAACAGCGAAATGAGCGAAATGACGATGGAGGCTTTGCCGCCCGATTCAAGCGCGCGAAAACTGGTCCAGGCGCCCAGTCCGTTGAGTGCACCCCCAGCCACTGAACACACCAGGACCGTGGGTCCAATTCCCCAGTGCGGCCTGGCGACAAGGAGCGCAGCCGCGGACAAGGCGACCATCGCCCAGCAGAACCATAGAAACGACCGCTCACTGGAGATGCGATTGGTGGACAGCTTTTGAGTGACCCCGGTGATGCCCCACAGAACCAGCGCCAGAATCGCGAAGCCAAGCCAGACCATTGATCCCATCGAGATATTCCTCTCATTCATGCATTCAAAAGATAGATGGCCACAAAAGCCAGGCCAAGGCCGATCCATTGCACGCGACCCAGTCGCTCCTTCAGGAAAACCATCGCGAGCAGTACCGTGACCATGGGGAACAGCGCCGTCACCGGAGTGACAACGGATGCCTGGCCGCCTTTGACCATTGCCTGAAAGTAGGCCATGTTGCCGACGCCGCCGAGAATTCCCGTCAAAAAAGCCCAGAACACACCGCGCCCGCGTTGCTCGGGCTTTTCGCTGGAGTCGCGTCTGTTGCCGGCGCGGCTTACCCTCCACGCGACAAAAACCATCAAGGGCACAATTCCCACGGTAAAGAGCAGCTGATTGGTGTAAGCGTCCACGCCGTCGGAGGCGATCTTTGAGACCAGCCCCCACGTGCCCCACATCACAATGGTCACCAGCGACCAGAAGAGCCAGGCCGGCAGGCGGCGTGCGTGGGCTTGTTCCTTCATCCTGGTTCTCCTGAGTTGAGGCTGCATCTGCGGAATCGGGTCTGCGCCGAGGATACCGGCAGCGGCATTCCGTGAGCAATGGCCGGCAAGAGCCCGCGCTCCTGTTTTGCGGTTCATTCTTTCGCTCTGGCGGCGTGCGCCTTCCCGCCGGCCGCGACGCCGTTCTATGATTCTCCGTCGGGAAGAAAAACCACCATGAAGATCACCGCCGTTGAAGCCATCCATCTGCGCGCCGAAGATCCGCTCATCGAGCTCTTCGACGGCTCTTACGACGATTGCGTCCTGGTCGTTCACACCGACGCCGGGCTGATCGGGATCGGGGAAACCGAGTCGATGGCGCCGGCCATCCAGGCAATCGTGCGCGGGCCGTCGTCGCATAACCATGCGCGTGCGCTCTCTGCCGTGCTCATGGGGGCCGACCCTTCCGATCCGGTGGCGCTTTGGCAGCTGATGTTCGAGTCGACCGATTACCTGGGCCGGCGCGGTTTGACCATGCACGCCATGGGGGGGCTTGACCTGGCCCTGTGGGATTTGCGCGGAAAGATGGAAGGCAAACCCATTCACGCCTTGATCGGCGGCGCCAGGCGCGACCGCCTGCCGGCCTACGGAACCATCTATCCGATGGCGCAGACACCGGAGGCAGTTCGCGCGCAGGTGGCTGCGGGCCAGGCGCTCAATCTGCGCAATTTCAAGTTCGCTGCGGATCCTTGGTGGCTCAGCGACATTGCTCACACCGGCCGGTTGCTCGCCGCAGCTCGGCAGCAGGCGGGCCATTCCGCACACCTGATCGTAGACGCCGCACTCAGCTACCGCACCGCCGCCGAAGGCCTGCGGCTTTACCCCATCTACCGCGAGGTCGGCATATGGTTTCTTGAGGCGCCCCTGCCGCTGGACGATGTGGAAGGGCACATGGAGATGAGCCGGCATGGCCTGCCGCTGGGTGTCGGCGACCTGGGGCTTACGCACGTCCGCGAGTTCGTGGAAATGATGGACCACGGGGGCGCCAGCATATGCCAGCCGGACATTTCCCAGGTGGGGGGCTTTACCGGCATCCTGCAAGTGGCCGCGGCGGCCTATGCGCGCAACAAGCGCGTCATCACGCACGGCTACAAAACCAATATCGAGATCGCCGCCAACCTGCACTTCCTGGCCGCCCAACCCCATGAGGAGCCGCTGGAGTTTTCACTGAGCCGATCGCCGCTGCGATGGCACACCACCACCGAGCATTTCCCGGTGGAAGCAGACGGGTGCGTGGGCATTCCCCGGTCTCCCGGTTTGGGTGTGACGCTCAATCCGGAAACTATTGAGCGATACCGGGTCGGAAAATAGAGCCCTCCAATTCCATCGCATGCAGAGCCGCAGGGGCGATCCACGCGCATTCGGTTTCCACCGGAGGGCTGGAGATGAAATCAGACGGCCTGCTCCATTGCCGCTTCCACCGATGCCCACCGCTGCGGCTGGCTGGCGAAAGCCCGCGGCGTACAGTGCATGTACTTCTTGAAGACGGAGGCAAAATAGGCCGGATTGCAGAAGCCGCAACGGTCTGCCACCTCAGCTACATGCAGGCGGGGATCCAGCAGCAACCGCTTACCCATCTCCAGCCGCTGGCGGATGAGATATTCCTCAAGCGTGTGGCCGGTGGTGCGACTGTAGACACGACCCAGATGGCCCGCCGAGAGCTTCAGATCGCGCGCAAGCCCCTGAATCGTGACCTTTTCCGGCCCCATCGCCCGCACCAGGCGATGCGTCTCATTGACGATTTTTTCCTCCCGCTGCGAAAACATCTGCACCAATTGAAGGCGCAGCTTATCGACGTAGCCGCGAAACGCTTCAGCCATCGAAAACGAACTGGGCGATCCGACGATAATCTGCATCGCCTGCTCCTTGGAAGCGTTCACCACATCAATGCCGATGCCCATGGCGGCCAGCTCCCGCGCCAGGTGCTCGCATGCCCAACTGAGCAGACCTCGCGCCTGTTGGAGTTGGGCCGCGGTAGCAGCGGCAGGCGCAGCGGCCGCCAGAAACTCGCGCACGGCTGCCGTGATGGCGTTTGAATCTGCCTGCTGCAGCGCCTTCAGCACCCGACCCAGCGCCTGGGCCGGCTGCTTTTCCGGCTCCGGCATCGTTTCAAAACAATTCACGGAGGAGTTGCCGGATTCAAGCGCCGACGCGGCTTCATGATACGCGCGGAGCAATTCATTGCAGTCCTGGTGATAACTGCTGATCCCCACCCGCGCCTGCAAAAAGCCTTGCGAACGCGCAATCCGCAGCACCGTCTGCGCCATCTCTTCCAAAAGCATCCGCTCGTTGCCCGGAGTGCGCGACTTCTGCGCCGTAAAGATGCACATCTCCCCGGAGCTGATCACGGTGACCAGCGTGTTCGGCCAGGTCTGGCACTTGTCTTCAATCAAGTGCGCCACGCGACCCAATGTCAGATTTCCGCCAATCGCTTGCGGGGAGCCCGTATCCCAGGGTCCCCGGGAAGCAACGGAGGGCTGCGGACCGGGAATCACTTCCGTGCCTGCCTGCAGGCGCAACACCATCACACGGTCGGGGTAGCGCTGCAACCCGACGCTGCGCGCCAATGCGCCCACCTGCTCCATACCTCCGGCAGTTCCATTGCCGCGCTGGCCTGACAGCAGCATCTCCGCCAGTTCCCGGCGATCAAGCGAGAGCTCGCGCTCCCGGTTACGCTGGAACTCGCTCATGATCTCCAGCCGCTTCCAGGCATTGGCCAAATAGCGCGCAAACACCTCCAGCATACGCAGCATCTCGGCCAGTTGCGCTGACGTAACGACGGGAACGCGATAATATGCGTCCTCAAGCCGCGCCATATCGATGTGCGGCTGGCCAGCCAGCGCCTCCCGCACGTGAGCGAAGCCCTGCGGGGTGGAGGGTACGGCGAGCACCTGCCCGCTGAACAGCGTACCCAGGTAACGCCCTTCGCACAGCACCGGTACTGCAATGTCAGTGAGCCCCACATGACAGGGATAAACCTGGCTCTTGCCGGTGGCCCGGCAGCGCTCTTTGGCCGGTTTGTCGCTCCGGGCGCAGGTGGTCTCCTCATGTGCGCCAAAGCCGTGCACCAGGTCGCAGAAATGAGTGCTGGGGCTCGGCGAAGTGCGTGCCGGCGAATCCGCTCCGGCCAACTGCAGCTGCACCAGGGCGTCGCCCGTATTCACCCGCGGCCCCTGAGTTGGATCGAAGAGCTCCAGGTCGTCGGCCCACATCAGTTCCACGTTGCGGATGGGGCTGGAGTCATTGAGCAGCACCAGGAAGTACTCGAAGAGTTCCAAATCCTTCTTGAATTCCTGTTTCAGGGTTTCGCTCAGGTCAGGCTTCCGTTTCTTCATTTCGAGGGGTCTCCGCGCTTAAGGATGATGGCGCAGCCATCTTAAGCTTCGGAACTCCGACTTGACTATCGATAATCCGGCATAGACTATCGGTTTATTGCGCGGGACGCGGCCGTCAGCAACTCCACCTGCTCAGGAATGAGCGCGAATCGTGAGCCCACCATCGACGACGAGATTGGCGCCGGTGACCCAGCCCGTCTGCGGGCTCGCCAGGAAGGCTACCGCCGCGGCGACATCCGCCGGCAATCCCCGCCTGCCCAGCGGGTGCAACGCTTCGGTCTGCTTCGCCAGAGCCTCGGGATCGGAAGAACTGCGCAGCCATTCATCCCACATCGGCGTATCAATATACCCAGGACAAACCGAATTCACGCGGATGCGACGGCCGGCCAGTTCCAGCGCCAGGTTCCGGGTCTGGGCAATCAACCCGGCCTTGGAGCAGGCATAGGGAATGGCATTGGCGAAGGCGTGGCTGGCATGGATGGAGCTGATGTTCACGATGGCTCCTCCCGCGGGCGGAAACAGCTGCACCAGCACCTGGGTCAGCAGCAGTGGGGCGCGCAGGTTCACGGCAATGACCCGATCGAAGAGGTCGGCCGTTATCTCGGAAAAGGAGAGGTCGTATTCAATGCCGGCGTTGTTGATCAGGATATCCACGGTCGCTGTCAACTCTGCGATGCGTTCGCCGAGAGCCGGAATCGCCGCTGCGTCGGCCAGGTCGACAACGACGGAGTGTATCTTCGCGGAGCCGGTCCTGCTCAAGGCCTCTGCGGTCGTCGCCATCGTCTCTGCGTTGCAATCAACCAGCACCAGCTCGGACCCACGGGCGTGGAGGTGCTCGGCAATGGCCCGGCCAATGCCTTGCGCAGCGCCTGTGACAACTGCCACCAACCCCGCAAACTCTCCGCCCGCAGTGTGTCCTTCATCATCCATTCGGCCGCCTCCTCACTTCTTTCCCTGGACGCGAGCGAGGAACACCAGCTCGGAAGTCAAAGGATCGGGAAGACGCACTGTCAACCCCGCCTCCATCAGTTCTCTGCCGGTGGCCACGCGGTCCGGGGCGCTGCCATCTTCAAAGTGCAGGCGGTAGCGCCTGCGTGGCTGCAAACCCGCCAACATGAATTTGTGCTCCGGTTCATCTGCCATGGAGCCGCGAAATGTATAGACGACGCCCTTGCCACGCGCGGAGTCATGGTACTGAACAGCATCCCAATGCACGCCATCAGGACGGTCAGAGATGTGGTGCAGGCTGGCGTCGCGAATGAGCGGCCGCAGCTGGCTCTTGTACAGGGCAAAGGCCTGGCGGGCAGCTTGATGCTGCTCCGGCGTCCATGCGGTGGTGTCGGTCATAACGGTGGTCCATCCCATCATCCCGCTGCGCAGCATGTACAGGAAGTTTTCCAGCCTGGGCGCAGGCCACTTCTCCACGTAGCTTTCCAGCATGGCCGCCGGCAGCACGTGGCTTGCGTCGAAGAATGCGCGCCGGTTCGACAGTGGATCGTAGGAATCGGTGATGGAGAAGTAGTCGCCATGCGCCGCGGATCCAAAGTCCACCATCCGCCCGCCATCGTTGCAAATCTCGAACAGCAGCCCCGGATGCTCGCGCCGCGTCTTCTCGTAGATGTCGTAATAAGCGCGCACCGCGTGGTAGCTCACATCGGTCGAGTTTGAGGCCAGCACAAAGTCCGACGCCCAGTCGTGGATGATCTCCATCGTGCTGCGGTCCGGCGGCGCGTGCGGATGATCCGTGCGAATGCAGCCCTGTGCCACGAGGTACCCGTCGTGCTCCAGCATGTCCAGGTGATAGTCCTCGACGATGCGTTTCACTTCATTCGTTGCCCAGTCGCGCGCTGCCGGAACCCCGATGTCGATCGTCTGTCCTTTGAACTCTTCCGGCTTCCATTCGGGCTTCATGTCGCTCACCAGCCAGTCATGCACCTTGGGGTCGTTGACATTCAATGCGCCCGGCTCGGTGTCCAGCGCGGCCTGCGTCCAGTCCGTCCAGATGCCGAAGCGCAGCCCCTGCCGATGCGCTTCATCCGCAAGAGCGGCCAGCCCATGCGGAAATTTCCTGGGGTCGGGGACCCAGTCTCCAACTCCGCGAAACCAGCCCGCATCCAGGTGGAACATCTCCAACCCAAGCTCCTTCGACTCCCCGATCATCTTCAGCGCCAGCGCCTCATCCACCTGCATGCCGCTGCCCCAACTGTTGTTCACCAGCAGCGGATAGCGCGGGTCTTTCCAGGTGAGAGGGTTGCCGAGAACTGCACGCACCCACGGCCGCAACTGGTTGCCCGCTCCATCCGGGCCGTCGCGGAATGCGCCAAGAAACACCGTGGGGGTGATAAATGACTCGCCGGGCATGAGCCGCGTCTTGAACGGCCCCGGTTCCGGGTCAAGGCCAAGCACGGTCTTCACATCTTCTCCCGCGCGGGTGAGCGAAATACGCACCCTGCCGCTGAATTCGATGCCTGCATACCAGCCGCTGTGCGCGCCACGGTCCGCGTAAATCATCTCGGCTGGAATAATTTCCCGCTTCTCGCCCGGCGCCGGATGCGCGTAGGTTGTCGACCTGCCCGTCCAGTTGTAGCCTTCCCCCATTGGCTCATCGTGCGTTCCCCCGGCCGATGGCGTGTCCGCCCCCTTTTCCACGTAGAGGTTGCGTAGCCGCTGCTCCGACGCAGTCCGCCAGTCCAGCCGCAGGGAGTCCACCATGGGCAGCCAGATCTCCTTGCCGCTCAGATTCTCGATGGTGATGCGATGCTCCACCGGCCCGAAGCCGACGCGCGCCTCCCACTCCCACAGCAGACGCAAATGCGGCTCCGCACTCTCAAAGACGAAAACCACCTTGTGCAACCCGCCGCCCGATTGCCCGCGGTCCGGGATCAGCCTCCAGGTCAGAGGCACCGTTACCCCGGTCACCTCCGCGCTGGCCGGCAGCGGTTCGGGTGCAGA
>Ga0302320_10024375_pt1 | contig 11812 bp, 26 predicted proteins | sample Bog_T0_3_FD_202130 | JGI IMG/M metagenome (GOLD analysis project Ga0302320, IMG submission 202130) | Peat permafrost microbial communities from Stordalen Mire near Abisko, Sweden - Bog_T0_3 | ecosystem: Environmental > Terrestrial > Soil > Wetlands > Peat | place: Sweden: Abisko, Stordalen Mire... | reverse complement strand
CCCCTGGCTAAGAGGCAGGAAAAGACACATCCAGCACCCACTAAAGCGAAGGAGAAGCAGTCACCAGTCAAAGCCGTTAAAGAGTCGAAAATGCGGCAGCAACGGCAGGACAAGACCACCGGCAAGGTACGGCACCCAGGGGAAGGCCAAGAAAGGCCGTGAGAGGTCTTTGACATCGCAATCTGCGATGTCAAAGCATCGCCTTCCGGACGCTCCCCTCACCCCTTCGGAAAAGGCACAGGAACGAAAAGATGCTTCCATACAACGCCAGCAACCGGCTGCTCCGGAAACGACCAAGGGAGCTATTGAAAAACGGCTTGAGGCAATGAAGGCCGAAAAGCAGAAAAAACCATCGAAGTCTCCCGGCAAGGCCACTCAGAAAGAGGCTCCAATCCCCATTGCCAAAAGCGCTCAACCACGGCTTGCCGAAGGCCAGGCAAAAGCTGCCAAGCTTCCCAAGGTTACAGAGAAGGAAACAGGCAAGACCAGGGGCGGCTTTACGAAGGAGCGCTAATTTTTACCCACAACACCACATCCACCATGAGCACACGCCAACCATTCACTAAACTGTCAGAGCCAACGACTAGGCTGAGGTTTCAGGATTCAGAAACCAAAATTCACTACGGCCTCTGGTACTGCGACATTGTGAAACTTCTTCTCTCATCGGAAGAGGATCGCATTGTTATTGAGCACTCCACCGGCAAACTCTTCATTGAGGGCAAAAAGCTGGAGGATCTGTTTTTGACTCTCCACTTGGAAAGCGTGGATCATATTAAGGTTTCTGGCTCTCCTCTGTCCGTTGAGGCTGTAGATCCAGCGGCGGTCAAAATAGAATCTCTCTCCTGGGAAGGATCTGAAGAGGAGGAAAACTGATGAACAAACCAATGAGTGACAGCGAAAAAATGGCAGCATATCTCCGCAGATACGAAATCACGGACGAACAGCGCCCAGAAATGAGAAAGGGAGCACTTTGGATGGAGGCTGCACAATCATGGCTCGACAGCGTGCGTCCGGTAGAGGCGCGGCAATGGATGGAGGGGGATCAGGAAGAGCTGTTGTGCCATCTGGACAGCCTGATGCAGAATTACGCTGACCTATTGAGGGTTGGGGTGGACGAAGTGGATGCAGCGATTCAGGTCTTTTCCCCTCAGACTGAGGAGGAGATCACGGAGCCGTTTGAGGAGGAGGAACATCTGACTCCAGAGGAATACAAGCAGTTGAAGGAGATATTCCGAGCAGCCCATGAGGGTTGGACTCAAGAGGGCGTAGACCGCATCCGTGCTGTAGATGAGCACATTCGGAAAGTCGAGTTGTTGCAACTCCTGGTTTCTGAAAACAGGTCGAAGCTCCGCAAACTGATGAATGAGGAAGACCAAAAGCCCCAACCAGATCATGGCCGCATCGAGCGCCTCCTAGATGAAAGCTACCGTGTTGATGGACAACGCAAACTTTATGCCGAGGATGTCATTGATAAAACCATCCAAGAGATGAAAAACTACACAGTTCCGGCAAATCTGTGAGCGACTACCCAAACACAGACTCTGTGGTCGGTGATCTTGTTGAATTTAAGGAAATACGAACATCTGTTGGCACAAGTCGGTTGACGACTTGCCTCCTTGAACGCTTAGAACTCTTAAATACTTCAATGCGAAGCCTCGGCATTAAACCATCCAATGAAACAGAACATGTTCGCCTCATTGTTGGGCCTTCTGGCCGAAAATACCCTAATAGACTATTAGGGTGAACTCTCCCCTCCCCTGCATAAAAATCCCCCTGGCAAAAACACGATTGTTCCACTGAGTAGAACACCTCCTAAAACCACTGCATGATAAACTATTGTTTAATGTGCGGAGTTTGCTAGCATTTTGAAAATGATCGATAAAAGCCCTGAAGCGATTACAAAGCGCCGCAAAGCTTTTATGAAAGCCAGGGCTATCGCGGCGTTAGAGAATCTCTTTCCGAGTAAGTTTGATCTTGAATTACAAGATCGAGTAATTTTCGGTGAAATTTCCTCGGAAGAGGCAATTGAGATTGTCAAGGAGAGGTACACCCGCAAGGAACGTCGCCATGCCGCGTTGTTGGCCACGGCGGATTGCATGGTTGGCGAGGAGGGTGAGGACTTTGAACAAGCCGTCAGGGCGGAAGAGGATCTACCCGATGTCGTGCTGGTAAAAATTGAGGACACCCACAAATGATTATTCATACCAACCCTGCTGCCGGAGTAATTGAAGACACTCTAGAGTTTCTCGGCCTTGCCCCGGCCAAGGCTGCCCGAGACATGGGCATTCCGCGCTCTCGCTTCAGTGAGATTTTTTCAGGAAGAAAGGGCGTTTCAATCGACACCGCCTTGAGATTTGAGCGTTATACCAAGGTTCCCTCGGATCTCTTGATTCGCCTTCAGGCAGAATACGATCTCAACAAGGTCATGCACTCGAAGGACTGAGGATCTGAGCGACCTTTGAAAAAGTTCATCGAAATTTATGGCCGGGTCTCGACCGGCGCACAGTCGCACGATAGCCAGTTGCCCTTGGCCTTAAAACTGGCCCTTGCTAGACTTTCCTCATGATCGACAAGAGCCCAGAAGCGATTGAAAGGAGGCTGAGGGCTTATACATCCGCCGACGCAGTTTTGGCATTGGAAGGGATGACTCCGTGCTCGTCTTCCTTGGATCTTTCGGAGCGAGTAATTCGCGGAGAAATCACTCATCGAGATGCTATCGAGATCATTAAGGAGAGGTACACCCGCAAGGAACCTCCTTCGGAAACCTGACCAGGTGAAAAAGTTCATTGGCATTTATGGCCGTGTCTCGACCGGTGCTCAGTCGCACGATAGCCAGTTGCGAGAGGTTCGGGCGTATGTGTCGCGCCGGTGGCCGTCTGCTGATGTGATGGAGTTCACCGATACGACCAGCGGTGCCAAGTTCTCTCGCCTTGGGCTAGATTCCCTCATGGCTCATGTCCGCGCTGGAAAGATCTCCATGGTTGCCATCTATAAGCTGGATCGCCTGGGGAGAAGCCTTCAGCACCTGGCCCAGCTCATCGGGGAGTTTGAAACACACGGCTGCGCCCTGGTATCGACCAGCCAAGGCATCGACACCAGCGAGAGCAACCCTGCCGGTCGGCTTCAGCTCAATGTGCTTTCTGCGGTGGCTCAATTCGAGCGGGAGGTGATTGTTGAGCGTGTCCGTGCTGGCCTCGATGCGGCCAAGGAACGGGGCGTGACGCTCGGGAGACCGCGCAAGCTGGATGTTCTCCTTCCGGAGGTGACAAAGCTTGTTGCTGAAGGTTTATCGGCTCGGAAGGTGGCCGAACGGTTGAAGATTCCTGTTGGAAGTGCATTTTCTCTATGTCGGGAGGCGAAGGCTTCACCCCCCTCCCCTGATCCAAAAACACATACCTGATGAATGACAATATGAAAAAGAACACTCAAAAAACCAGTGATGCAGTTGAAATTCTACATCGGCGTTATGTTCAGGGTGATTCGGAGAAGCTTGCAGAACTGCAAATCATCCGCGCTGAAAATGCCGTGGCACGAAAAATCTATGATCTGCGCGAGCAAACCGGGCTCTCTCAAAGGGGGCTGGCAAAACTGGTAGGGACACGCGCAGCTGTAATCAGTCGCTTGGAGAATGCTGATTTCGAGAGGTAGGGATCTACTCACCTCCCCTGCTGAACGATGAAGATTTTCAATGTTCCCCTGCTGTCATCGGCGCTCGTCACGAATGGCCTCACCATCAAGTTTATCATGAATGATGAAGCCATCGCTTTCTTTCCGGCATCACAGCAGCACCGGGATGTGAAAATTGGCGGTCTCAGTTATGAGGATGACTACAGGGGAAATGCCCTTGCCGGACTGATTGTGGGAGGCAAAGCCGAGATCCGCTTTCACAAGGCTTTCTCTGACGCGAACGTGCGATCATTTTGGCAGGAGCTGCGATCCTTGCCGGAATGCGCTTCTCTCCCGCTTGGAATCCTCTCTTACCAGGGACGGGATTTACTCCTCTGCTGATGAACTATCACACACACATTGATCTCCGGTCGTTACGCTACCATGAACTCGACGTGGAAGCGTTTCAGAAAGATCCTGTGGCCGTTCGTCAGAAGGCCATTGCAAACCTAGATCGCTGGAAAGCTCGCGGGGTGTGGAGTGATTACTACTCTCAATGGGAAAAGATTCTGAAAGCGTCTTCCGACACTGAACTGATTGCCATCATGCTTGAAAAAAGCGCCCAAGGGGATGCCCTTCGTCAAACCTCCCCATTTGTCGGCAACATCACAGAAGAACAACGCATGGCTGTTTTGGAACAGTATCGAAGGGTTTGGGAGGGTGAGATTTCCTATGAGGAAGCAAAAAAACTGACGGCTTCTGAACGATGAACCTTCTCTTCACCGCAGACCTGCACCTGAACATTGCAGCGAGATCCAGCAACGGGAGGGGTGTCCTTGGCATGTTTTCTGAGGCCGTGGATCGGGAAAATCCTGATGCAGTTGTGATTGCCGGAGATCTTTCAACCCCATCCAGAGCTGCCACCCACCTTGCTGCCATCCGTAAGGTCGTGGGAGAGAGACCACTTGCCGTAACACTTGGCAATCACGATTTCTGGACAAGAAGTGTTTATGGAAAGGATTTCCATTTCCTTGAAAACATCATCACTGAATTCTGGGAGACTCCCTGCCGCGACAACGGGATTGTTCTTTTGGATCGTGAAAATGCCATATTCGGAGAAATAGCCATTGTTGGAACCTATGGTCACTTCGACCTTGGCCTTGCCTGGCCAGGTCTGCGGCTGGAAGGAAAAATTGTGACTGAAGATATGTACCTCGTTGGCCGTGGGTGGAACGATTTCCAATACATTCCCGGTTGTGCCGAGTTCTTGAAGTTGAACGCACACGCACAGGCAACAGGTATCTCAAGCCGCCTGGATCAGACTATTGCAGCCAAGAAACGCATTCTGGTTGCCACTCACACCTGCCCTTGGCCTCAGCTCAACGGACACCCAAAATCAGGCACCTACGAGGATATTTACACGGGTTACTCGGGAAATTCCCTGATGGGAAAGGAAATTGAGAAGAGGTCATCGAACATCGAGTTTTTGATGTGCGGACACACCCACTATCGCGTCGCGGAGCAGCTCCTTCACGGAATTCCCTCACTCAATGTCGGCGCGGACTATGGAATATTCCGCGGAGTCATCTACGATACGGAAACAAAAATCATCCGTTGGATTTGACCAATTAAACTGCTCCCCTGCTTAAAAATGAAACTTCTTCTCTCTGCCGACATTCATGGCCGCGCTGACTGGTTTCAATTTCTCGGGGAGCAGACCGCCGATGCAGTGCTCATTGCCGGTGATTTGATCGATGCCGAGCTTCCTGGGGACAAGCTGCCTCAAATGCTGGAAGTGACCGAGTGGTGCAGCCTCTTCAAGGGCTTTCTGGCTCTCTCTTCGGGAAACCATGATGCCAATGATGGGGATCGGATTTGGATGGATGCCCTGAAGCGACAGGGCGTTGTCACCGACCGGCGCAGCGAACTTTTGAAAACTTCCGCTGGAGATCTCGTTATCACCACGATTCCATTTTCCTTCATGTCTTCCCCTGACCCGATTTCAGAAAGTTTGTGGAAAGCCGGTGCAGCACTGAGGGAAGAATCTGGCGCTCCGTGGATCGTCCTGCACCATGAACCCCCAAAGGAAACACTGGTGGGAGGAATTCTCGGAGACGGAGGGATGTTTTACCGCATCCTTGAATACTGTCCTGACTTCGTCCTGTCAGGACACATTCACTTTCAACCTTATCGTGGCTCGTTTGCCGATAAGCTCGGTTCTACTTGGTGTTTCAATCCTGGCTATCCGGATCAGCGGGCGGCGGTGAATGCCCCCTCCCCTAATCACATTGTTTTGGATCTGGCCGAGAAAACGGCCACCTGGAATGCCTCATCTATGGATGGGCCAATCAAAAAAACGGTTTCGATTGAGTAGGTCAACGGCAGACGCCGTTGGATGCGGTCTCAAATTGTGACCGCATGGCATGGGGCTCGTTTGAGGTGCCAGATTGGAACCTCAAAGAGGAGGCCTCCCCTCCCCCTCAGTAAACAGAAATGCAGCCCTTGTGAGGCTGCATCTCTGTTTTTATGGTTCAAGAAGCTGCTTGGTCAGGCTCCCGCTTGGATGGCGAGAACAGAGGAAGCCATAACCGAGAGAAAAGGAGAGGGCAAGAAAAAGGGCTAAATTGCAACTAATTGCAACAAAGCCTTGGGCCGCTTGCCCTGCGGGAATGCCAATCGGGGTGAGTTGACGGGGGGATAGTAAGGAAAGACCCGCGCAAGACTAAAAATCGAGGTTTGGCGACGGTAGAAATCCTTAGCTGTGAAAAGACGGGAACAAGCGGCGATTTGACACCGCGCCCCTCTTGTAAAAGCAACCCACTTCAATAAGTAATCCCGTGAATACACACAAATTCAACCAACTCCTTCAAACCATCACCAGATTCATCGTCGCCATCACTGGATTTCTCGCAGTCCTGGGCCAACTGCTGCACAAGTAGCTTGTTACCATAATAGGCTATTAGTTTATTACCTCACCTTTCGCGGTTCCACCTTTTTACACTGTTACGGTGGCCGCTGTGGGAATTTGAGGTCTCAAATTGCGACCTCAAAGCGGTTGCCACCCCTTCCTCCTCAATACTTGCCCCTCATGTCGTCCCAGAAGGCTTGACTTTCCTCCTGGCTCAACTCACGGCCAAGTAGGGGACGCCCCTTAAACCGCGCGGCCCAATCCACCTTGCAGGGTTTCGCTGCTTGCGCCGGGGTCAGTGTGGCAAAGGTTGCGCCGTTCCGGGTAATGGTGACTTGTTCACCGTCTTCTATCCACTTCATCACCTCTGCAAATCGGCTACGAAGCTCGCGCACAGTCACCGTTCTTGAGTCTTGGATTGCTGTGCTCATAGCCTATTATCCTAATAGACTATTAGCTTACTCCCCTCCCCTCTGATGGCGGAGCTTCCTTCCGTCCTGGGCAAGCAGCTCTCTAACCTTCTCGGTCAATCTATGATCGCGGGGCACAAGGCGCAACGCGGCACGCAAAACGAGGTTGTGAGAGGGTTTGATACCCTGGGAATACAAAAGCATCCCGCACTCGTGAAAAAGTGCCCTGTCCTCATCGTCGAGCCAGAAGGCAGCTTGCTTGCCTGTTCCTGCACCGGTTGCTGGTAATGGTTCCTCTTGCTTGGGAGCGCGTGCCGGGGCCTTCTTAGGCGCTTCAAGGACAGCGACCGTTGCGGCTTCTTGCTGCACTTTCGCCGGTTCCGGTGCGGGCGATTGCTTGGCTGGCACGATATTTTTTCCGATCTGAGCGATTAGGGTTTTTTTGTCAATACTCATAGACTATTAGGGTAATAGGTTATCGAAGGGAGGTGATTGCCACGGTGAACTGGAACATCTCTTTCTCGGCTTTGGGATCGAGTGCCCCCCACCCTCCTAAAAGGGCGTGTTGGTAGCTCTGACGGTCTGCCAGCGTCACCGGCAGGATCTCGGCAGATACACCCTCAAGGCTCTGGCGCACGGCATCCGTAAGGAGGGTTCCTGTTCTCGTCCTGTTGAGGACAATCCGAACAATGGCATTGGGGTTCTTGTCCTGGGCAAAGCGGGCTGCCTCATCCGCCTCCCAAATATCGACAGGAGAAGGCGAAGTCGGGATCAGGATGATTTCGGCGCTCGTAACCGCAGCCGCCGTTGAAGGCAGCGTTAAAGATGGCGGAGTGTCGATGACGAGAACCTGATAACTCTCTCCTGGGGTTTCCCTTGTCCCATTGATCCTTGCAAGGGCCTTAGTGGCCGATCCCTGGGCATCATAATCACGAACGGCCACCGTTTGGCCGGTCTGCTTGATGGCCTCATGCAAGAGCAGGCAAAGGGTGGTTTTCCCAACGCCTCCTTTTTTGGCAACGAGTGCAATATTCATATATAGACTATTAGGGTAATAGGTTATTCGCTGAATTAGGGGCGTCCGTCATTTTGCTGAATTTCCTTCAGACAATGCAGACAGGCAGGGCCGGGAATCATTGGGGGTGATGGTTGAAAGTGGCTTCCGCAGTGGGGGCATGTTTCCTCCTTTTCCTGCCGGTATGGTGTCCAGTCTTCGTGGTACTCATGGATAATCTCGGCAAGTTGCCTGGAGTATTCTTCCCCAGTAAGACCCCGGAGGGCTTTTACTTCGTCCTTGTAGAACCAGTGAGAGAACTGAATCACGACGCGCACTGAGAGACCTTTTTTGTCATGGACATCATGGAGGCTCGATGCGGTTTCCATGCCGATAAAACGCCTCCAGGCGTCGTAGTCTCCTTCTCCCGGTAGAGTGTCGCTCAAGGTATCAGTCTGATCGACAATTTCACCGGCTTCATCGAACACATCGACCGAGTAGCAGATTTCGCGGATCTGAGTGGTGGCATTCATCGCTACAATAGATAGGCTATTAGCCTTATAGTGTCTATAATCTATTAGGGTAATAGGAAAGATTTTCTACCACTGGCAAAGAGGTCGTCCACCTGGTAAGAGTGATCTATGAGCCACAAGCGAAAAGACACTCTGGCTGCTTCTGTACTATGGGCAAAGCGCAGGGCTCGCTTTTCGGAAACGGTCTCGACTATTAGGGCTCGCGGATTGTCGGTTAATCCCGAGGAGATCGAGAAAGAAATCTCCCTCTCCTGTGCCTCCAGGAAAAAATCCCGTACATGGATGGGTAAGCTCATGGGAACAAGAACCAAGGTCTCTTTCGGCACGATTGCTGCGGCAGTCCGGGCTGATCGGGATGGACGATGAAAGGCTATTGGGATTCATCGGCATTGATTGCCATAGCCTAATAGGTTATATTTACTCTGTAGAAATATCTCCTCCTCTGAGTAAGGCCTTTCTTTCTTGAATGGGAAGACGGTCTTTTCCTTTCAAGAGGACGGTTTTTCTGGGGTTACAACACATCTGGCAGGAACAAACCTTTTGATTTCGGTATCTAGTCAGAGCGTTTTGACGGATAGCTTTTTCTGAAGAAGTATGTCCAAGGCTTTGACTAGCATACCTCAAAGCACGGTCTTTCTCACGCTGAAGGTAATGGCGATTTTCTGAACGGGTTGTGTCTTTCATGGATTCGCGGCCCCTGACGGTTGAGTCAGGGGCTATCGCTAGAATCCAGAAAGTTTGATCGTGTTCATTGGTGTGATATGCCTGATGGGAAATATACCCTGTCCGTCAACAGACTCAATCACCAGGAGATGGAAAATGTGTACCCTAATAGCCTAATAGGGTATTATTCAATACGTACGGTTCTTTTAAGAAGACTTGGCGCATCGTCGATGATTTCCTGAAAAGCACCTATGATGTCTTGGTGTGTTGGTTTACCGAGTTCCCTCTGAAACTCGATACCCTCGGCAATGGTGATGGACGGGGTGATGAGGCAGTGCTGGCGTTCTGCTGGGGTGGAGGGCTGGCAGATGGTGATTTTTTCAGGGGAGGGTGTTGTCATGGTAAAATTATAATCACCAGGGATGGAGTTTTCACGAAAGATCCTTGGCGATTTCCTTCCTGTAGGCTTCGTCTGTTTCCATCCTTTTTATGCCCTCCATAACTCGCTGCACCCAGTCTCTCTCTCCCTGGGTGTGGAAGAAGGACGATGGATCTCCGATTTCAAGAGGTTTAACAGCATTCTCAAACGGATTTTCTTCTGGGTGTTGATCTTGGATGGGCTTTATTATTTTAATGATAACCTAATAGACTATTAGGAATTAGAGGATTTTTCTCTGAACGGGATGGTTCCATCTGCAAAACCTTCCACCCGACGCAACAACTCAGCCTCGGCGAATTCAACTTCTTTAAGATTCTTCACTGGTGATTCATTCACCAGGACAGTTTCGGTGCGAATATCGGGCGACTCATCAAGGAAGTCGCGAAAGGCTCCTATGATTGCCTCGTGGCTGTTTTCTCTTTTTCGGGTAATCATCAGGGGAGGGGATTAGGCGGCTTTCTTTTGTAGGGCGAGAGTAGCCAGCGCAAGATCATGATCCATCTGGAGGCCCAAAAAAATGGAGGGAGAGACTCCGATAGCGTTTCCCAGAAGAATCGAGGTTTCAGCCGTGATGGAGCGTTTCCCATGCACTATTTCAGAAAGGCGCGTAGGGCCGCAATTCATACGTCGAGCAAGCTCCCTCAAAGAAATCCCCATTGGGGCAAGGAATTCATTCATGAGGATTTCGCCGGGAGTATTGAGAGATGGGCCAAGCGGGATTGATTTCATGGGTAATCAAAGGTGATCTCATACATACCTATAACCTAATAGACTATTAGGAAAAAGGTTTCTTCTCTGTAGGAGAGGGGATTAAACGGCCTCTACAGCCTCTGGATGTAGGATTTCTATCGGGCGAAGGGAAGGGGATTAAGCCTCAACAAGTTCAATTTTTACTCTTTTACCGAGAATTGCTGCGGCTCGGTAAATAGTGCGAACGGACACAGAAAGACTCTGTTCATCGAGAATCCTGTTGATAACGGTTCGGCTTGTCTTCATTTCCCGAGCAACGAGGGAAACAGATTTGTTCTGTTCCTTCATTGCATGGGCAAACTCGGCAGCAAGAGCCTTCTTAAAGCCCCTGTCGCTTACCTCTTCATAGATCTCTTCCTCTTTAAGCCAATCGTCAAAGCTACTCCCTTCGTGTTTATTTTTTTTGACGGTCTGCGTTTTCATGTAACTTCCTCCTATTGGTAGCTAATTTTATAATATCTGGTGGAGTTTTCTGTGTTTTTTTCTTGAAGCCATGGAGGAGTATCATTTTCCCCTGGTGTTCAAAAAAAATGATGCGCGCAATGGTGTTTGGAAGTGTGGTTCGTATCTCCCAAAGCCCCTTTCCAAGAGAGTCAACTATGGGTTTTCTCCAAGGATCGCTCCATTGAGCGGCCTTGATGTCTTCACCAATAATCTTCTTTTCCTCTGATGAAAGCTCTTGCAGAAACTCCCGAGCCGGTTCATTTCCTGCATCCGTTGCAAAAAATTTAACTGGCCGTGGAAGTTCCTTCATGAGAGACATAATGTATCGAAAAAGATACAGCGTCAACTTTTTTTGGAAATTTGTGGTATGCTCCATTTCATGAGCGAAGAACAAAGAAAAACCGAAGAAATTGAGGATGAAGAGTTGGTCGGACGCAGCACAGAAGCCCCTCTGAAGAAAAATTCTGATGAACCTACATCAATTGGTGGAAAGGATCTGTATAAGGATCTTCAGAGGGCGCGAGTGAATCGACTCCGGAAAGAACGGGAAGGCCGGTAAAATACCCTAAACCGGGTTTTCCTCTGCCAACGGTCACAAAACCGTGAAAAACGCGCTGTTGGGGTTCTAGGGAGCCGGAACGATGCTTTAGATTCCGGTTCTCGATTCAAAAACAGCCCTCATTGAGGGAAAAACCGGGGCTGGGGCGGTTAGCCCCAGTAGTACTCAGTGGCTTGCCTTGCGGCGCTATATTTCATAACTACCTAACACACAATAGCTTGCTGCGCTTCAATCCTGCACCCCTTTTGTCTTCCTGACTAGCGGGAGAGGGGACCCGCGTTAGCGGGGGGAGGGCGGCAGCCCTCCCTTGATAGAAAGGAGCTAGCGGCGAGGCTGTTCGGAAAGAGGATCACCAGTAAACTTTAAAATCTAGATAATGGGGAGCCCTTGTGGCTCCCGACGATTCCAGCGCCGTAGGCGCAATCCAAAAAACGCCGGAGGCGTTCCGAGGTTCCGAAGGAACCGACTAGTCAAGCGCCGCAGGCGCAACCTAGAAAAGGCCGAAG
>Ga0302320_10024374_pt1 | contig 11813 bp, 8 predicted proteins | sample Bog_T0_3_FD_202130 | JGI IMG/M metagenome (GOLD analysis project Ga0302320, IMG submission 202130) | Peat permafrost microbial communities from Stordalen Mire near Abisko, Sweden - Bog_T0_3 | ecosystem: Environmental > Terrestrial > Soil > Wetlands > Peat | place: Sweden: Abisko, Stordalen Mire... | reverse complement strand
GCTTCTGCAGACTGCGCACAAAAAGCAGCGCGCCCGCCATCAGCACGAGCGACATGGCCACCTGCGCCACCACCAGGGCGCGGCGCAGGCTGAACCGTTCGCGGCCCGCCGTCATCCCGCGCCCGCTTGCGCGCATCACCGACGCCGGCGCCACCTGGGTCGCACGCAGCGCCGGAACCAGCCCGAACAGCACGCAGGTCAAAATCGCCATGGCCGCCGTAAAGCCCAACACTCGCCAATCGATCCCCAACCCGACGAACATCTTGTTGCCCTCTGTGGTCAGGAAGGCAATCAGGCCGCGGCTGAGCAATGCGGCCAACGCCGCGCCCAAGACCGCGCCCGACAACGCCAGCAGCATGCTCTCGGAAAGCAACTGTGCGATGAGCCGGCCGCGCGACGCCCCGATCGCCTGCCGCACCGCAATCTCGCGCTCCCGCACGCTCGCCCGCGCCAGCAGCAGATTCGCCAGATTGGCGCATGCAATCAGCAGCACGAGGCCGGTGGTCGCAAGCAGAATCCAGAGCGGATCTTCGTATTCGTGGCGCAAGCCCGAAACGCCCGTGGCGCCCGAAGTCACGGTCAGCTTATTGGCAAGGTATTTCTTCGCGCGGTCCGCGCGGTACGAGTCCGGCAGCGAATCGCGCATGATTGATGGGGAAACCGTCTGGATTTGGGCATTGGCGCGTTCGATGGTCCAGCCCGGTTTGAGGCGTCCCATGATCGAAAGCCACCAGGCGGAACGGTTCGGGATTCGTCCCTTCCCCGCTTCCCAGAACATCGGATCCGAGCAGATCGGCACCGCAACTTCGAATCGATGCCCGATCTCCACGCCGAAAAATCCGGGCGCAGTTACTCCGATCACCGGGAAGAGCCTGCCATCCAGCCTGACATTGCGGCTCGTGATCGCGGGATCCGCCGCAAACTCGCCCTGCCAGAACGAATAGCTGATCACCGCGCCGGGCGAGCCGCATCCGGGGTGGTCGTCCTGCGCCGTGAACACCCGGCCAACGGCGGCGGGCACTTGCAGGAGATTGAAGAAATCTCCGCTGACAAAAAGACCGTCGGCGTAGCGGGACTTGCCTCCCTGCGTGAGATCGAAATCTTTCGCGCTCCACGCCATCATCCCTGAGAATGCCTGCTGATGCGCGCGCAGGCTGTCCCAATTCGCGGAGTTGAAAACGGCGCTGCGGGTCGACCACCAGCCTCCTCGCGTGGAGTCTTTCATGTAATCGAGACAGGCGAGTTCCCGCGGATTTCCCACCGGCAATGTGCGCAGCCGGATGGCGTTTATCAATTGGAAAATCGCGGTGTTGGCGCCGATCCCGAGCGCGAGAGAAAGCACGGCCACCGCCGTAAACGTCGGATTGAGCCGGAGCTGCCGCAGCCCGAAGCGCAAATCGCCTGTATATCGGTCCATACGGTGTCTTAATGCTTATACTGAGCGGAAGCGAAATGGTTACGGAACTGCCGCGACAATTCTCCGGATGGTTGTGTGAGACAAGCGGTTCGCCTGTCCACGGAACTTCAGGGCGGCGCGGCAACGTCCGGGCGAACCGTTCTGTTCTGCCGTCGGATCCGCGTAATCCGCCCGACGCGCGGTCCGACGCTTCCACCAACTGGACTTGGGGAGAATCACGCCCGCATCGCATCAGCGTCGAAGAGCAATGCTGCAGGTTATTACGGTCACGTTACTCTTGTTCGGCCATTGGAATGCAGAAGAACCGAAGATCACAAATTCATGTGGCGGGAGGCATTCGAAAAAACCGCCCGATTGAGCGCGCCTTCCGAAGGATCGGAGATTCGCTGAGCCCATGATCGAACAATTAGACGCGGCCACTACCGAGCAAGGAAAACCCGAAGCGCCACCCGCTGCCAGCCAGCCGCAAGCGCCAACCCAACCGGCCGCCGCGGCCGCTCCACCGCCTCCGGCCGCCAGCCAGCCGCAAGCGCCCGGTCAGCCAACACCCGAGCCGGCTCCCCCAGCCGTCGGCAAGAAAATCACCGGCAAGAAGATCATGGTGGCGATTTTTCTGCTCGCCGTGATCGCAGTGGGCGGGTACTTCGTCTGGAAAGTGTTCTTCGCGGTTCCGCCTGTGCCGGCAAGCATCGTCATTCTCAGCGGCCGAATCGAGGGAGACGACTCGGCAGTGGCTGTGAAGCCAACCGGGCGCATTCTCGAGGTTCGCGTGCGGGAAGGCGACCGGGTCAAGACCGGCGATATTATCGCTGTCCTCGACGACCAGCAGATTCGGGACCGTGAAGAACAGGCGCAGGCCGTGCTCGCAGGAGAGGAGGCGAAAGCGACCGCCGCGCGCGATCAGATCGCCATTCTTGAGGAGCAGTTGCGACAGAATCAGCTGCAGACCGAACAGTCGAACGTCGATGCACAAGGGCGAGTCCGGCAGGCCGAGGCGGATATGGCCGCTGCCGAAGCGGACGAGGCGCAACAGGAGGCCGCTTATGAGCTTGCGGCGTTCGACCGGGACGCATACACGGCGCTCGCGAAAACGGGAGCAGTCTCCGAGCGCCAGGGGAAGCAATCGGTATCCACAGCCGGGCAGCAGGCTGCCGCGGTGGCGGCCTCCAGACGTCGCGTCGAAGCGTCAAATGGCGCACTGACCACGGCCCGGGCAAATCTCGCGAACCCGGGTATTAAAGGAGAGCAGGAACTGATGGTGCGACGGCAGATTGCACAGCAGCGGGCCGAAATCGCGAGCGCCATGGCGAATGCGAAGCAGGCGCACTTTCAGCTTTCCGAAGCCCAGGCGAATCGCAGCGACCTGATCGTTCACGCTCCTTTCGACGGCACCGTCATCACGCGTTCGGCGGAGCCGGGAGAAGTGGTTCCGGCTGGGGCCGCGGTCATCAATCTGCTGGATCTCAGCAAGGTCTACCTGCGCGGCTTTGTACCGGAAGGAAGCATCGGGAAGGTCAAAGCCGGGCAGCTGGCCCACGTCTACCTCGACTCCGATCCGAAGCAGGCTGTCGACGCTTATGTGACGCGTATCGACCCCGAATCCACGTTCACGCCGGAGAATACCTATTTCAAGGACGATCGCGTGAAACAGGTGGTCGGGGTGAAGCTGCAGTTGAAAGGCGCCACGGGGTTCGCTAAGCCCGGCATGCCGGCAGACGGAGAAATCCTGGTGGAAGGCACTGCCTGGCCGGACCCCGATTCGCGAAAACGACAGGCAAGAAAATGATTGCCGCGCCGGCTCCGGTTGCAGCGCCTGCCGTCACCGAGAGCACCAAGTCCGTACAAACGGCTGTGCGCGTCGAGAAACTGTGGAAACTCTACGGCAAGGTCCAGGCGGTCCGAGGGGTCGACCTGACGGTGGCGCAGGGCGAGATCTTCGGGTTGATCGGACCGGACGGCGCAGGCAAGAGTTCAACCTTCCAGGTGCTCGCCGGCGTCCGGGAAGCGACTTCGGGCAAGGTGGAAGTCTTTGGCCAGCCGGCGCGCGAAGCGCGATTGCACACCGGCTATCTGACACAGAAATTCAGCCTCTACCCCGACCTGACGGTGGCCGAGAACATCCGTTACATCGGTGAATTGCGCGGGGTTTCTCCGGAGGATATTCAAAAGCGCGCGCTCCAGTATTTGCGCATGTTCGATATGGACCGGTTCGCGGATCGCCTGGCGGCGCAATTGAGCGGCGGTATGAAACAGAAACTGGCGCTGGTGTGTGCACTGGTTCCCGAGCCTCGCGTTCTGGTGCTCGATGAACCCACCACCGGCGTCGATCCGGTTTCACGGCGCGAGTTTTGGGACACGCTCACGCATCTGTCCGCGGACGGTTTGACGATTCTGGTCGCTACTCCGTACCTCGACGAAGCCGAGCGGTGCCACCGTGTGGCGCTGATGTACGGGGGCCGGATCAATCAACAGGGGACGCCCGCCGAACTGCGTGCGAGTCTGCACGCCCATCGCCTCGAACTAAGCACCCCGAAGCTCGCCGACGCCGAGCGGATTCTCCTGAAAAGCAGCGGACCGGACCGGGAAATCCTCGATGTGCAGCGGTTCGGCGACCGCCTGGATCTTCTGGCGCACGATGCGGATCGCGCGAAACAGTTCGTGGAGAAGGAACTTGGCGCGGCCGGCCTCTCCGGGTTCGGGTTTCGCGTCGACGAGCCTACCCTCGAAAACACGTTTGTCGCAACTCTGCGCCGGTTAGGGGCCGAGGTGCAGGCGAAGCCGTTTCCTGCCCGCCATGAACACAAAGATCTGCGCGGGCAGATCGCCATCGGCGCAAAACATCTCAATATGCAGTTCGGGGCGTTCACGGCCGTAAAGGATTTCAGCCTGGAGATTAAATACGGCGAGATATTCGGACTTCTCGGCGCCAACGGAGCGGGCAAGACCACGGTCATCAAGATTCTGTGCGGACTTCTGCAGCCGACGCGCGGCGAAATGCAGCTCGCCGGCGAACACGGCAGCCTGCGTTCGCAGGCCGTCCGGGAGCGAATCGGCTACATGTCGCAGAGCTTCTCGCTCTATGACGATCTTTCGATCACCGAGAATCTGAGGTTTTCCGCGGGAATCTACAAAGTCCCTATCGACGAGCGCGAAGAGAAGAAATCATGGGTGCTGTCTTTTTCCGGCCTTGAGGGCAAACAGGATCAGGTAATCGGGAGCTTGCCGGGCGGATGGAAGCAGCGCGTCGCGCTCGGCGCCGCGATCATGCATGAGCCGAGCGTGCTGTTTCTCGACGAACCGACTTCGGGGGTGGATCCGCTGGCGCGCCGCGCCTTCTGGCAGGTGATCAACCGCTTAGCGGATCTCGGCGCGGCGATTCTTGTGACCACTCACTATCTGGAAGAAGCCGAACAGTGCAATCGCGTCGGCTTTATGGTGGCCGGCGAACTGGTGGCCGAAGGCACCCCGAGCGGCATCAAGAGCGCACAGCCCGGGCATCTGATCGAGTTCATCGTCGACCAGCCGCAGCGAGCCTCCGATCTGCTGAAGAAAGAGCTGGCAGGCTGGCGGGTGTCGCTGTTCGGCGACCGGCTTCACGTGGTCACGGACGAAGATCCCGCGGCGGGCAAGCAGAGGATCGCGAAGAAGCTCGAAGCGGAGGGAATTCGAGTGGTCAGTACGAACGAAGGACAGTTCTCGCTCGAGGACGTGTTCATCAGCGTGGTGGAACAGGCGCGGCAACAAGGCAAGGTGGCAGCGAAAGACTGATGCGGCGGATTCTGGCACAGGCGCGCAAGGAGTTGATTCAGCTGGTGCGGGACCGCATGGCGCTGGCCATGGCGCTGGTCCTCCCGATGATGATCGCTTTTCTGATCGGAACGGCGTTCAAGCTAACCGTGAGCGACCTTGCGATTGTAGTGCAGGACCTGGACGGTTCGTCGGCGTCGCGCAAGCTGATCGACGCTTTTCGTGCCTCGGTGACCCTGCACGTCGTCGCGTCGCCGGCCGTACAGTCGCCCGAGCAGGCTTTGCAGCACGGCGCTTACGCGGTTCTTGTCATCCCGGTTCACTTCGGGCGCGACACTCTCCGAGGGGCCAGCACGCCGGTCCAGCTGCTGGTGGACGCCTCGGACTCGAACACCGCATATCTGATGTCGGGTTACGCGAGCCGCATCATCGCGGCCTATAATGCCGCCGGCGCGCCGGTTCAACAGCCCGTCCAGGCATTGATCCGGCTATGGTTCAACCCCGGTTTGTCGGATAAGTTATATCTCGGCCCGGGCGTTTTTGTGCTGGCGCTGTCGATGTTCCTTCCCTTGCTCGGAGCGCTCGCCATGGCCAAGGAAGGCCAGCTCGGGACCATTATGCAGGTCTATGTTTCCAGTATCCCGGCGCATCAGTACCTGCTCGGGAACATCCTGGCGTTCATGGTGGTGGGCGTCGCCGAATGTGTACCGCTGCTCGCGTTGCTCTTCACCTATTTCGGCGTTCGCTTTGCCGCCGACCCCACTCCATTCCTGGTCGCGACGGTCCTGTATATCTTCTGCGTCGCAGCATTCGGCGTCATGGTCGGAGTTGCGATCCCAAACCAGATTGGCGCGATTTCCGTCGTGGCGCTGGGTGGCTATCTGCTGTCGTTTCTTCTGTCCGGCCTGCTGTTTCCGATTGCGAACATACCCGCTGGACTCCGATGGATTTCCAATTTTGTCTGGGCCAAACACTACATGACCGTGGTGCGGGATGCGTTTCTACAGGGGGCCGGCTGGCCTTCGACGTGGTCCGAGATCGTAATCATCGCCGGGATGGGATCTTTATTTTACGTAACAGCGTGGAACACCATGCGACGGATGCAACTCAAATGAAAGCGATGCGGAACTTTCTCCGGCGCATGCTGGACACCCGGTTGGCGACGTTGATCGGGAAGGAATTCAGCCAGATCCGCCGGGACCGCCGGATGACGGCCTCTCTGATTATTCCGCCCATTCTCATGGTCCTGCTCTTCGGCTTTGTGCTGAACTCGACCGTCTCGGACCTGCGGCTGGGAGTAGTAGACGACAGCCAGACGCCTGAAAGCCGGGACCTGATCGCGACGCTGAGCGAGAGCGAATGCTTCGCCGTTGCCCGCAACTACCTTTCGGTCGACCGGCTAGGAGATGCGATCGGCCGGAACGAGCTTGAGGCCGGAGTTTTCATTCCTTACGATTTCGGCCGCAATCTGCAGCGCGGCGAAACCGGCACAGTGCAGTTTCTGCTGAACGCGGAGGACGCCAATACGGCGCGGATCGCGCAGGCGTACGCGGAGAGCGTCATTGCCAGCTACAACAGCGGTCTGCGCAGCTCCGGCATGAACGTGAAGTTCCGCCAGGTCGCGGCAGCGGGCCTCTGGCAGCGCAGTCAGGTGGTGCTGTTCCGCTCTTACCTCTATAACCCCGGATTGGTCAGTTCGTGGTTTGTGGTGACCGGCGTGTTCGGAATGTTGTGTATTCTGAACGGTTCCATCGTTACCGCCGCGGCGATGGTGAAAGAACGCGAGGCGGGGACGCTCGAGCAACTGATGATGTCGCCGGCCGGAACGTATACCATTGTCGTCGCCAAGATCACACCTCTCTTCCTGCTTCTTTGCCTGATGGTGCTGGGTGCCCTCGCCATGATGAGACTCGTGTTCCATGTACCGTTTCGGGGAGGCTACCTGCTGGTGATGCTGGGCGCCGCACTGTGCGTTCTGTGCGGCATCGGCATCGGAACGTTCATCGCCACGTTCACGAAAACGTCGGCACAGGCGCAACTGACAAGTTTTTTCGTGAATCCGCCGCTGTCGAGCTTGTCCGGCGCCCTCACACCCGCGCAGGCGCTGCCGGCGTGGCTGCGGCCGCTGACGAACCTTAACCCGATCTACCATTTCGGGGTCATCGCGCGAGGCAGCATGCTGCGTGGCAGCGGACTCGATGTCCTGTGGCCCAGTTTTCTCGCTCTGCTTGCCTTTACGCTCGTCCTGGTTTCGTTGAGCGTGTGGCGCTTCCGGAAACAGCTCAGCTAGACGGAGAAGATACATGACAAAACCAATGAACGGCAGGATGCGGGTGCTGGCCGCTTCTCTTCTAATGAACACGCGCAAGTCATGGCCGCCGGATCGCGGCTGGACGGGTGGGTTCCTCCGTTGTTGGGCGCCGCGTCCGGCGGCCCTTGCGCTTGTATTTGCGGGCGGCGTGTTTGCTCAGGCGCCCGGCAGTACCGTCGCGAACCAACTCCCGCTGTCGGGCCAGGCAGCGCAGAACGGCTCCGTGACTGCCACACAGTCGCCCGTGCCGGGAACCACCACCAGCGTCAACACCATTAATCCCACGATCCAGGTTTCCGGCCCGTACGTCGGCAGCACGAGCAACACTGCCAGGCTTCCGTTCTCGGGGACATTGTCGCTGCGCGAAGCCGTGCAGCGAGGCCTCGAATACAATCTGGGCGCGATCGGCATTGCGCAGGCGGTGCGGCAGTCGCGCGGACAGGAGCGCGTGGCACGCAGTTCGCTCCTGCCGAACCTGAATGGCGCCCTGCGCGTGTACGACGAGAAGCTCTCCCTCAAGGCGCAGGGGCTCGGGAGCATTCCCAATCTGGGGCCCTCGCTTCCTTCTGTGATCGGCCCGTTCGATTACTTCGATCTGCGTGCCACACTGACGCAAACGGTGGCCGATATGACGGCCCTCAACAATTACCGTTCGAGCAAAGAAATCGTGCGGGCCAATCAATACTCGGCGCTGGACGCGCGGGACCTGGTGGTGTTCGCCGTCGGCGGCGCCTATCTGCAGGCGATCGCGGCGACAGCGAGGGTGGAATCGGTCCGCGCGCAACTGGAAACCGCGAAAGCTCTGTATCGGCAGAATTCGCAAAAACGGAGCGTCGGCGTGCTGGCCCAGACCGATGTCAATCGGAGCCAGGTGCAGGCGTTGACCCAGCAGGAGCGCTTGCTTTCGCTGCAGAACGATCTGGCGAAGCAGAAGATCAACCTCGCGCGGCTGGTGGGTTTGCCGGCCAGCGACGGCTACGCGCTCTCTGAAGACATTCCGTTTTCCGCTGCCCCCCCGATTACGCGGGAAGAGGCGCTGAAACAGGCGCTGGTGAAGCGCGCGGATCTGAAAGCGGCGGAGGCGCAGACGCTGGCCGCCCGGTTATTGCGATCGGCGGCCCGTGCGGAACGCCTCCCCTCGGCCTCGGTCAGCGCCGACTTCGGCGTCATCGGAGTGAGGCCGGCGCAGTCGAATGGGACGTTCACGCTGGTGGGAACGGTGCGGATTCCCATCTGGCAGGGTGGCCGGACGGAAGGCGATATCGAGCAAGCCGATGCCGCTTTGACGCAGCGGAGCGCGGAGGTGGAGGACCTGCGAGGCAGGATTGAAAGCGACATCCGCGAAGCGTATCTCGACATGGAAGCCGCCGGCGGCCAGGTCGAAGTGGCCATGACGAATGTACAGGTGACCAGGGAGACTCTGGATCTGACTCGGCAGCGCTTCGACGCCGGCGTCACCGACAACGTGGAAGTCGTGCAGGCGCAGGAATCGGTGGCCGGCGCGGAACTGGATTACATCAACAGTGTCTTCGCCCATAATCTGGCGAAGCTGAGTCTGGCGCGCGCTGTCGGCGGCGCCGCGGAAAGTCTGGGGCAATTTCTGAAGCTCCAGTGACTGGCCGGAAGGCCGCTCACCGGCCACGTACTCACTTTTTGGAAGCTCGCTGTTCGGGTTCTCCGTATATCGCCTGTCGGGCGCTCAACCGTTGAGGTCCTGGCAATGAATTCCAAGGACCAGATTGCGCTGCGCACCGAACTGCTGCTGGGACCGGCGCAGGATTTCTAGTAAGTGGAGCGGCAAGGCGAAACTACCGTCGGTAGAGATGTTCCCAGGAGAGCCTGTCGGACGCACTGAAGGCCGCGATCCGGTTCCCGATCTCGCGCTCCCAGCGCTTCAGTCGTTCGGTTTCGGTCTCGCGGGAGGCGAGTTGTTCGAGACAGGCCATGGCCAGCGGCAGCGATGCTGTCACAGTATCTCGGTAGGCGCACCCTCCGCTTCAGAACTGCTTCGGATCGATCCGCCACACGTTATGATCCCGCAGATTCGACAGCCAAACCGACCCGTGGCCCGCGCGGATGGAATCGCCCCCCGCTCCCGTCCACTGACGGATCACCTGGTTCGTTGCCGGGTCGATCTCCGAAATCGGAATGGTAAACACCGTCGCCCACACATGCCCGAGCCCGAATGCGATTTCGCCGCCCGTGCCGGGAATTCCGGTCTCAATCGTCGCCACAACTTTGCGCGTCTTCGTATCCACGCGCGATATCGTGCCGTCGCCCTGATTGAGCGTCCAGACCGAACCCGCCCCGTAGGTTTCGAAGCGCGGTCCCGGACCCACGCCAATCGAATCGGTAACCTTGTTGGTTTTCGCGTCGACGCGTGTCAGCAGATTTTTCTCGGGAGTCGTCACCCAGATTGCGCCGTCCGCGTAAAATACCGCCGCCGATTTCGCCGGGATGTCGATCGTCTCGGCCACGCCGTTCGTTTTCGGATCGATGCGCGACAGCTTGCCCAGCGGATCGGTCACGAGCCAGACGGCGTCGGGGCTGGCCGCGATCCCGCCTTCGCTTTCGCCCGGACCGACCGCTATCGTCGCCGTCACAGCGTTCGTCTTTTCATCGATCCGCGCCACGGTTTTGTCGCCGCAGCTGGGCGACCAGACGCTCCCGAAGCCTTCAGTGAGACCCGAACAGGGCCGCTTGCCGACCGTCACCGTGGCCGCAATCTGATTCGTCTTTGGGTCGAGCCGGTGCACGGCATTGAGCGGTCCGTTGGCTACCCACAAGGAATCGTCGGTGAGTACCTGCCAGTCGGGTGTGCCGCCGGTCGTGAAGACCGCGACGGGAGTGATCGTGGCGATCTCGCGCTTCACGCCGGGAGTGCTGACGCCCGGCTTCGGCGCGCGCATTCCCTTCTTTTTCGGGGCCGCGTCCGGGGCAGGCGCCGGTGTTTCAGGCTGCTGCGCCAGCAGCGCGAGGAGCATACCGAGGCCGGCGCCTGCCAGCAGAACTTTCTTGAATTGCATGTTCGGATCTCCGTGTTATTCGGCGAGCGTCGCCAGAACCAGTTTCGGGTCGATGCGTGAAATGGCGCCGCTGTTGAGGTTCGAAAGCCAGATGGCGCCCGCGCTGGTCTGGATCGCGCCGCCGCCTTCACCCCAGAACTGCTGGGCCACGGTTTCGGTGGCAACGTCAATGCGCGTCAGCGGGAAGCCTGTCATCGTGACCCACAGATAGCCCTCGCCGAATGCGATGCCCCCTTCGGCGGCGGGCGCCGCGAGATCAATCGTTTTCGTGACCTTGTCGGTCTTGGGATCGATCCGGTCGACCTTTCCTTCCCTGCCGCACAGCACCCAGATGCTGCCCTGCCCGGCCGCAAGTGCGAACGGCCCGGCGGAGACGTCAATCCGTTTGTCGACGATGTTGGTTTCCGTATTCACTTTCAGCACCTTGTTCATGCCGGGACAGGCAATCCAGAGGGCGGTCTCGGCAAAGGTCAGACTCTGGCAGCCGGCGGGCAGGCGGAATTCGCCGGCGACCGCGTTCCGGTCCGGATCGATCCGGGAGAGTGTGGCCTTGTCGTCCGTGAGCAGCCAGACGCTGTCAGCGCTGGCCGCAATGGTTCCGGTCACGGTTCCGGTTCCCGCCGGGATGGTCGCCGTGATCTTAAGGGTTTTCGGGTCGAGACGCTGCAGCGAGCCGTCGCCGCAGGTGGGCAGCCACAGACTGCCGAAAGCCGAGACCATGCCCCCGCAGGGTTTTTTGAGGCCGGCGACCGGGTCCCCCGTTTATTGGATTTCGCGTCGATTTTTTCCAGTTTCTCCGGCGCCGGAAAGTAAACGGTTCCGGGGCCGCCGGGCGCGAAGAAGAGCCATGCGGGTTTATCGGGCGCCGGGATAGTCGCTTCGGCCTTAACATTGGCGAACGGGATCTGGACGCCGGGAGTCTTGACTCCCTGCTTCGGCCCGGTGACCGGCGGAGTCTTTCCTTTGCCGGTGGCGCCATGCAGCGCGGACAGCACCAGTAATCCGGCGGCGACGCCTTTGAAGACGCGGGTAAGCATGAATTCGAACGTTCTCCTGTGTATGTGGGAAACGCAATCGGGTCGGGGATCGGAAAGGCGCCGGGAGATCCTGACAGGGGAAATACGGCTGACGGGAAAGAGTTATTGTAACAACCAGCCGCATGAATCGCAGACCGGCGCGCTGCCTAACTACTAACTTAACTAAGCAGCAGAGCGCCGATCTGCGACCCGGTTGTCAATACCGGGAAGGCTGAGTCCAAGATGATCCGGACCACCTGATCCACCGTCCACGCATTCTCGGGGCGATCAATGCG
>Ga0302320_10024373_pt1 | contig 11813 bp, 10 predicted proteins | sample Bog_T0_3_FD_202130 | JGI IMG/M metagenome (GOLD analysis project Ga0302320, IMG submission 202130) | Peat permafrost microbial communities from Stordalen Mire near Abisko, Sweden - Bog_T0_3 | ecosystem: Environmental > Terrestrial > Soil > Wetlands > Peat | place: Sweden: Abisko, Stordalen Mire... | reverse complement strand
TGCTCACCGAAAAGTGACGCGGCTACGAACCCGCGACCAACGACACGTTGAAAATGCACGACTATAAATTGCCCGCACGTCTCAACGACGAAGACGTCGCGCCCCAATCGTTCACGCAGGCCTTCACGGACTCGCTCATCGCGCTCGCGAGTGCGGACGACCGAATCGTCGCGATTACCGCAGCGATGGCGGGGCCTACCGGCCTTCTCGGTTTCCAAGAAAGGTTCCCGTCACGATTTTTCGACGTGGGTATCGCCGAACAGCATGCCGTTACCGCTGCCGCCGGCATGGCAATGGGTGGGCTCAAGCCCGTCGTCGCGATTTATTCGACGTTCTTTTCGAGGGCGTTCGACCAAGCGAATCTTGACGTGGGACTATTGAATTTGCCGGTGCTCTTCGTGTTCGATCGTGCCGGCATCACCGGCGATGACGGGCCAAGCCATCATGGCGTGCTCGACATCGCACTATGTCTCGCCATCCCGAACATGACAATTTTCGCGCCCTCGTGCGTTGAAGAGATTCCTGAGATGATGGCCACGGCACTTTCGATGTCGACGCCGACGGCGATTCGCTTCCCAAAGACACTCCCCCAGCCGCTCGACAAGAAAATTGGCGAGGGACTTCGAGCTCGCGAGATTGTTCGAGGTGACGGTTCGCTCTGCGTGTTGGCGGTGGGGAAAATGACGCCAAACAGTTACCGCGCTCTCGAGCTCATGGGGGCCGAACGTTCGAGAGTTACCTTGTACGACGTTCGAGTTTTGCCACCCGATCCAGCGATGATTGATGACGCCCTCACCCACGATCGCATCATCACGGTCGAAGACGGCACCCGACACGGCGGTGCGGGAACCTTGATGGTCTCGGCAATTCGAAATCGTGCCCAAGAGCTCGAACGTCCGTTTCCATCGACACGAATCTTGGGCGTGCCGCGCGCGTATCTCGAACACCACCAACCCGACGCTCTCCTCGCAGAAATCGGACTCGACCCCGAGGGACTCGCCGCCGCCTTTAGCCGCCTTCTGGACGACCAACCCGAATTTCCACGCGTGCTCCCCGAGTCGCCTCGCTCGAATTTCCTTTGACGCGCTTCGACGATACGACAAGTACATTGCGAGCATGACGTACGACGTGGAGAAGACCGACGAGGAATGGCGACGCGAACTCGCACCTGAGCGTTACGCCGTGTTGCGCAAGGCCGCCACGGAAGCTCCGTTCACGGGATCGCTCTTGCATGTTGACCTAAACGGTTTGTTCAGTTGCGCGGGATGTGGACAGAAGCTCTTTACGAGTGCCCAGAAGTTCGACTCGGGTTGTGGTTGGCCGAGTTTTGATGCGTGTGAACCTGGCACCATCATCGAGCGCGAAGATCGCTCCCTCTTTCGACGACGTACCGAGATTCTTTGTTCTCGCTGCGGGGGTCACCTCGGACACGTCTTTGACGACGGTCCCACACCCACGGGGCTGCGCTACTGCGTCAATTCACTCGCGATCGACTTTGACGAGGAGAAGCGCTAGACGTCGAGGAAGCGACGTATCGCGATGGCGGAACCGACCGAGCCAATGACCACGCCGACGATCAAGACGACAGCGTTCGTGCCGAGCAGTGCGTTGGTGTTGAGTTGGAACTCGTTGTGCAGTGGGTACCACGTGTGAAGTGCCGTGACGGCCAGTATTGCGACAACGGAGCCCAGAAGTCCCTGGATGAAGCCTTCGGTAATGTACGGGATTCGGATGAACCAGTTCGTCGCACCAACGAGTTTCATCACTGAAACCTCGCGACGACGCGAGAAGATCGCCATACGAATTGTGTTCAAAATTAGGACAGTCGCCGAAAGAAGCAGCACGCCCGCCAACGCGAGGAACACGATTTGGATGATACGAATCGCCCGGTTCATCTCGCGGATCTGTTGTTCGGGAGCGGTGACGCTATAGACACCGGGCTGGGACGAGAACGTTGACTGCACGACGAATGCGTTGCTCGGTACGGTGGGGACGCAGCGGAACGACGACGGGACCTCCGAGGGCGTCAACACCGTCGATTCGTCTTGGGGCAGCAACTTCACTGCTTCCTTGTAGTCCTGCGCTTGCGTGTAGTAGACGCAACTCTTGACGATGGGGAGATCCGCCAATTGGCTTTGCACACTCGAGATCTCATTTTGCGATGCAGCGGGCTCCATCCACACCGTCACGCGGGTTCCCTGCTGCCATTGTGCCGACGCTTGAGCGGCGCTCTGCTTCAAGAGCAAGGCCGATCCCACCAACGACAGAGACACGGCAACGGTTAAGACTGCGGCAATCGTCATCATTCGATTACGCCACAAGTTTCCCGTCGTTTCCTTGAAGGCGTATCGCAGATAGACGCGCATTACAGCATGACTCCTTCGTCAATCCCGTATACACCACGAACTTGGTCACGGATCATCTCACCACGATCGAGCTCGACGACACGTCGTCGCATTCGGTCGACCAACGCTTTGTCGTGCGTCGCCATGACGACCGTCGTACCCGTGCGATTGATTCGCTCGAGTAACGCCATGATCGACTCGGAGTTCGCCGGGTCGAGATTCCCAGTGGGTTCGTCCGCGAGCAAGATCAGAGGGCGATTGACGAAGGCACGCGCGACCGCGACACGCTGCTGCTCTCCACCGGAGAGTTCACCAGGTACGTTGCGCGATTTGTCGGTGAGTCCGACAAGTTCAAGAATCTGGGGCACCTGGCTGTCGACAGTTGACCGGGGTCGCCCAATCACCTCGAGGGCGAAGGCCACGTTCTCAAAGACGGTCTTATTAGGAAGCAAGCGGAAGTCCTGAAAAACGCAGCCGATATTGCGGCGAAGATACGGAACCCGCCATTTGGGGAGTTCGCCAATGTCGCGTCCCGCCTCGAGGATGCGCCCCTGGTCTGGAAGTTCCTCGCGCAGCAACAGTCGTAAGAACGTGGTCTTTCCCGATCCCGACGCGCCGACGAGGAAGACGAACTCACCCTTTTCAATGTCGAGGGTGATGTTCTTGAGGGCAGGAGTGCCGTTCTTATACGTCTTGGAGACGTTCTCGAAACGAATCACGCGTAAGCCCCCTTTTTAGGATTGTTGGATGCAGCGACGATGCCGCTCTACGCACTTTCCATTCTAGTTTGGCTCGCGAACGCGCTCGCGTCAGGAAAACCTTGGTTTATGGGGTTTCCGAAGTTCTTACGATCTAGAACGCTGGCGACGAAGTTCCGCTTCCATGAACCCGTCGAGATCACCATCGAGCACGGCATCGACATTGCCCGTTTCAAAATCCGTGCGGTGATCTTTCACAAGTTGGTAAGGCGCTTGGACGTAACTGCGAATTTGTGAACCCCACGCATTGTCCGCGCGATTCCCGCTGAGTGCGTCCATTTGTGCTTGGCGCTGCGCGCGGGCGCGCTCGGCCAATTTCGCCTCCAAAATCTGCATGGCACGCGCCCGGTTCTGGTGCTGACTGCGTTCGTTTTGGCAACTCACGACGATATTGGTTGGAAGGTGCGTGATGCGAATCGCCGAATCGGTCTTGTTCACGTGCTGACCTCCTGCGCCCGAAGACCGATAGGTATCGATGCGCAGATCCTTCTCATCGATCTCCACTTCTCCCGCATCGTCATTCAGCAGGGGCGTGACCTCCATGCTCGCAAAACTCGTTTGACGTCGAGCTTGTGAGTCGAAGGGACTAATGCGAACGAGTCGGTGAACGCCACGCTCCGCCGACAGCCACCCGTAGGCGAAGCGCCCCTTGACGATGCACGTCGCCGAAAGCAAACCCGCTTCTTGTCCTTCCGTTGCTTCGTCAATCTCGACCCCGAAGCCACGACGCTCGGCCCAGCGCGAATACATCCGCAACAACATCTCAGTCCAGTCCTGCGCGTCGGTACCACCAGCGCCCGCGTGAAGTTCGACAATCGCATCGTTTTGATCGTAAGGACCGCTAAGGAGACTTTGGGTCTCGAGCGATGCAATCTCTTGCTCCAATTTCGACACGCTCAACGCGAGTTCGTCGAGCAGCGACCAATCGGCCTCACCAGCACTGAGCGATTCGCGCGAAAACTCCGCCAGCACAATACTGTCGTCAATCTCGCTTCGTAATCCGTCGAAGAGATCGAGATCATTGGAGAGGCGACCGAGTTCCGTTGTGACCTCGCGAGCGTGATCTTGATCGTTCCAGAGATTCGGATCCTGAGCTTCGCTGTTCAAAATCTCGTGACGCACGCGACTGTCCTCAATCTTCAAGTAATCCTTCGCCGCACTCCAACGCCTCTCGAGTTCCTCTATTGCTCCGAGGGCATCACGCAGCGCGTTCTCTGCCTTAGGGTCGGCCATGGCACTGCTTGAACTTCCGACCTGAACCACACCAGCAAGGATCGTTTCGCCCGATCTTGTCGTGTCGCGCTGGCGCCGGAATCGCCGCTGTCACTACTGGCGTCGAGTGTGCGGGTAGTTCCGTCGCTCCCGGAGCGACCTGCTCGACGTTGGTCGACGCGCCAGCCAATCCTTCGTCGTTCGCCGGTTCAATCTTCGCCTCGACGTGAGTGATGTAACGCACGTAGTCATTGTCGACGGCTTCGAGGAGGTGCTCGAACATGAGATAACCCTCCTTCTGCCACGCCGTGAGAGGGTCTTGCTGGGCGACTTGTCGCAAGTGGATACCGTCGCGCAAGTAGTCCATGTCCGAAAGGTGCTCACGCCAACGTTGATCCAAAATCTGGAGCATCACGTCGCGCTCGATCTCTTTCGCAGTGTCCATACCGCCAGGAAATTCTTCACACTTCTTCTCGTATAACCCAACCGCGTCGTCGACGACCAATCCGATGATGTCGTCGCGATCGTCGTAGGCGGCGAGAGTGTCAACGGTAAGCGTCGTCGGGTAATAGATCTGCAGCTCGTTCAAGAGATAGGAGAGATCCCAGGTTTCTTGGAATTCACCATCGAGGTGCTCGTCGACAAATGTGCTCAGCACTTCTTCAATGAGTTCAATGGTGGCGTCATGGATGTCTTCGCCGTCAATGACTTGTTGACGACGCTTGTACATGACCTTGCGCTGCTCATTCATGACCTCGTCGTACTTGAGGACATCCTTACGAATTTCTGCGTTGCGCCCTTCGACCGTGTTCTGTGCACGCTCAATCGCGCGCGAGACCATCTTCGCTTCAATCGCCTCGTTTTCGGGCATCGTTCGATCCATCACCCACGACACGGCACCCGTCGCGAAGAGTCGCAGCAATTCATCCTCGAGCGACAAGAAGAAGCGACTTTCACCGGGATCACCTTGTCGACCCGAGCGTCCACGAAGCTGATTGTCGATGCGTCGAGAATCGTGACGCTCGGTGCCCAGAACGTAGAGACCACCAAGCTCGCGAACCTGGTCGCCTTCGGCGTCACAGATGGGCTTGTACTTCGCGAAGGCAACTTGGTAGGCAGCGTCGTATTCTTCGGTGCCGGGTTCGAGTCCCCGGCTCAGCGCCTCACGATTCGCGAGACCTTCAGCGTTACCGCCCAAAATGACGTCCACGCCACGACCGGCCATGTTGGTTGCGACGGTCACCGCATGAAGCCCACCCGCTTGGGCGACGATTTCGGCTTCGCGAAAGTGTTGCTTCGCGTTGAGCACTTCGTGAGGCACACCGGCCTTTGAGAGTTCTCGCGACAACAATTCGGATTTCTCCACCGACGCCGTACCGAGCAGGACCGGCTGACCCTTGTCACTGCGTTCATGGACCTCGTCGACGATGGCCCTGAATTTCGCGGCTTCGGTCTTATAGATGAGGTCGGGTTGGTCGATTCGAATGTTGGGCCGGTGCGTGGGTATTGGCACCACCGACAGTGAGTACGTACTACCGAACTCGCCCGCCTCGGTCTCGGCGGTTCCGGTCATGCCCGCCAATTTCTCGTAGAGGCGAAAGTAGTTCTGCAGCGTGACCGTCGCCCACGTGTGGTTCTCCTCTTGGATACGAACACGCTCTTTCGCTTCGACGGCTTGGTGCAGACCGTCGGACCAGCGACGACCATCGAGGGTCCGTCCAGTGAATTCGTCGACAATCTTCACGACGCCGCCATCGACGAGATAGTCCTTGTCACGATGGAAGAGTTCCTTCGCACGTAGGGCTTGGCCCAGTTGATGCACGTAGTTCGTCGCGACGGCGTCATACAGGTTCGCCACACCGAGCAGTCGCTCGACCTTCTCGATGCCCTCTTCAGTCGGTACGACCGTCTTTTTCTCCTCGTCGACTTCGTAGTCGGTGTCGCGGTTAAGGGAACGAACGATGGACGCGAATTGGTAGTACAACTTGGTGACGTCGGTCGCCGGACCAGAGATGATCAGTGGCGTACGAGCTTCGTCAATCAAGATCGAGTCGACCTCGTCGACGATCGCGTAATGGTGACCGCGCTGGACCATGTGCTCGCGTCGCCGCGCCATATTGTCACGCAAGTAATCGAATCCGAACTCAGTGTTCGTTCCGTAGGTGACATCGCTGGCGTACGCTTCACGCTTTTGATCAAAGTCAGGCAGGTCCGGTCCGACGCGGCCCACGCTCAGTCCCAAGAATTTGTGCAACGCACCCATCCAGTTTGCGTCACGCGTGGCAAGATAATCGTTCACGGTTACGACATGCACGCCGTTGCCCGCGAGTGCATTCAAGTAGACCGGCAACGTCGAGACGAGAGTCTTTCCTTCACCAGTCTTCATTTCGGCGATCCAGCCAAAGTGCAGTGCCATGCCGCCCATGAGCTGTTCGTCGTAGTGTCGCTGTCCTAGGACGCGGGTCGCACCTTCGCGCACCACTGCGAAGGCCTCAAAGAGTAGGTCATCAAGGGTCTCGCCTTCAGCAAGTCGAGCTCGGAACTCGTCGGTCTTGGCGCGAAGTTGCTCGTCAGTGAGAGCCGCCATCTCGTCGCTGAGTTCGTTAATGGGCGGCACGAGCTCTGCGAGCTGACGAACTCGCTTACCTTCACCCGCTTTGAGGACCTTCTGAAACAAACTCATGGTTATCAAGCCTACAGTTCGAAAGTGAAGTAATCGCCGCTCGCTCGCTCGCGCGGCGTCGGCGGCTTAGGGCCGATTCTTCTGCCAAACGGTCGTAGGGACTGCGAGTGTTGACCTGGTCTTTGACCCCACACTTGCCTGCAGCGGTGTCCGTGCGCGCCCTCGGCAGTACAAGACTCTCCGAAAACGATGTCGCACACTTCACCGGCTCGACGAATGACCACTTTGGCCACCCACCGGCAGGACTTACTTCTAAACCGCGCCATGCTCGGTTCCAAAAAGGCACCTTACGTGGGTCGTTTCGCCCGCGGCTGGCATCGACTTTCAACCACAAACCACTCGCAGCCCTCGTCACATCCTACGCGCCGGGGCCCTCAATGGGAAGGGCGAAGAATCAAGACGACAAAGAGACGAAATCCTAGGACCACCGTCGCGAGTGGGAGTAACGCTCGACGCAGCCCGCTCGCCGTCTGCCATTCGAAGCGCATCGCGCTTCGATGATGCGCGATCAACATTGCCCGAGAGTCGCGGCTTCGCGAGAGTCCCTCAATATGGGTGACTTCGGCGCTGGTGACTGCCGCGACCGACGAACCGCTCGCACGGACCTGCCAGCACAGCGCCATGTCTTCGGCGAACATGAAGTAGCGCTCGTCAAAGCCACCCACCGCTTCAAAGACGGCGCGACGAATAAGAAAGCATGCCCCCGAGACCCAATCCACACTGCCGTCGGGGCGCGCGGAGCGGTAACGCTTCGTTGCTGGATTCCAAGGCCACACCGGTGCCAACAACGCGTGCAGCCCGGCGAGCCATAAGTTAGGAAACACGCGTTGCGAAGGATAAATGCTGCCGTCGGGGCGAAGTATCTGGGGCCCGACCACACCCACTCGAGGATGCTCGTCCATGTAGCGCACCATCGCCACGATTGCGCCGTCGTGGACAACGACGTCGGGATTGGTCACCAAGAGAAATTCCAACGGCTCCGTTTCGGCGACGCCGCGATTGACGCCCCGTCCGTAACCCAGATTCAACTCTGGTACGACGAGGGTCACGCTTCGATGTTCGAGCGCCTCGGGGGTCGAACCCGCCACGCCGTTTTCGACGACTACGACATCGCGCACACCATTCTCGCGAAGTGAATCGATGCACGTTCCCAACGCTTCGCCCGCGTGATAGTCAACAATCACCGCGGCCACTCGGCCCGCAACGTCGCTCACGGTGTGCTCAATGTCGAACGATCGCGCACGAGCCGACGGACACCTTCATGCCAGTCCGGCAGAGCCTCGAAGCGTCCAGACCACTTGTTCGTGGACAAGTCGCTGCGCGCCGGTCGCGTCGCCAAAGGTACGGGCACCAGCTCGGACGTCGAAATCGGTGTCGCAAAATCGTCATCTCGGCCCAGCAGCGACCCAGCGAACGCCGCCACGTCGAACCACGACGTCGTGCCCGTGTTGGCGACGTGCCACGTGCCCCCTGGACGCTCGCGCACCATCGTCGCCAGTGCTCGAGCCATATCGCTCGCCAGTGTGACCGTTCCTACCTGATCATTGACGAATCGAACCGTCGCGCCGGTGAGCGCGCGATCGGCGATGACGTGCAGCACGTTCTTTCCTCGAACGCCCATAACCCACGAGACTCGAACGATTGTATCGTCGGCGCTGCACAGCAGTTCGCCTGCTCGTTTCGAGGCTCCGTAAACATTCAAGGGATCTGGACGATCCTCTTCGACATAGGACGCACCCTTGGTGCCGTCGAAGACATAATCGGTCGAGATAAAAATCAAGTGGGCGCCAATGTCGTGCGCAGCCATCGACAATGTCTCTGTCGCTGTGGCGTTGACATTGAAACACGTGTCAGCGTCGGTTTCCGCGCGGTCAACTTGCGTGTAGGCAGCGAGGTGCACGATGACGTCGGGACGTGTTGCGTTGATTGCCCGCGACGTCGCATCGCGGTCAGTGACGTCGAGCTCGTGATGGGTGACACCGAGTACGTCGAATTCGTCGGCATCGATTCGCAGGCCGTCGGGTTGAAACGAAGCGTCCGCCCCGGGCGGCGATACGGCGTTGAGCGTGTCCATGAGGTCCACACCTACTTGTCCGGCGGCTCCAGTGACCAGCACTCGCGTCGGAGGACTCACTCTGTGCCCTCGGTTCGTACATGCACGACGTCACCTGCCATAAAGCTCGTCTCGACGCCATCGATGTCCACCAACAAATGGCCAGCATCGTCGATGCCCGTGGCGAGACCGACGAAGGAGACGTCGCGTTGTTCAACGCGAACGCGTTGGCCAATCGTACCGAGCGAGGCACTGTATTCTTCGCGCGCGACGGCCCGCCCTTCGGCACTATCGAGCAAATATCGGCGCGGTTCAAGTTCTTCCAACAAGATGTCGAGAAGGGCCCGCGCAGAGATCGTGACGCCCGATTCTTGCTTCACACTCGTAGCGCGTGGTTTGACCGCGCTCACGTCGCGTAGGTTGATACCAATCCCCACGACGACCGCGGGGCCGCTTGGTGTGGCGACGAGTTCGGCGAGCAGACCAGCGAGCTTCAAGTCGCCCGCCAAGAGGTCGTTGGGCCACTTGAGCGAAGGTCGAAGTCCACAAAGTCGAACAAGGGCGGCGCGCGCGGCGAGGGCCACGATGGCAACAGTCAATTGCAAATCACTCGATTCGAGCGAGGGGCGAAAGAGTATGGAGCACAGTAACGACGTACCCGGCGTAGCGTCCCACGTGCGATCAAGTCGCCCTCGACCTGCGGATTGAAAATCCGCGAACACGACGGTTCCTTCGGGTGCACCGTCTCGCGCCCGATCTCCCAGCCACGTATTGGTCGAATCGATTTGGTCGAAATGCTCAATGTGCCACACGATTGGGTTCACCCCCAAAGATTAGGGTTTAGATGAGTGGTGGTAGAAAATAACAGTCCCGTATGGAGGTTGTCGTGTTAAAGAAAGTCCTCGTCGCTAACCGAGGTGAGATCGCGGTTCGCGTGATGCGCACGTGTCGAGAGATGGGCATCGCGACAGTCGCTATTTATTCCGATCTCGATCGCGACGCGCTGCACGTGCGGCTGGCTGACGAGGCGTACGCCCTCGGTGGTTCAACGGCAGCGGAGAGTTACCTCAACACCCCCGTAATCCTCGACATCATCAAGCGTTCGGGGGCTGACGGTGTGCACCCCGGCTACGGCTTCTATTCCGAGAACACCGATTTCGCCCGCGCCATCACCGAACTTGGCGTCACGTTCATTGGTCCCCCTCCTGAAGCGATCGAGGTCATGGGTGACAAGATCTCATCGCGACTCTTCGTCGAGAACGCAGGGGTCAGCGGTGTGCCCGGGCGCTCGAAATCCCTGGAGGATTCTAAGGAAATCGTCGAGTTCGGCAATGAAGTTGGTTGGCCGGTCGCGATCAAGGCTGCGTACGGCGGTGGCGGGCGAGGAATGAAAGTCGTGCACGGTCCCGATGAGGCCGCCGATGCCCTGGAAAGCGCACAGCGCGAAGCCCTTAGTTATTTCGGGCGTTCCGAGTGTTATCTGGAGAAATATCTCACGTGGCCGCGCCACATCGAAATGCAAGTACTCGCCGACACTCACGGCAATACGTTGTGGCTCGGCGAGCGCGACTGCTCTGCGCAACGTCGTCATCAAAAGCTGGTCGAAGAGTCACCGGCGCCGAATTTTCCCGATGAGATCAGACGTGCGATGGGTGACGCCGCCGTGCGAGTGTCGAAAGCGTGCGGTTACGTCAACGCCGGCACGGTCGAGTTCATGTATCAAGACGGAGAATTCTTCTTCTTGGAGATGAACACGCGTTTGCAGGTCGAGCACCCCGTCACGGAGCTCGTGACGGGACTCGATCTCGTCGAATGGCAGCTTCGCATCGCGTCAGGTGAAGCCATTGACTTCACCCAGGAAGAGATCCAGCACAACGGGCACGCCATCGAAGTGCGCATCAACGCAGAGGATCCCGCCGGCGGAAGGTTTTCCCCTTCGCCGGGCACGATCACTCGCTTCGATCAACCCTCGGGTCCCGGGGTGCGTTTGGACGCTGGCTATATGCAAGGAGACAGCATTTCGCAGTACTACGACAATTTGATTGCCAAACTCGTCGTCTGGGGCTCCGACCGCGAAAAAGCACGACGACGTCTCTTGCGCGCGATCGAAGAAACCGTCATCGAAGGCGTCGCGACGACGCTTCCCGCGGACGTCGTAATTCTGACGGACGAAAACTTCGTCAATGGGACGCATTCGACCAATTGGGTCGAAGCCGCACTCGACTTCAGTTCGCTGCCGGTCTACGGACACACGCCCGTATCGGTAGGTGAAGGAACGGTCCGAAAAGACGTCACCGCCGAAGTGAACGGACGACGCGTGTCGGTCGCGCTGTGGGTTCCCGAGTCCGGCGACGACGTGATGCCGCGCGCGCACTCAACGGCCGCGAAACCACGACGCCAACACCACACTGGTGTCGTAGGTAGTGGTTCAGGAACCGTTAGCGTTCCCATGCAGGGAACCATCGTCAAAGTATCCGTCGAAGAGGGAGCAAACGTCGAAGCCGGCGACACGATCGTCATTCTCGAAGCAATGAAAATGGAGAACTCGGTGAACGCTGAAAAGGCGGGTGTCGTCAAGAGCATCAAAGTGAAAGCCGGCGACTCGGTAGGTGCCGGCGACGTCGTCGCGGTCATCGAATGAGTGCGGCGCACGAAGCGATTGACGCTATTGAAAAGAATCGAGGAGACCTGGTCGCACTCAGTCACTTCATACATGCGCACCCCGAACTCGGATACGAGGAGTTTCAAAGTTCTAATGCGGT
>Ga0302320_10024372_pt1 | contig 11813 bp, 7 predicted proteins | sample Bog_T0_3_FD_202130 | JGI IMG/M metagenome (GOLD analysis project Ga0302320, IMG submission 202130) | Peat permafrost microbial communities from Stordalen Mire near Abisko, Sweden - Bog_T0_3 | ecosystem: Environmental > Terrestrial > Soil > Wetlands > Peat | place: Sweden: Abisko, Stordalen Mire... | reverse complement strand
TTGAAAATATGCACGTTAGGAAGCTGTTGACCGCCCAGTTTGGGATTGTCGCAAAATCATGCTTGACAACTTATGCCTCTTAGGCATTTAATTCGTCCGACCCTTTGAAAAGGAGTGTCGCCGCTTTCTACTTAAACGTTTGACTTCGACAGCTTAAACGTTTGAGTGACTTGATACCAAAAAACGTAGAAGCGCAATTTGCTTCTTCCAAAATACGGAGAAATTGGATGGTCCACCGCCTCAACACAAGTTTTACAAAAGCTGGGCAGGCTGACTGGAATTGATTCTCTCGTTGAAGGGCTTCTGATGTATTTTTACCGGCTTCATTCCAGATCAATGGGAAGCGACACCAGGGCGAAACACCAACAACAGCACTTTGAAAAGGAAGGCCACATGAGACAAGCGAGATACAGGTTCTTTCTACTGCCGCTGTTCTTTGTATTGGCGTGCGTGGGACTCTATGCGCAAGCCAATTCCGAAGTCACCGGCACTGTCACTGACCAGACGGGAGCCTCCGTTCCGGGAGCGAAGATCACGCTCACCGATCCGGCCACTGGCTCGGTTCACACCTCCACCAGCAACGACTCCGGCTTGTATGACGTTGTCGGTTTAAACGCCGCTGTCTACAACCTGAAAGTAACTGCCAAGGGTTTCCAAACCTACGTGCAGTCCGGCGTCGTGGTTAACATCTCCCAGACGTTCCGTGTCGACGTCAAGCTCCCCATCGGCACCGAATCACAGACCATTACCGTCGAGGCAGACGCCCTGACGGTGCAGTCCGACTCCAACGTGGTCAGCACGCTGATCAATGAGCAGCAGATCACTGATCTGCCCACCAACGGCCGCAGCGTAATCAGCCTGGCTTCCCTAGGCCTGGGCGTCAGCGGCAACCTGCCCGACATGGAGAATCCTTTCTCCGTGAACGCCAACTACGCCATCAGCTTCAACGGCCTCAGCCAGGCTCACAACATCTGGATTATCGACGGCGGCGAGGCTTATGACCGCGGTTCCGGCGGCAAAATGTCCGTCATGCCTTCTCAGGACTCGCTCAGCGAGTTCCAGGTGCTGTCCAGCAACTATCCTCCGGATTACGGCATCGCCTCCGGCGGCACCATCACCATGTCCCTCAAGAGCGGCACATCGAAGTTCCACGGCGAAGCCTGGGGATTCGATCGCAACGATGCTCTCGATGCGCACAACTATTTTGACAACAACACCGGCCAGCATGCTGCCAAGGCGGAGTTGCGCTATAACGTTTTCGGCGCCAACATCGGCGGCCCGGTATTCATTCCTCACGTCTACAACTCCAACAAGAAGAAGACTTTCTTCTTCTTCAACGAAGAGTGGCGCAGGATGATCAACGGCCAGTCGACCAACCCGATCAAGACGCTTCCGGCGGCGGATGAAGTCACTTCGGCCGCGAACTTCAATTTCGTGATTCCGGCCTATGACACCACCCCGTCAGTCTTTGTGCCCAATGTCAGCCCCAACTCCAGGGTTGGCAAGGCTATTGCGGCTTATAACGGCTCGGCCTCGAACCCCAATAAGCTCGTGGCAGGCCAGCCCTTCCCGAATGGCTTGATTCCGGCGACGCTGCTCGATTCGAACGCGCTGCTCTTCAACGCCAGCAAGAATCTTCCCGCCGCGACGGACCTGGCCAACGACACTTATACCCCGACCGGCGGCCATCTGCCCATCGATGTCAGGGAAGACCTCTTCCGCATCGACCACAACTTCAACGACAAGTGGTCGGTGCTCGGTCACTTCATCCACGACTCGAATGTAACCACCCAGGCCACTCCTGAGTGGCAGGGTGACAACTACCCGACCATCGGCACCACCTTCAGCAACCCGTCGTACAGCTCGACAATCAAGCTGACCGGCGCCCTGAAGCCCAATGTGCTACTGGAAGCCTCGTTCAACTATGACGGCAACAAGATCGGTATTATTCCGGTCTCGACTGTCTCCGCGGGCTTCACCAAGCCCACGGGCTGGAGCACTGGAACCTACTTCCCGGCGGTGAACGATGTAGGTAACCGTCTGCCCGACATCACATGGAGCACGGTTGGAAACGAGTGGGGCCCTGGAAACGATCCCTGGACCAACGGCGCCGAGGACTATAACGAAATCTTTGCCCTCTCGGTTACCAAGGGGCGGCATCAGATGAAGTTCGGCGGCGGCTACAACCGCTACACCAAGAACCAGGTCATCGGCAAGGACTCCGAGGGAGACTACACCTTCCACGACGGTTGGATAGCGGCCTCGGGTGATTCTCCCGCTCATCTGGATAGCCAACTCACAGGCGATTCGTATCTGGACTTCCTGCTCGGCCTGGCCTACGACACGGGTGGAAAAGCCTTCTCCCAGTCGAACGCCAATCCCATCAATCACTACGTGAACCAGACGGTCTCCGCCTATGCTCAGGACAACTGGCACGTCAACAGCCGCTTGAGCATCCAGTATGGTGTCCGTTACGATGCCATGCCGCTCACCTGGGAACGCAAGAATCTGGTTTCCAACTTCAATCCGGCACTCTACCAGACGGGCCTTGCGCCGGCATTTAACAGCGACGGCTCGCTTTCGCCTACCAGCCCCGGCTTGCAAACCTACAGCCTGTCCGGAGTGAGCACCCCATTCTATTTGAATGGCATCGCGCTTGCCGGCCAAGCCGGAACACCGTCCGCCATCGCCAAGAACGATTACAAAACCTTTATGCCGCGCGTCGGTTTCTCCTATGACGTAACCGGAAATGGCAAGACCATCCTGCGCGGCGGTTTTGGCACCTTCTACGAGCGCATTCAAGGCAACGACATTTACGATGCAGCGGGTGGCGCTCCTTTCATCAGCACGCCGCAAGCCAACTACGTCGAATTCACCAGCATTACTTCAAACTGGCAGAGCGGCACCACAGCCTCCAATCCAATCACCATTCAGAGTTACAACTCGCTGAATACTTATTACCCGCATCCTGGCGTGGCGCAGTACAGCTTCGGCGTGCAGCATGAGATCGCTCCCGCTCTGATTCTGACCACCCAGTATGTCGGCAACCTCGAATGGCATCAGAACTCGTGGATCCCGATCAACAACTTCCCGCTCAGCACCTCGCCGGTGACTCGTTTGGAAGCTGCGGGTGCCTGGACGGACTCGCTTTGCACATCCACTCCCAGTTGCGTGGCTATGAATCCCAACAATGGCGGTACTGGCTTTACGTCTCTGGCTAGCGAGCAGGCTGCGTCCTATCCTGGCTTTGGCCAGATCAGGTTGCAGTCGAATCCCGCCACTGGCAGCTACAACAGCTTGCAGGTCGGCCTTCGCCAGCAGAGCAAACACGGCCTCAGCTACGAAGTGGACTACACTTGGGCTCACCAGATCGATTCCACACAGACCAGCGTGGACGTCGACAACAACTACCCCACCTATAACCCCTGGAACCTGAAGTACGACAAGGGTTCCGGCAGCCTGGATCGCCGTCACGTCATCAACATCAACTACGAGTACAAACTGCCCTTCTTCAACCACGCCACCGGCGTGACGAGGACTGTACTTGGCGGATGGGAGATCGCCGGTACGGTCATCTCCGAGTCCGGTTTGCCCTGGTTTGGCAATGACGCTCCCAAGAACAGCTATGGCGACACAGTTGGTTTGGGCGGAGACTATATGATCCGTCCGAATCTGACCGGCAAGCCGCATTACACCAAGGGACAAGCTACGGTCGGCACCAACACCGGCTATCAGTACGTTAGCAGCGCAGGCTTCTCGAAGCCGACTCCTTCCTGGGATAACGGCCCGAATCTGGGCTTCGGCAACTCCGGCAAGGATGCCGTGGTTGGCGCACGCCGCACCAACTTCACCACCGCGCTCACCAAGTCCTTTGCCTTCGGCGACCGGGCTCACTTCGAGTTCCACGCTGAGAGCTTCAACACCTTCAACCACACCCAGTTCAATAGCTTGGCTGACAGCAACCCGGCGAACTCCGACTTTGGATTCGTAAACGGCACGCAGGATCCAAGAGAGTTCGAACTCGGCGGCAGGATCGTGTTCTAACCTCTCACCTCAACCCTCAACCGGGGCGCGGAAGGCAATCCCTCCCGCGCCCCTTTTTCTTTGGGGCGAAACTATGCCCAGCTTCAAATAAAATAGACTCGGAGCATTGTTACAAGAACAGCGAGATTGCTTTGGGAGCAAGAGTGAGACGCGCCATGCGGCTGAGAATCTGCCTGACACTGACGATGACGCTGGCGATGGCCGCCGCGCACTGCTTAGGGCAGACAGTCGGCGCGTTCGATCAACAGCGGCAAACGGCGCTTGCCTTGGAGCAGCAGGGCCAGAATGCTGAGGCTGAGGCCGCTTGGCGAGTGTTCCTGAATGCTCACCCATCTAACCCGGAGCCTTACGCGCACCTCGGCCTCCTGGAAGCGCGCCAGGAACATTACAGCGACGCCGTGCCGCTCTACCGCAAGGCTCTGACGCTGAATCCGAAGATGCCTGGCCTGCGGCTGAATCTCGGCCTCGCGCTCTTCAAAGCCGGCGACTTGAAGCCGGCCCTTCAGGAATTCAAGCTGCTGATCAAGAGCCAACCTCCAGGATCACCCGAGGCACAGCGCCTGACCATCCTGATCGGGATGGCGCACTATGGGCTGAGGGAATACGCCGAGGCTGCTCCTTATCTGAAGCAAGCCGCCGCATCTGACGCGCAGAATCTGCAACTGCGGCTGGCCTTGGCGCACAGTTGCCTCTGGTCCAAACAATACCAGTGCGTGCTGGATACTTATCACGAGATTCTAACCTTGAACGCGGAGTCAGCCGAAGCCGACATGCTGGCCGGCGAGGCGCTGGACGAGCTTAAGAACCATGCCGGCGCGATCGAGCAGTTCCGCGCGGCGGTGAAGGCCAATCCGCGTGAGCCCGACGTTCACTTTGGATTGGGCTACCTTTTATGGACCCAGATGCAGTACCCGGAGGCGGTGAGCGAGTTTCAGGCCGAGTTGGCCAACAACCCGAACCACGTCCAGGCCTTGACCTACCTGGGAGACGCCGAGATGCAGTTGAAACACCCGGAGACCGCCCGGCCGCTGTTGGAAAACGCTCTGCGCATTGACGCGGGCCAGGAGCTTGCGCATCTCGATCTGGGCATCCTCTTGGCCGATGAAGGTCGCCGGGACGATGCTCTGCGCGAACTGAGTGTGGCTGCCAAACTGGCTCCGGAGGACGTGAATGTGCACTGGCGGCTCGGCCGGCTTTACCGGGCGATGGGCAAGAAAGACGAGGCAAAGGCTGAATTCGACAAAGCCAGCAGCATCACCAGGGCCGCCGACAATGCGCTGGTCGACAAGATGAGTGATGGTCACGCCAGGCCGGCTCAGGCGCAGCATCCGGCGGCAGCGCCGGCGGAAAAGTAATCAGCAGTAAAGTTTAGTTTCAGCGGGATGCCGCAGGAATAGCCCTGGCCGACTCCACCCATTGATGGAGCCCAGGCTCATTCATTTAGCTCAAGACATGCCATTGAATTATCAGTAATCTGTGGTTGTCTCTTGAAAAGGTCTCCTGAACTGTTCGTTCAAAGTGTGCCTTTCGGGTGGCAGCCCATCTCGCAGGGTTGCCGCCCGATTTCTTTTTCGGGGCCACCGTACAGCCTTCGGCAATTCGGCCTTCACCCACCCAAAGCCGCACTCATTGGTCTGTCTTAGGGCTTGCTCGCCTGCGCAGGCGGCGCCGAAGGCGCAACCGCGCACGGCTTGCCGTCGCACATCGCTCCCGTAATTCCCTGGCCCTCGGTGACGGTGTAAATCCGGTCCACCGCGGGCAGCTTCACCATCTCTTTCGCGCCGGAGGGCCAGTGAATCTCCGCCGTTCCCGCGTCGGTCGCGTCGCCCAGCCCGAAGTGAACGCGCATATCGTTGGAAGAAAGGTAACTGCCGCCGCTCAGCACGTCCCCGCGTTGACGCATCCCGTCCGCTGCCAGATAGACAGTCGCCCCGACCGCATCGCGGGGGCTCTTTGGCCCTCCAATGAGCCTCAGTTCAACCCATTGGTGGTGGTCCGGATTCACGTTGCGCAGCAGCACCGGAACGCCGTCCATATTATTGATGACCACGTCGATCTTGCCGTCGTTGAAGATGTCGCCAAATGCCGCCCCGCGGCCCACGCTGACAACCGCAAGTCCGGTTCCCTCCACAGCGGGAACCAAATCGAACTTGCCATTCTTCAGGTTGTGATACAACAGCGTGCGCTGGGCATAGCTCATTCCCCACTCCGGGTGTTGATCCACCTGCGGATAGACATGGCCATTCACAATGAGCAAATCTTTCCACCCGTCATTGTCGTAATCGAGAAATCCATCGGCGAAACTCACAAATGGAATGGACGACTCTGCTATACCGGCCTGATAGCTGACGTCCGTGAAAAACCCGTTTCCGTCATTCTGAAACAGGATATTGTAGTCATCGGCAAAGGTGGTGCTCACCACAGACAGGTGGCCGTTGTTCTCGTAGTCTCCAACCGCAAGGCCCATATTGGCGGCCTCGCGCCCATCGGCGTTAAGCGCAAATCCGCTTTCATAACTCTGATCCTCAAATGTTCCATCTCCCTTGTTCATATACAAATAATTAGGAGTGGAATCGTTCGCCACCAGCAGGTCCGGTTTGCCATCCCCGTTCACGTCCACAAACAGCGCCCCCAGACCGTAGTATCCGTTGGGATCGTCCACGCCCAGCTTCTTGCTGACATCCGTAAAGGTTCCGTCGCCATTGTTATGAAAAAGATGATCGTGCTCGCCCTTCAGGCCTCGCGGGCCGCACATCACCTGCACTCCGCGGTACTGGCAGAAAGCAAAGTTGACCGCTTTCGACCCCGAATATGGAGGGTTGGACAAGTCAATTTGAGCGTAACCGTCAACAAAAAGGTCCAGCCGCCCGTCCCCATCGTAGTCGCCGAAGGTTGCGCCCGCGGACCATGTGCCGACCGTGACTCCGGCCGTTTCCCCCACATCCGTAAAGGTTCCATCATGGTTGTTGTGGTAAAGGCGGTTCTTCCCATAATTGGTTACATACAAGTCCGGCCAGCCGTCGTTGTCGTAATCGCCAACCGCGCACCCGTAGCCCCAGCGGTCGTTGGCCACGCCGGCCTTTTCCGTCACGTCGGTGAACGTGCCATCGTGATTGTTGTGAAAGAGAGCCGCGTGCGGCGGGGTGGTTTTGCCCGCAAGCGCATCATAAGTCGATCCGTTCACAAGATAAATGTCCAACCAGCCGTCATTGTCATAATCCAAAAGACACACACCCGGTCCCTTGGCTTCAAGAATGAGGCGCTTTTCAGGAGTGCCCGCCGTGTGATGCCAGCTTGTAAGACCGGCCTCTTTGGCAACATCCTGAAAGATAATTGGACCGGTCTTTACGAAGCCGCCCGCCGTGATGGGGCGGTGTTGGCTATCGAACTGCGCCGTCTTAGGGCCGGCATTGGCCATTCCACTTTGGGATTGTTGCATCCCTTCCTGTTGCCCAGACTGCGCAGCCAATACGCCCCAGCCAGTACCAGGCGTCAGAAAAGCGGTGACCATCGCGCCGAAAATTAATCTACGGGCAATCAGCAACAAGAATCCTCTGCGGCTTGAAGTGTGTGGCACTTGGCGATTCCTCCGGATGTTTGTCCTTATTCTATCGTTTTATCTCTGTGCGAGTGAAGCCGGCGGCCCGCGCTCTGGCGGGATGTTATAACACTTCTGCCCACTGCGGCGAGGCCGCAAATGCAGCATTGATCAGTCCAACGTGAGAGTACGTCTGCGGAAAATTTCCCCACATGCGAGGCTCCGCGGGATCATAATCTTCGGCAAGCAGTCCCAGGCGCGAAAGCGAAGCGCGCGTGCGGTCAAACACTGCTCTCGCTTCGTCGCGGCGGCCCACGGCGGCGAAGGCTTCAATCAGCCAGAACGTACAGATCACGAACGCGACGGAGGGTTTGCCGAAGCCGTCGTTCAGGCTATAGCGTTGCAGCCAGCCTCCCATGGACAGGTCTTTGTAAATGGCTTCAACTGTGCTGATCAGCCTCGGCTCGCAGGCAACGGTGATGCGCGGTGCGCCTTCGAGCGGTTCCACAATGCGTATTAATTGAGTCGGGCGGAAGGCGCGGTCGTAATGCAGAAAGCGTGGCGCAAAGTCAATTACCTTGAACGATCCAGTCGGTGTTTGAAAGGTTGTTTCAAGAATGTTCGTGTTGGGCTGGTAGCGCTGTACGCCGATTTCTCCGCCAGCCGGTCCGATGCGGTAGCGACCGCCATCCTGGCTGTCTAGAAGTGTCGAGAATACCGGTTCGGAATCGAAGCGGGGAAGGCAGCACCAGACAACCTCGCCGCTATTGTGTATCAGCGCGGAATACTGGCAGTTGCCGATCAACCCAAGATCTTCAAGACGCATTTTGGCACCTCTAACGTCAGGCCGGTATGTTTCAATCAAAGTATGACACGAGTAGCGCGATTCATACTCGCCCTGATCGTGGGGTTAGCTTTATTGACTTGGGCGACTTCCGGAGTGGTGCAAACCACGGCACGCGAATGGTTTGAGCGCGACGTCAATTCGCGTGCCCAGTTGGTTTTGATCGGCGCCAGGCAGTCGCTGGCGGATACCTGGAACGACCCCGAAAATCTTCAGAGGCAGTTGGCAGCCCTGGCGCGGGACGAACACGTGATGGGCGCGGCGGCTTGCGGCGATGACTTGAGCACGCGCTCCAGCACGCCAGGATTCCCAATTGAGTTCAGTTGCTCGGAAGTGGGTTCCCGTGTCCGCGGCGCAGATGCTGCCGCGGGAAATGCGAGTCAGGGGTTCAGCGAGTGGAGTACCGTCTCCACGCTGCCCGCCGGCCGCGTTTATGTGAGCGCGATGCCTGTCTGGAGCCAGGGTCAAGAGATAGGCTTCGCAATCCTGGTGCAAGACTTGAGCTATATTGACCGGCGTGTGTCTGCGGCGCAAACCTTCCTTATAGTGGTCTTTGGCATCCTGGCTATCATGGCTTTCGGGATACCACTCTTAGTGGCAAAAAGAGCGCGTTCGGACTGGAGCCTGGAACTGCGCCGCATGTTGCGCGGAGGAGGCAAGCAGAGCAGGGAGTTTCAGCCGATTCTCAGCGATATGCGCGAGCTGGTCGGGCGCATGGCCAATGAACGGGAAAACGCTCCCGGGCTGTGGACTGCGGTGCGCCTGAAACAAACTCTGAACCGGCACTTGCACGGAGAGAGGATTGTCATCCTCGCAAACCGTGAGCCATACATTCATCAACACGCGGCCAGCGGCGGAATCGAAGTCCAGCATCCGGCCAGCGGCCTTGTTACCGCGCTCGAACCCATCATGCGCGCCTGTTCCGGCGTGTGGGTCGCTCACGGAAGCGGCAACGCCGATCGTGAAACTGTGGACCGCAACGATCACGTCCGTGTGCCGCCCGGTGAAGAGTCGTATCACATCCGTCGCGTCTGGCTCTCCGAGGAAGAACTGCAGGGCTACTACTTCGGCTTTTCCAACGAAGGATTGTGGCCCCTCTGCCACATGGCGCACGCGCGGCCGGTCTTCCGCGCCGAGGACTGGCACCAGTACAGTATCGTCAACCAGAAATTCGCCGACGCGGTGTGCAAGGAAGTGGACTCGAAGGACCCCATCATCCTGGTGCAGGACTATCATTTTGCTCTTGCGCCCGCGATGATCCGCAAGCGCCTCCCGGCCGCCACGGTCATTGTCTTCTGGCACATCCCCTGGCCCAACGCCGAGCAGATGGGCATCTGCCCCTGGCGCAACGAAATTCTCGAAGGTCTGTTGGGAAGCAGCATTCTAGGCTTCCACACGCAACTTCACTGCAACAACTTTCTGGACTCCGTTGACCGCTATCTGGAAACGCGCAGAGACCAGGAGCAAAACGCGGTGGTGATGCAAGGACACCGTACGCTGGTTCGTCCCTATCCGATTGCGCTTGAATGGCCGGTCCACTGGGTCGAGACGGCGGACAGCGTCGAAGATTGCCGCGCGCAGGTGTGGCGCGATTTCGGATTGAAGCCAGATGCGCTGCTGGGCATCGGCGTAGATCGCTTGGACTACACCAAGGGCGTTGAGGAGCGGCTGCTTGCGGTGGAGTTGATGCTGGAACGTCATCCTGAATTTCGCGGACGGTTCAGCTTCGCGCAACTTGCCGCGCCCAGCCGTACCAAGATCGAACGATACAGGCTGCTCAACGAAACCATAGAGCAGTTGGCCGAACGCATCAACCAGCGCTTCGGGAAGAAAGACTATAAGCCCATCATCATGCTTCGTACACATCACGAACCCCCGGAGGTGTTTCGCTTTTATCGAGCTGCGGACCTTTGCTTTGTAAGCAGCTTGCATGATGGCATGAATCTTGTGGCCAAGGAATTTGTAGCTGCGCGCACTGACCTGAAGGGCGTGCTGGTGCTCAGCGAGTTTACCGGTGCCGCGCGAGAGTTGACGGAAGCGCTCATTGTGAATCCATACGATCAGGAAGAATGTTGTGAGGCGCTGGCCACCGCGCTGGCCATGCCGGAGGACGAACAGCGGGATCGCATGAGGTCGATGCGTTCTATCCTGGTTCAGTTCAACGTGTACCGCTGGGCCGGAAAAATGCTAGTGGATGCCGCGCGCTTGCGCAACCAGGAGCGAGTGGCAGGACGCATAGCCGAGCGGTCGAGCGTGGGTGCGGCGATTTGACGATGCAGTATATTCTTTCCAAAACTTCGCTCCCGGTTGTGACTCGACTGGCACAGGAGCGGACCTTGTGCGCGTTCGATTTCGACGGTACGCTGGCGTCCATTGTCGATCACCCTGATCAGGCCGTCATGCGCGTCCGAACTGAAAATCTGCTCCGCCAATTGGCGTTGCTGTATCCATGCCTCATTGTCTCCGGGCGCGCCCGAGCGGATGTCCTAAGTAGGATGAGCGGCGTGCATGTTGCCCAGGTCATCGGCAATCATGGCGCTGAAACAGAATCGGCACAACATCCGCGCCACCGCGTTGATCAATGGAAGGCCGCCCTGGAGCTGGAGCTTGGGCCTGTTCCTGGATTGTGGGTTGAAGACAAAGGGCTTTCATTGGCTATACATTATCGCCAATACGCCCAGAAAGCAGACGCGCGGCGGCGTATCCTCGCTGTAACCCGGAAACTGAAACGCGCGCGAGTATTCGGTGGCAAGCAAGTGGTCAACGTGGTGGAGGATGGCGTTCCTAACAAGGGCGATGCCGTGGCTGCCGAACGGGATCGCCTGCGATGCAATTGGGTCTTGTATGTGGGCGACGACGAGAATGATGAAGATGCCTTTGCCCTGGGCGGCAACATAGTTCCCGTTCGCATAGGCCGGAAGTTGCGCTCCCACGCCCGCTACTACCTCCGGACGCAGGAGGAAATGGACGCCCTCCTCGAATTGCTGGTGCGGCTGCGGAAGCCGGTTGCTACTAGGTAAAATCCTATAGTTGATAGCTACCCAGAGCCATGGTTCTGAACAACCCTAGGCGAGAACAGTTGCGCAGGGAGCTCAAGATTGATGCCAGAACGAAGCTGCTGTTAGTCACTGCCCCTGTCGCGATGCTGACGAAGGCTGGAGCCATGCAGTCCTCTGGGTATGATGCCGGAGGGTACGGCACCAATAAAAAATACCTGTCCCAGGGTAGTAGGCTGCGCATTTTATTTGCGCATAATTCAACAGGCGAGTATTGTATCTATGGAGCAACTGAATTGCCCTGCGCGGCTTGGTGACTTAGCCCCATGGCGGTTTGTCCAGTTGCCTGATTCAATCAGGGAGGATTACATGGGAGTATCGGAAATCCTGG
>Ga0302320_10024371_pt1 | contig 11813 bp, 11 predicted proteins | sample Bog_T0_3_FD_202130 | JGI IMG/M metagenome (GOLD analysis project Ga0302320, IMG submission 202130) | Peat permafrost microbial communities from Stordalen Mire near Abisko, Sweden - Bog_T0_3 | ecosystem: Environmental > Terrestrial > Soil > Wetlands > Peat | place: Sweden: Abisko, Stordalen Mire... | reverse complement strand
TGTGCGATGTCACAAAATAGTAATTCCTGAAATCCAGGGAACTGGCAAGAATTCGCCAACAGTGTCCCTTCTGGGCCAAGGACGCCAAGCTGGGCTACTCCACCTTCAACGCCCGTGCCGAGGAAGCCGCCCGCAAGCCCGCCTTCCGCGAGGCCTTGAAGAAGCGCCGTTGCCTGGTGCCCGCCGACGCCTTTTACGAGTGGCAAAAGATTGACGCCAAAGCGAAGCAGCCCTTCGCCATCGCTCTCAACTCCGGCGAACCTTTCGCCTTTGCCGGACTCTGGGAGAGCTGGCAGCAGCCTGTAAGCCCGCCGCTTGAAACCTTTACCATCCTCACCACCGGCCCCAATGAAATCATGAAGCCCATCCACAACCGCATGACGGTAATTTTGGAGCCGGGCGACTATGCCCGCTAGCTTGCGCCGGGCGACCCGGCAAAACCGCCCGTGGAGCTGCTTCGTCCCTTCCCGGCAGAAAATATGCGCGCCTGGCCGGTCAGCAGCCGCGTGGGAAACGTCCGCAACAACGATTCACAGTTACTTGAGCAATACTGACCGGTTTGATTCACTTTCGGCAGGGCACAATCTCATTAGCACGCTGACGGGTTCTCAATTGACTACCCGACCGACCAGCCTCGCCCTAAAGGAGCCATCATGTCCGATTCGAATCCGTCCGGCCTCTCCGACAACGCCGCTGCCGGCATTGCCTACATTACCCTTATTCCGGCAATCATCTTCCTAATCGCCGCGCCCTTCAAGAACAGCTCGTATGTTCGCTTTCATGCCTGGCAGTCGATCTTCTTTTTCGTTACCTGGGCAGCGATCGACATTCTTGTCAGTGTGGTGCAGAATCTGGTTCCGTCCGCTGTCTTTCTGACCTTTACGGTCTTGCAACTAGTGGGCCTGGCCATCTTCGTCGTCTGGATATTCGTCTTTGTCAGCGCCTTTAACGGCAAGCTCATCAAGCTTCCCATCCTGGGCGATTTGGCCGAAAAGCAAGCCAACAGATAGCAGGCTTCCCCTGCCGCTGAATGCAGAAACGGCCCCCATACAGAGGCCGTTTCTGCATTCGCATCTTCCGCTTGGATATTTTTCGCTACGGGTAACAATCCAGAAGAAATCAGTGGGCCTGCGCCCTGCCTCTGGGCTGGCTCTGTGTGCCCAGGGGAGATTCTGCTTGACAACTGCCTGTGCGGGCGGTTTTCCTAGACTTTTCTCAAGCCTACGCCCTCAGCACAAGAGCCTTCCGGATTTTCCCTGGGTTTGCCCGTTCCGGTTAGGGCGTGAAACATCGACTTTAACAAATGGGTCCAATCCCAAAGGAGCTTCCATGCCTGAACAAACTCCGCAAAATGGCCTTACCGACGAAGTCGCAGGCGGCCTCGCCTACTTCACATTTATCCCGGCGATCATTTTTCTGGTTGTGGCGCCCTATAACCAGAAGGCCTCCATTCGCTTCCATGCCTGGCAGTCAATCCTGCTGACTGCGGCGGCATTCGCCATCAACATTGCGCTCGCGATTGTTCTGACTATTCTGGCGATCATCCTTCCGTGGTATATACACGGACTGATCTCATTGCTCTGGCTACTTGTCGATCTTGCTTGGTTTATTATCTGGCTGCTGCCTGTTGTCAACGCCTTCCAAGGCAAGCGCTTCAAGCTGCCTATAATCGGCGATTTCGCCGAGAAGCAGGCGGGAGTCTAAGGTATCTTCACCGCTCGCGGCGCTGCCTGCCGGAAGGCTCAGCGCCGCTTGCTCTTTTTGGCGTAGCGCTTCCTGCCCTTTGGGGCCGGAGGGGATGAGTTGTGGCGCTTATTCTTTTTCGGCTTGGACGGGGCGGCCTTCTTACTGGCCCGCTTTCCGGTAAGCGGCAAACCTTCTTCCACAATCGAAAACTGCAACTTGCGTTCCGCCGCCAGAATGCGATCCAAAATCACCTGCACGCGGTCGCCGGCGCGGAAGCGGCGGCCCGTACGCTCGCCGATGATCTCGTGGGTGTTCTCGCGCCAGGTGTAGTGATCGTCACGCAGCGAGTCGATAGGCACCAGCCCCTCGACAAAGAGGTCGTTCAGCTCGACGAACAATCCGTACTTGGCCGGGTTCAGCACCAGCGCGGCAAACTCCTCGCCCACGCGATTCTGCATAAAGCGCACCTTCTTCCACTCCACAAGTTCGCGTTCGGCTTCTGCGGCGCGTCGCTCGGTCAGGCTGGTTTCCTCGGCAATCTGCGCCAGCTCGGATTCGGGGATGGGCGGCTCGATGGAATTCCCAGGTCTCAAACGCGAGACCTGGGGCACACGGTTTGTTGGTTGTCTCTCATTCGGATGCGTCCACGGCGAGCTATGCCTCCCCTCGGCCACCACTCCCTCGCCGCGCACGCCCTCGCTGAGCAGCGCCTTCACGATGCGATGAACAATCAGATCGGGATAGCGGCGGATAGGCGAAGTGAAGTGCGTGTACGTAGGCGCGGCCAACGCAAAGTGGCCTTCGTTGATCTCCAAATAGCGCGCCTGCTTGAGCGAGCGCAGCATCAGGTAGCTCAGAATCCGCTCCTCCGGCTTGCCCTCGATGCGGGCGGCCAGCTTCTGGTACATGCGCGGCGTAACCGGAATGTCCTCCGCGATTTCGTGGGTTCGGACGCTGCGGCCAGTGCGGAGCGAGTCGCGGCGGTCGCTTTTCATCTGCATGAGCCGGACCGGCAGCGCGCCCAGGCCCAGCGTGTAGCCGAAACTGGCAGCCAGTTCCTCGAACTGGACCACACGGCGAGGCTCCGGCTTTTCATGTATTCGATAAATCGAGGGTACGCCCAGGTCTTCGGTCCAGGTGGCGACGCACTCGTTGGCCGCCAGCATAAACTCCTCGATCAGACGGTTGGCCCAGGTGCGCTCGGACTTGGTTACGCCGCTCATCTGCCCCAGCTCGTCGAACTCAATTACCGGCTCGGGCAGGTCGAAGTCGATGCTGCCCCGCTGCTCGCGCCGCTTGTTCATCAGGACCGCCAGCTTGTGCATTAACTCGAAGCTGGGGACGAGGGCCGCGTAACGGGCGCGGGTCTCGGCATCGGGGTCCCCGCCGACAGGTCTTTGTCGGTGGGGTGATTCATCGCCCTCCAGAATCGCGTGAACCTCCGTGTACGTCATCCGCGCCGCCGAGCAAATCACACCCTCAACAATCTCGTAGCTCTCAATGCGCCCAGTTGGATCAAGCTGTATCAGGCAACTTAGGACCAGCCGGTCTTCGCCGGGACGCAGGCTGCAAATGCCCGTAGAAAGATCCTGCGGCAGCATGGGGATGGCGCGATCGGGAAAGTAAACGCTCGTTCCGCGCAGGCGCGCCTCCAGGTCCAGATCCGTGCCGGCGCGCACGTATTCGGCCACATCGGCAATGTGGACCTGCAGCTCGTAACCGCCATCGGAGCGTTCCGTCACCAGAACCGCATCGTCAAAGTCACGCGCCGTTTCGCCGTCGATGGTGACGATAGGCAGCGCGCGAAAATCGCGGCGGCTGGCGGCTTCTTCAGGATCCAGATGGGCCACGGCGCGCGCCTCGGCCAGCACATTGTCCGGGAAGATCCGCGGCAATTGGTGCTTGCGGATGATCATCTCCACATCCACGCCGAAGTCGTCCGGCGAGCCCAGGACTTCGATCACTTTGCCGATGGGAGGCCTCGTCGGCGTGGGCCAACTGGTGATCTCCACATCCACCACCAGGCCCTCCAGATCGTCGTGGGTACTGCCAGTGGGAGAAAAGCTCGGGCTGGAGGGAGGCGGGGGTTTACCGGGGTCCCCGGCGAGCGATCTTTGCTCGCTGGGGTGAGATTTCAACCCCCGCATAAAGTAGCCAGAATCAGCTGGGGCTTTAGCCCCGGAGAGCTGCTCTACGGGCATCTTCGCCCGTTTCTTTGCTGCGTGCAAAACTGCCGCAGCCTCCTCGCCCAACACCCGATGCGGCGTGGCGAATTCGCGGGCCTCAGGCAGATCCTCTCCGAATGGAATCAAAATGTGTTGCGTCATCCGCTCGTCAAAGGGAACAACCGTGTGCCCAGCGGCCCGCTCTGACCTTGCATAGTGGAAAACGCCGACCACGGTAGGGTTGCGCCGCTCCAGCACACGCACAATGCGGCCCATCCGTCGGCCGTCGGCCTTGGGCGGCTCCACTTCCACCAGCACCTGGTCGCCCTGCATAGCGCTGTTGATCTCGTTGGGAGGAATAAAGATATCTTCTTCCACCCCACGCATGGAAGCCTGGCGCGCGTTGGGCCGGACAAAGCCATAGCCGTCGCGGTGCAGGTCCAGCCGCCCGGCGGCCAGATTGTCCCGCCCGCCGGGTGGCTTGGGGATGCTCCAGTGCTCTTTATCCAGCTTAGCCAGCGCGCCACGGGCGGTCAGCCGGGCCAGTTGCTCCAGGAGCAGTCGCCGCTCCCGCCCACCGCCCAGATTCAGTTCGCGCACCAATTGCTTGTATCCGGCCTTGCTGCCGGCAGAGCGGGCAACCCGCGCCACCAGTTCCTTATCGGTCATAGCTCAAGAGTACAGCGCAAAGTCATAAAATAATCAGAATGCAATACTCCCGTCTGGCCGCGAAGGGATAACATGATGTTGTAGCCGCGCGTGGGTTGTCCCAGGCGGAACGCTCTGGCAGTCCACAGATTCACTCAGATTTTTTAGGGGGCCCGCGGCAATGGCCCCTGCTTTAAAATGCTTCGTCCCCCAGGACAGAAAAGGATTCATTGTGAGCGCTATGTGGAAACCCAGCCAATCCGCACCTGCAACCCCCAGCTTTAACCCTGAAACCTCGCGCCCCGCGGCGCCCGCTTCATCCGCAGAGTACCCCAATCGCGCTCCGGCCACGGCCGGCGACCAGGCTACCGTCGGCAAAGCCCTGTTCTTTAAAGGTGAGATCACCGGCTCGGAGTCGTTGTTTATTGATGGCAAAGTCGAGGGCACCATCGCCCTTCCCGGCAATCGCGTCACCGTCGGCCGCAACGGCCAGGTGGCCTCCAACATCACCGCGCGCGAAATCGTCATCATGGGCAAGGTGCGCGGCGATGTCACCGCCTCCGACCGGGTCGATATCCGCGCCGAGGGAGCACTGACAGGCAACGTGACCGCGGCGCGCATCAGCATCGAAGATGGCGCCTTCTTCAAAGGCGGCATCGACATCAAGAAAGTCGAAGCCAAGGCGGCGCCCGAAGTCAAGCCGGCAGTCGAAGGCAAGACATTTGGCGCTGCTACGGCCTCAGCCTCGCCTGAGTCGTCCAAATCGGCTTAGCAATAGCTGCGTTTCAAGTCCGGCTCCAACACAGCGCCCCTGCAAGGAGCAGGGGTGTTTGTGTCTTCAGGCGGAGGCCGCTAGGACAACCCATTCGAGCGCCAAACGGCCAGTCTTGAGAGTAAAAATTCGAAGAATGAAGTGGAAATTAACTGAGAGACATGTTTTCTAAGCCGCTTATAATGATATAGATAGAAAAATATAAACCGGTAATTGCAAAGGATCGCCCTATCCCATCCCCAGCCGTTTCATTGCCACTCGGGGCAGCGCCGATCCGGTCATTTCCAGCACCCATTTGGCAATTGCTACCCACAGTACCGTACCGGCTACTAGCACTGCCAGGTTGATCCACTGGACGTGGCCCGGCATTGCCTTGTGAGCCACGCCACCCAGCCACCAAAAGACCACGCCAACCCCAGCGCCGCTCACCACGGCGGCCAGCAGGCAGCGGCCCATCTCCGCGTAGTCCAGGCTAACCAGCGAGACCATGCGCCGTTGATGCAGCAGCACGGCCAGGCTGATGGTCTGCAAGGCAATGCCAAGGTCAGAGGCGATGGCCAGCCCGATGGCGCCATACGCGTGGTAAAGCGAATAGTAAATGGGCAGCGAGACCAGCGTGACCGCCGTTCCAGCGGCCATGGGAAGGAAGGTGTTGCCCGCGGCATAAAAAGCTCGCGAATAAATCGCCTGCGCCGACCACAGAAACAAGCTGATGGAGAAGACGGCAAAGTAGGCGGCGCACTCGCGGCAATCGGCGGCCGAAAAGCGCCCGCCCAGATAGATCAGCTCAATTGCGGGCAGCCCCAGCGCCACCATCATCGACGCAGCCAGCAGCCCCAGCGCAGCCACGCGCGACACGGAGTCGGCCACGCTAGTGGCAAATTCATAGTGGCGCTCTTTGCTCCACAGGCTGGCAAAAAAGGGCATCGAGGCCGCGCCGGCTGCCTGGGCCAATATGGTCATGGGCGCGGCGAAGAGTTGCTTGGCAAGCGTCATCAGCGTGATGGCGCCCTCGATCCTTGACGCAAAGTGGGCGATGATCCAACTGTCGGCGCTCACCAGCGAAACTCCGACAATCAAAGGGAGCGACAGCCGCACCCACTCGCGCAAGCCTTCATCCCGCCAGTCAAGAATTGGCCTATAGCGCGTGCCCGCCCTCCAAGCGAAAACCGCGTTCAACAGAAACGGCCCCAGAAACGCCCCCGCCAGTGTGCCCACAGCCAGCGAAGAGACACCCAGGCGGTGCACCAGGAACAGGCCGCCTGCGATGGTGCCCAGGTTGTAGATCAGCGGCGTGACGGCCTGCACGCTGAACTGCTTGCGCACCAGCAGCACCGCGCCAAAGACTCCGCCGGCGAAAAAGCACATCTGCGCGGGCAGCACGATGCGCGTCAGCCGCGTGCACAGTGCGGCTTTTACAGGATCAAAGTAGGGGAACCAGAATTGAATGTAAAGTGGAGCGAAGATTTCCCCGAGCACAATGGCCGTGCCCAGCACCAGGAACATCGTGGTCAGAATCACCGAGAGCGACCGCTGCCCATCCTCTTCGCGCCCGGTTTCGCGATAGCGCGTGAGGATGGTGACAAAGGTGATCGAGGCCGCGCCGCCCACCAGAAAATACGAGATCATGTCTGGTAGCACAAAGGCGCCGTAGAAGGCGTCTGCTTCCATCCCCCGGCCAAAAAGCAAGGCGATGTATTTGTTCCGCACCAGGCCCATGATGTGCGACAAGAAGGCAGAGGCCATCAGCACCAGGGTCGCCGTGAATACCGTGTGCGCGTGCGAAGGGCGCAGCAACCCCAGGCCGCGCGTCCATCTGGACGGCGGCGGCACGGAGGATTGGGTTGAAGGCAATTCTGCCACTGGAGTTGATTCTACCGGGGTTGCGGGCAAATACGGCAAAAGACAATGCAGGGAATCCGCGCAATCCTCATCTTCTCCGGAATTCTGTCGGATGGAGGCAGGCCGTGCGGCGCATTTTTAGACATGCCCATCGGGCGCGACGGCCACTCCGCCGGTGTTGGCGCCGGGCAGCAGATTGAGGACGCCGCCGCAAACTTACCTTTCTGTGGACGGAAACGGAACAGCCTAACGTCCCCAAACAGTACAGGTTGTGCAAGCTCGTACAGGTTGTGCAAGCCGGTAATCTTCTGATCTTCTCTGACGTAACCTCGCGACATAGGTTTCTCCTCCGATAAGAAAGGTATAGCGCAGATGCGGCAGATTTGAACGAAGACTGATCCATCGTTAACAACGCAACTCAATGAGTGCGAGTCTGGCAGCTCAAGGCTGTTTGCACCGCAAGCCGATGCTCATAGAGTTGCTGTCTCCAGTCAGAGTCAGACCGTCGCAGGAGCAATGAGGCCAGGAGTCAAGATGCCACTAGCAGAGTTGGAGATCAATGCGGCGGACCAGCGACAGGAGGATGCGCGGCTGGCAGCGCTGATTTCAGTCGGGATTCTGGACACTCCCCCTGAGCCCGCCTATGACGCCATCACTCGCCTGGCTGCCGAGTACTTCCAGGCAGATTCGGCCACCATCGCCTTTGTGGACGAGAGCCGCGTCTGGATGAAATCCTGCTGGCGCCATGTGGTTCGCGAGTTGCCGCGTAAGGATTCTATCTTCAATATGATGCTCGTCAAAGACGGTCCAGTGATCGTATCCGACATCACCAGGCATCCTCAACGCGATATGCTACTACCGCGACTCAAACTTATCGGGATGGCTTCTTTTGCAGGCGTTCCGGTGCGCTCCAATGATGGACATATCCTCGGAATCTTGACCATCTTCCACCGCAAGTCGCATCAGAACATGTCGCCGGACGAGCTTCTCACTCTGGAAAGTTTGGCCGGCATGGTCTCTAACCAGTTAGAGCTGCGCACGCTTCGCAAGAGCTTCAACGAGAACAAGAAAGGGCCGCGGCGCGCTTTCCACGCTGCTGAGATCGCTGACAAAAGCTGGCCGAGCAAGTCCGACCTGCGCCATGCCCTGGAGCAAAAACAGTTTGTACTCTATTACCAGCCGGAGTTCGAGCTCTCCACACGCAGAATTATCGGCCTTGAAGCGCTGATCCGCTGGGAACATCCCGAACGGGGATTGGTCCCGCCTTCGGACTTCATTCCGCTGGCAGAAGAAAGCGAGCTGATTCTGCCCATCGGCGACTGGGTGCTCGCTGAGGCCTGTGGCCAGATTCAAAAATGGTGCGTGGAGGATATAAGCCACGTCTCTCTCCGGGTCGGCGTCAACCTCTCCGCCCGCCAGTTTTCGCGCGTGGGATTGGCTGACCACGTTGAGGCCCTCCTGGTACAGACCGGCATCTCCAGCCGCCAGCTCGGCCTGGAGATGACCGAGTCCAGTCTGATTCCCAATATGAGCACCGCCCTGGGAGTCCTCGGAAGCCTGCGCAGGCTGGGCGTCTCCCTGCTGATGGACGACTTTGGCACCGGCTATAGCTCCCTGAATAACCTGCATTCGTTTCCCTTTGATGTGTTGAAGATCGACCGCTCCTTCGTCAGCAGAATGTCCGAGGGGGATCAACCGCTGCAGATTGTGCGCACCATCGTCGAACTGGCCCGCGTGCTGGGCATGGACGTAGTGGCCGAAGGGATTGAAACCATCGAGCAATACCGCCTGTTGCGCGAGATGGGCTGCCGCTATGGCCAGGGCTATCTCTTCGCCAAGCCCATGACTGTCGAAGATGTCTCCCAACTGTTGAGGCTCCCCGGCCGCATACTCCCCGATCCCGAGGCCGTCGAACTGGCTTGCGCCTGACCCTTCCGTATCTCCGAACTTCTTCAAGGGAGATTACGGGCGCACGGAGAGTCTCTGCGTGTTTCATTTCAGAACAGGCAACCGAATCATCCTTTTCTGGAATCGGTCTAGTCATTGCATGGGAAATTCCTCACACTTGCCGTCCTGCTTCGCGATATGCTCCATACAATGCAACTACCAACCGCAACCCGGGCTCCCAGCGACAGGTCTTCGTCGCCGGAGTGGGAATCCGCTCCCTCCCCCTCCCCTGCCAGCTTTGCGGGCATATTAGAGGCGCTTGCCGCGCCGGCGCAGCCCTCCAAGGAACTCGAATGGAACAATGACGATTTAGCTGATGACGTGGCAACTCTCAGTTACGAGAACGCCCTCAAGACCCACGCGCGCTACCGCACCTCCCAAGTCTCAGACCGGTCGCTTACTCAGCCTGCCGATACGGAGCCATTTTCTTATGAGGTGGCCTCTTCGGATGCCTCGGCCGCTGCGCCGTATTCGGAGGCTCAACCCATCTTCAGCCGGGTACCAGGGGCAACCGCGGACCAGGAACCCAGCCTCTATCGGGCATCGTCTTACGAACGCAATCTGAAGGACGCCAGCATCACCATCCGCATGAGCAAGGCGGAGTGCGCGCAACTGCACAAGCGCGCCGCCGAGGCCGGCCTGACCGTCTCAGCCTATTTACGCTCCTGCACCTTTGAGGCCGAGTCCCTGCGCGCGATGGTCAAGGACACCCTGGCCCAGTTGCATCCTGTCACGGCCCAGTTGCATCCTGTCACGGCTCAGGAAAAGCCCGTGGACTCTGCGCCATCCCGCTTTCGCACTCTGGTCCGCTGGCTGGCGCGCCTCTTCAATCCCTGGCACGGCAGCCAACGCGTTGCCCGCGCCTGACGGCATTGCCTCTCCATGCCTGGTTATTTCTTGCTGAGTGCGATGACGAAGTAAGTTGCCTGTGTTGTGCCAACATTCTTCATGCCGTGCATCTGATTCGGCGCCATGTAGGCAGCGCCGCCTGGACCAACAATGTGCGATTCGTTGCCGTAGATGAAATCCATCGTTCCTTCACGAACCAGGAGAAACTCCTCATGCGGATGCTGGTGCGCGGCGTGCGGCATCAGGCCTGGCCCAAGTGTGGTCTCATGCAACTCGACGATTTCGCCGGTGGGAACTGTGCCTTGAGCGATGTCGTGTGTGGCAGCGCCATTGTCGTAGTAGCGCACCGGAAGCTGATCGAAGGAAAACGCCTTGCACTGGGAAAAATCCGTATGCAGTCTGTTCGTAAAGGGGGCGCTGGCCGCTGGCGTGGATGCCGCCGGGCTTTGGGCAGTGGCCTCTCTGCCGAGTATGGAGAAGAGGCTGAGAGCTGGGAGTGATACACAGACATCGCGCCGCGTGAAAATACTCATGGTTGATATTCCTCTTGGATAGATTATCGTAGGAGCTGGCCGGTTGTTTGCTGAGCTAAGATGATGTCTTTATCGGAGTAAACCTGACTCTGATCGTTTTATAGATCGAACTCTCCTGCGCGGCTGTAATAATCAATGCATGCCCGAAAGCGTCTTCTTCGGCTCCAGGAGTTTCTCCGATGCGCAAGTCTTACTTCATCATTCCCGCTGCCCTCCTCCTCTCAGTCAGCCTCTTTCTACCAAATGCCGCTCGCGCTCAAAATGGGCAAATCGCCGGCGGCCAGGAGAACACTTTGCAAACCACAATTTGGCGATTCGATCATATTGAATCGGTCGGCGGGCATCCCACAACTGCCCTTGGCCATCCCCATCTCATCGACTCTCCCTACGGAAAGGCTACCGAATTCAACGGAATTAACGATGCTCTATTCGTTCCCGTGCATCCATTGGCCGGGGCAGCCGCTTTCACATGGGAGGTCATCTTCCGCCCTGATGCGGACGGCGCCGAGGCCCAGCGCTTCTTCCACTTGCAGGAGGTCGATCCAACCACCGGCCAGGATACCGACAACCGGATGCTCTTTGAAATCCGCATCGTCAACGGCCAATGGTGCCTGGACAGCTTCGCCACCACCAACGGCCAGGGCAGAACCCTGCTGAATTGCAAACTGCTGCATCCCCTCGGCAAGTGGTATCGCGTGACCGCCGTATACGATGGAAAAACCTTCAGCAACTATGTCGATAAAGAGCTTGAAGGCTCCGGCAAACTCCACCTCGCCCCGCAAGGCCCGGGCCGCTCCTCCATCGGTACGCGCATTAACAAGACCTTCTACTTCAAAGGCGCGGTCTATATGGCCCGCATGACGCCCAGTGCCCTTACACCGGATCAATTTCTGGAGATGCCGCCAGCCGCCACAAGGAAATGATGTTCTGCCGATCTGGCCAAGGCCCTCGCCGCCCTGATCCCATGCCGCGGGACGCCAGGTGCGCGTCATCGGCGTTGCTGGAGACCCATCATCTAGGGAAACTCTGATTAAGTCGAAGTTTTGAAGGGTACGGGCTTTAGCCCGTACATAAATCCAGCAAAATCAATGTGGGCTTTAGCCCCTGAGGGAATGCAAACTCAATAGAAGCACTTGATCAGAGGTTCCCTAGACGGAGATATCGGTCACGTACACACGCTTCTTCCCATCAAGCTGCCCTGCCAGATTCACGGCTTTAGAGTCCTGAGTCAGAAATACGCAGCACTAAAATTGCTGTCATCCTTCTATGAAAAAGGCCGCACCTGTCCACAGGTATTTGCGAATAGTTGCCGACAGACTTCTATTCGTGCTCTTGGCACACAAGGGTGATTCGAATCCCGGCCGCTCCATC
>Ga0302320_10024370_pt1 | contig 11814 bp, 8 predicted proteins | sample Bog_T0_3_FD_202130 | JGI IMG/M metagenome (GOLD analysis project Ga0302320, IMG submission 202130) | Peat permafrost microbial communities from Stordalen Mire near Abisko, Sweden - Bog_T0_3 | ecosystem: Environmental > Terrestrial > Soil > Wetlands > Peat | place: Sweden: Abisko, Stordalen Mire... | reverse complement strand
AAACCCGTTTGTGATAAGGGAGCGCGGCGGTGGACGCCCTCGTCCGCCGCCGCGAGCGCGTCAGCGCGAGCAGGCACCCGTGTTTCTTCCTCTCTCACCACTCAGAGGGCGTCCCCACTTTGCGCGCGCAGGGGTCAATTGGAGGTTCCGGGGCGGGGGGCCATCCCATGACCCCGGATGATTTCATGCGCGAGGCCATCCGGCTGTCGCGGGACAGCGTGCGGAAGCAGGGCGGGGGACCGTTCGGCGCAGTGGTGGTCCGCCGCGGCAAAATTGTCGGGCGCGGCGCCAACCAGGTGACGGCCGCCAACGATCCCACCGCCCATGCCGAGATCGTGGCCATTCGCGCGGCCGGCCAACGTTTGAAAACCTTCCGGCTGGACGACTGCGAGATTTACACCAGTTGCGAACCCTGTCCGATGTGTCTGACGGCGATTTACTGGGCGGGGCTGACGCGGGTGTATTACGCCAACACGCGGGCGGACGCCGCCAGGGCGAATTTCCGGGACGCCTGGCTGTACCGGGAACTGGCCCGGCCGCGGGGCCGCCGGCAGATACCCCTGCAGCCGCTGCTGCGGGCGGAAGCGCGGAAAGTCTTCGCCGAATGGAAAAACAAGCCTGATAAAATTGAATATTGAGCCAAAATGAGCCGGAACCTTTTCAGTGGTGGCGACTCCCTGTTGATATGAAAAGAAAACTCAAATGGATTTTCCTTGGGTTGGTGGCGGGGTTTGGGCTGCTGCAATTCACCAATCCGGACCGCGCCAATCCGCCGATCACGCCGGGGCATGACCTGTTCACCATCAACCCGCCCCCGCCGGAGGTGGCCGCGCTGCTGCGCACCTCCTGCTGCGACTGCCATTCGCGGGAAACGCGCTGGCCGTGGTACAGCCGCGTCGCCCCGATGTCCTGGCTCGTGGCGCATGACGTCCGGGACGGACGCGCGAAGCTAAACTTTTCCGACTGGCCCGTGACCGACCCGGCCCGGGCCGGCCGCAAGTTCGGCAACATCAGCGATGCGGTGGACTCCGCGGAAATGCCGCCCAAGAAATACACGCTGATCCACCGGGATGCGCTCCTTGCTGACGCCCAGCGCAAAACCATCATGGCATGGGCGGAAGCGCAGGCGGCCGCGGTCAAGGCTGGCGCGCCAAAATAATTTATGTTACACTCCGAGTTGATACCCGCCGCCGACCCCAAGTCGCGGCGGCTGATGGTCATGTTGCACGGGCTGGGGGACAGTCTGGAAGGCTTTCGCTGGCTGCCCGAGGCCCTCGATCTGCCCTGGCTGAATTATCTGCTGGTGAACGCCCCGGACGAATATTACGGCGGCTATTCCTGGTTTGACTTGGACGATCCGGCACCCGGGGTGAAACGCAGCCGGGAACTGTTGTTCACCCTGCTGGAGGACTTGCGCGGGAAGGACTTGCCGGCCGATCAAATCACCTTGGGCGGATTTTCGCAAGGCTGCCTGATGTCCGCCGAGGTGGGGCTGAGATATCCCCAGGTATTGGCCGGCATCGTCGGCATCAGCGGCTGGGTGTGGGAGCCGGAAACGCTGATCCGGGAGCTGCCTGCCGCGGCCTTGCGGCAGCGACTTCTGCTGACCCACGGCACCGCCGACCCGATGCTGCCCATTGCCAGGACCCGGGCGCAGATTCCGTTGCTGCAGGCGGCGGGCCTGAACGTCACCTGGCGCGAATTTCCCAAAGCGCACACCATCGCCGGCGAGCCCGAACTCGCCGTCATCCGCGACTTCATCCGCGCCGGGTATTAAGGTTTTACGGACTTATCTCCAGATGTTGAGTTCGTTTTGACGCCCGCCTGGGCGGCCGCTTCCGGGTCTATTTTCAACCACGCCCTCCGGGCGGCGGCCCCATCGTCACGATCCGGGGCAGGCGGCAGCGGCGGCAGTGTTGGCACCGCAGCTCTGGCCAGACGGCCAGCCTATAGTTTGATCCGATGCTGACGTCTTGAAGCCGATGACCAATGTTGTCGAGATTATCCGTGTATGCGCCGTTCGATTAAGTGGCAGCAAGTTATGTTTACAAATGCGCCACCCGAAAACCGGCTGTTTTCACGAGGTCAAGAAAACCGAATTGCTCTAAATGGGGTTTGTGCTTTGGTGGTGGCTTGCCGATGATTGTTTCACGATCATAATTTTGGATGTCGAAGGCCAACTGGTTGTAGGGTATTAGGTTGTCGTGCAGGAGTTTTGCGTCGTCACGCTTTGCGTTGTAACGCCAACCTCGCAGCATTCTCTCAATCATCCAGCCGTTATGTTCGGCCTCCGCGAGTAATTCAAGCGTTGCGGGTTCGGAAATACGCCGGCGCAGCAATTTCTCTGATGCAGTTCGTTTAACCACCAGTCGATTGATGTGAACAATGGGGCCCTTTGCCAGTTTCATTCCAGCAATTTGAAGTATTTCCGGGATACGCCAGGCCTGCCCTAAATTAGCCGCTTGCATGTCCCCAGAAAGCTTTCCAAATGGTACATCCAGATGTTTCTTATCCGGTCGGCCTTTGATCCGGATCCGGTATGCCTCATGCAGCGCGTGTGCCAGAGCCCAGCCAAGCGGTTGAAATGGAAGATCCCGTTCGCAGATCTGCCAAAACTCCATTGCGTTCACATGCATATTAAGCAGATGGTGTCCCGGCACATGCGAACGATGGGGAACGTCGCCTTTGGATTGATCGCGCAAGAAATGACACAGGAATTCCAGCGAGCGTGCGCCCAACTTGTATTGGTGAACTTCTAATAAGGCCCGCAGCACTCCATGATCCATTTTCAGCTCGGTTTCGCTTTGAAGATTGAACTTTTGGCGGATGAAAAATGCCCGCCGTATTGGCCAGCAAAGATCCGCCGCATCGTCTTCCCAACGGCGCTGACCGTCGGCATCCAGCGTGACAGCCTGGCGGCGCCGGTTGGGGCCAAGAACATTTAGGTAAGTGACCAGTCGTGATTTGAAGTCCGGGCCTTTCTTCAGGACAAAATCCTTCCACTGTTTCGTTGCGCCGCGGCGAATTTTATCGGTCATTTTATCATGCAAAAGATCGCTTTCGTCGTCTGGATTGATCGGGCCGAACGACTCAAAGTTGGGGCTGGTGCCCCCCGCAAAAACGAACACGCATTTCCCGATGGGATGGGTGATCTGGCCTTCCAAAAAAACGCCGTCGTTCATTGGAGCCAGAAGATACTGGAGCCACTTGTAATCCTGGGAATCAAACTCATCCCAGAAGACCACCGGGGTGGTGCCTTTTAAGACTTTGTCGCGAACTTGATGAAGGGCCCCAGTCAAGTCCTGCGGATTGCTGAATTGTGAAAGGTTGAAAGTCAGAAAAGGCGCCTCCTTGCCAAGAACCGCTGTGACAATTTCGCGAACCCCAAATGACTTTCCCGCCCCCGGGGGACCGAACACGCCGATGTTGAGCGGCTTGGCATCGCGGCGCGCGTCTTTTTCATAATCCGCAATGAGTTGGTGAAGAATACGGAGGTTTTCAATCTCCTGTCGGTCCACCGTGAACAAATCACCGAATTGTGCCGCCGGAAACCGCTCCAATGCCAACGGACCCAGGACGGCACAGGCAAAAGCGGCTTGGTGATAAGGGCGGGTCTTGTTTGTGTTTCGAGCTTTCACTTGCCATTCATCAAGCATCATCCACCGCCCGCGCAGTGCCTGGTTAATTTCTGCTGGCAACAGCGTGCTGACAAAGTTGTCTTTTGGAGACAAGATGCAGTCGGCGATTTCTTTCAACGGAAAACCGGGAATGGTGGCATTCTTCCCTTGGTCCCCGATGTTGAAAGGGCCGTGACCGATTCGCCGCAGTTCGCGCGTGGCGCTTATGCCGGCGCCTAACGCCGCCGCCAAGTCGGGATAGCTACCCCCTTTCGCACGAGCCAGTTCCAAAACGATGGCCGCTGTGAAGCAGGACAAATGGCCGAATACGGTGCCGTCCCCTTGGGCTGCCGCCCAGTCGCCTTCAGCTCGGGTGCCGTCAAAAACCAACATCGCCTTGGGTGGTTGGCCGGCGGAATTGTCCAACCAGAAAGCACCGTCCGACTTGAAGGTAACGATGATGTGGCGCGCCGCCCTCAGTGGCTGCAGGGCGGGATTACCAGCCAACTCCTGACGGAGATCTTCAACGGTCGCTTCCCAAGACAACCCTTGGCCCAATCGAATGTCGCTTCGACGCACCTGTTCTGCCGCTACGATGACGATCAAATTATTATTGCAATGTTTGATTAGGTTTGACCAGAGTGCTCCGTCCCCGATGGAACCGGTAAGTTTCAGGACAATCCAACGCGGGCAACCGTTTCGCGGGTCTCGCAGAAAGTTGGGCCACCGATGCTGGGATTTTTCCTCACGAAAATCGAGCCCTGCATCGTCAACCACAAGAATTACAGGATATTCAAGATCGGTTCGTAAAGTTCCTAACGCGCTGGGCTTGGCGCTGTTGTTCAGGTTGCCATAGCCAAGTAAAGGCTGAACGGCGCGCCATGCGCGCGCTTGTTTTGCTTCATCTTTTTCCTTGGGATTTGTCACGTGTGGCTTCCAAAGACAAAAAGAGTGATAATGACTTGGCAGCTTGGCGGGTTTGACCTTGAGACCGAACTGAACGTCAAAAGCGACCTCAGTTTTTAACACTTGCTGGATGAGTTTGTGCAGCAGGAGTGCACCGCCGCCTGTCGCCGCCGCCACATGAAATCCCCGCGGTTTTTTCGAATCCGCCGTGGCTCGCTCGCCGGTGTAAAAGTGGTGGTCGCAAATGGGATCGCCAGTAACAAGAATCAAATCGCTCATAATTTTAATTGAAATCCGCGGCAAAAAAACTTCTTGAACTCGCCCAGAGTTTGGCATTGCTGTTTGGAAATGTCAATTGGCCATTTGAGCGGAATTAAATTCACGGGCTGTTTCTGAATGTAATTTGAGTCCAATTCCGTTCCTTTATAATTTGAAGTTTGGGAGGCTGTTCAGTCACATGATCAGAAGCCCATCACGCGGATAACCTGTCGGGTGATTTATTGATGCGGATGATTTGGCAGCCCGCTTTTGCTAAAATGCTTGGCCAGTCACGGACGGCCTCGCGGTCGTAGGCCTTGATGTTATCGGGCAGGTCTTTCCACGCGACCAGGCAGGGGCTGATTTTTCTCGCCTCGTCTTTGGAGGCTCCATAACGCCAGCCCTGGTTGAATCGTTCCACATTCCAGCGGCCGTGTTCCTGCTCGGCCAGCTTTTCGATTTCTTCCGCTGTGAACTCCGGCAACGGGATTTTATCGGCTGCCAGGCTGACGGTTTCCACGCGGAAACCCGAACGGCGCAGTATATCAGCCGCGCAGGCGGCTTGGTGGCGGTTGGAATGTTTGAAGCCTTCGCTCAAATGGGACCACGGCAGGAGGTTGGATTGGCTGGCGTTTTTGCGCATCATGTCCAGATAGGCCTCATGCACCATCCGGCCGGCCGATTCCCATTTCGCCGCCTCAATGGGGGCATCGAAGGTCAGCAAGCCCGCCCAGGTGGCCGGATCATCCGGCAACAGGATGCCGTTGCGCGGAAGGTCTGCCGCGTGTTCCAGCAGGTGCGCAAACCGCAACGCCGCCGCCCTCCCATCCGCCAGGGCGACGCTGCGCGCGCCCAGCGTCCAGGCCAGCGCCAATTCCACCGCCGATATTTCTCCGCCACCCAGGCAGATCAACCTCACTTGCCTGGGGTCAATGCCACTCAAAACCAAATCCGCCCACATTTGCAATGGTTCGGCGATGCCAAAGTCACGGTTGGGAGTGCGCACGAGGTTGGCAAAAGCCGGCTCAACGGATGCGCCCGGGGGCAAATGCTCCGGCACGTAGCCCACCAACTCGATTTTTGCTGTTTTCGCGGTATTGAAGTCATTAGCTATTCGTCCGGCGATGCTACAGATGCCTGCGGTGGTGCCTCCGGTCAGCAAATAGCCCTCGTAGCCTGTGAAGGCCGCGCGCAGATGCGTTTCATAAGCCGGCCAGCGGGCGGCATCATCGGCGAAGGTGCTGCCGGCCAAAATGACGTAGCGGCTCTGCGGCTTGAATTCAAAACGCTTCACCAAGGGTCGCCAGTCGAAACCATCAAGGCTGGCACCCGTTTGCCATAATTTCATCTTCGCCAGGAAATGGGCGCATTGATCCAATACAGCCACTTGTGGGTCACGCCGCCCGATGGCATCCTTGAGCCGGTCCAGCGAGCGTTGGAATTCCTCGATGGGATGATGGTTCTCCGCCCGTCGTGCCGCCATGCACAAGGCGTCCAGCGCGCCACTGTGTTCGCCGAGGAACAAGCGGATTTTCGACAAAATCAGCCAGGCGCGCGTCACTTCGATGCAGGCGTAAATGTGCGTTTCGCACCGGCCGGCGGCCTGCCGGAGCGATGGGGCGAGCAGCGCAAGGTGTTCGTTCGTGCCGCTTGCCACCATATCCAGTTCCACGAACGAGGTGAAATGCAATGGGTTTTCTGGCACAAGCTGCACCGCCCCGGCAAAGCAGGCGCGCGCCTCGTCTCGCTGGCCGGGAACCTTGGACAGCACCGACCCCAGCCAGGCCAGCGCCGTGGCCCGTCGGTTGCGTTCATCGCTCTCCATGAAGCGGCTCAGGTCGGCCTTCGGTTGCGCCACCGTTTCCAGCAAGGCCTTGCCACGGATGAACTCCGGGCTGAGCGGGACCGCGCCATGCAGACGGCAAAGCGCGTTGCCCAGTTCCATCTGGATGGCTGGCTGTTCCAGGCTGGTTTGGTCCACGACTGGTGACAAAGCCTCCACAACCCCCGGCCAATCCCACGCGACCCGTGCGAACCGGGCGATCCGCAGGGCGAGCGCCGGTTTCTTGGTCGCATCCTGTTCCTGCTGCAACACCAGCTTGAGATCCCGGATCTGCCGCTGGCGCTTCTCGCGCGGCAGATAGGCGGCGTAATTGCCGACGTAGGCGTCCAATTGGTCCACAAACCGGGTAAATTCGTCGTCCGCCCCCTCCAGCATGGCGGCCATCCGCGCGGCCTCGCGCCGGCAATGTTCCGGCGGCACAAAGCCGCCCTTGTACAGCCGGTCGTGAACCACCTCGGCATGGGCGTGCTGCAACAGCGTCCGCACCTGAATCTCCGCCTTGCGTCCGCCGATGCCGGCCGGGATGGGCACGCCCAGCATCTCGTCCAGGCCTTCGGGAAAATGCACGATGAAATGCACCGACAAATAACCGAACGCCCCCGTCTGATGCCGCAACCGTGTGTCCTCGTCCTCGTCAATGACAAAGAGTTGGCGGATTTGGCGGCAAATCACGTCCATTTCGTGCGTGGTGGTGGTCACGATGCGCCCGCCGCAGAGATCGGTCAGTTGCCGGGCGGGTTCGTTGTATTTGTCCGCCTTGCGCAGGCACTTTTCGGCAAAGCTGGAGAGCGACTTGGATCGCGCCTGCACGATGGCCAGGGGCGCCCAGCGCACCTTCAACCGTCCCAGCACCGCTTCAAGAGTTTTGGCATACGCCTCATAATGGGGCGCTTCCAATTGAAATGCCACAACCTGCTGTTCCAGCCAGTAGCGTTCGAGGAATTCGCGATGCGGCTCCATCAAATCCACCGTGCGCAATTCCGTGAAGCGCAACCATTGAAACGCCTGGTGCTCGTCACTCAAACGGATCACCGGCCGGGGTGCCGGGGACTGCCAGCCGAAGAAGGCATACTCCACCTCGCCATTGCTGGTGGCGATGCGGTAGGATGGTTCACCGGGCGGCAGCTCGACGTTCAGTCCCACCTCCTCGCGCACCTCGCGCAGCAAGGCCTGGTGCGGGGTTTCGCCAGGGTCAACCTTGCCGCCGGGAAACTCCCATAGACCGACGAAATGTTTGGACGAACCGCCGCGTTGAATGACCAGAAACGCGCCGGCGGCGTCTTGAATGAGCAGGGAGGCGGAATGTTTCATGCGGTTGAATTTTGGCACGACCAATGGCCTCGTAAAGCCAAAAGCGTACCGCAGCTCGTCGAAGCTAATGCACATCGTGCGATGATCAAGCCCCGCCTTGCTCGACACCCCCCGCGAAGGTCAATGGGCCGAAACTAAAAGCCGTTTTGGGCATGAAGCTGCTCCAGCTTTGGGAACACCTGCTCCTGCAACGCATCGCTTTCATGCTTCATGTCGCTGAACGTCGAACTGACGAAAACCCGAATGACGTGGCGGAGACGGAGTGTGGAGGTTCGTTGAGGCACATTCATGTTCGTTTGATCGCAAGAATATGAATTTCAGCGCCACCAATTGTCAAACAGTCCCCAGGGTGAATTTGGATTGGCTCCCTAACCACGTTTCCGTTCAGCATCACTCCGCCTCGGCTCCCTAGGTCGCTCAACCAAATGCCGGCATCTCCTTCGCACGCGCGCACCTTCAACATTGCGTGACGTCGCGAGACCATCGGGTCGGGCAGCACAATTGAGCAGATTGTGGCGCGCCCAATATCTGCGGTTTCGTTGACAACGAGCGATCGCGATTCTTGGCCAGACGGTCCAAGTTGATAATCAATCCGAAGGCTTGGAATGTTCTGGAAGCTGATCCCAAACGCCTCCACCAGTCGGCGGTTGGCTTCGTCGCTGGGCTGGCGGAAATCCACATGCTGATACCGGATGAGCTTTAGGTGCAGATCGGACGGCGTGCAGTCTGTCAGCAGTAGGGATACGAAGTGGTCTTTTCGATTGTCGAGGGCCCAATGAACTTCGGCTTGCACCCAATCTGATCGAATGGCACTGGCTGAAAGAGCTGCGAGAAACCAATCACTTTCTATGAGTGCCTGACGAATCACCTTTTCCCAATCAGATGCGCTTGGAATGTTTTCCGACGAATACCAATATCGAATCCCATGTACTCGAAGAAGTGGTAGAATATCCCGCTCAACCAACATGCGATCTGATGATGCGTGGCTGACGAACACCTGTCTCATAATTTGTTCGCGGTTTGTAGGCTATTCGGTTGTTGGCTTTCCCTCCCGCACCACCTTCATCGCCGGCCTCATTTGACCCACCAGCGTGGGGATCAATTCCACCGCTTTCCGGTCGTAATCGCGGATGAGTTCGGTCAATTGGTCCCAGCCCACCAGATGCTCGGAGATGTGGCGGCCTTTGTCCGAGGGCTGGCCGTATTGCCAGCCGGCCAGCCAGCGCTCAGCGTTCCAGCGCTGGTGTTCCATGCGCGCGAGGGTTTCAATTTCGTCCGGGCTGAACTTGGCCGCGGCTTCCCCTGCGTCCGGGGCGGGCACGAGCTGGCAGCCGATGGCCCGGAGTTTGATCGCGATGTGGTCGGCCTGCTGGCGGTTGGATTCCCGGAAATCCTCCCGCAATGTTTCCCATGGTCGCAGCGCCGGATCGTTCTCCGGCCGGCGGTCGGAGTCGGCGAGCCTTTGATTGACGAAATGCTCGTGAATGGCCCGCGCCATGGCTTCGTTGTATTCATGCCGGAACGCCGGGTCGCAGCAGGCGTCCGCCACCATGCCAAAGGCCGTGATGCGCGGCCCCAGCGGAGCGGACGATTCGAGCACCTCCGCCAGTGAGGAACGGGTTTTGACGCGCACGCACAGATGGCAACCAGGCCGGTCCGCGAGCGTTTCCTGCAAACGCAGGCCCACCTCCACCGCGCTGGCGTTGTCGTCCAGACAGACAAAGAGATGCAGCAACGTGTCCTTTTCGGCCGCCCAGCCCTCGATCAGCCGGCGCGCCGTCAGGGAGCGCGCTTCGGCCTGGTGAAACGTCAACCGGCAGATCGTATCGGTTTCCAGCATCGGATGGTGAAAAAGGAATTGATCCCGGTGCCGGTCGGCGTCCCGGTCAATCACCGAAATCCGCAACTTCCGCCCGTTGGCAAAATGCCCCATCTTCGCCGCCCGCAAGGCCAGACTCCGGCCCATGCGCCCAAAACCCAGCAGCACCACCTGCACCGACCGGGGATCATTCTGGGGCAGGCCGGGGCCGTCCAACGGCAGCTCCAGCAGCACCCGCCGGGCTTCACCGTCATAGACATCGAAAAAATTGAGGCCGCAACCGGCGTTTGGCCCAGTTTCAATTTCAAACAGCCGTTGCAGCCGTTCCCGCAGGTGGATGTTTTCCAAGTGTACAAAACATTCCGGCCGCACGGACCCGGCGGGCACCGCGAGCCGGCGGACTTGCATGGCAATGCGCAGGTTCGTTTCGTCCTCCGGCGTGACGATGATGATTTCCTTCGCCAAGGCGGCCCGCGCATGATCCAGCACCGCGGATTCCGTGGCATCCCCGACCCAATAAAAAATCCCCTCGTTGTCACAAACCGTCAGCAAATCGTTGTGCGGATTCTTTTCGATCACAATCACCCATTGACCCTGGCGGCGGCATTGGCGGGCGAGTTGCAACCCCTTCTGCCCCAGCCCGCAAATGACCACATGGCCGTGTTTGGATCGGTGAAGGAAGGCATGACGATGACTCCGGGCGACGAAGACAAACCCTTTGAACAACGTGACCACCAAAACGAGTGGGGCGAGAAACCGGGCGATCTGCAACTCCCACGGCAACGGGTAAGGCGCATGCTCAAAGTGCATGTGAAACAACCGCATGGCATTGTAAAGCGCGTCCAAAGCCCCCTGCGGCTGGCCGTCGGCCGGCTTCCCCAGCAAAAAACCGATGGTCCCCAGCACCAACGCCAAAATCCCCAGGCCGGCCACCACCAGCCACTGCCGCCGCCCGGCCCCGTCGTGATAACGGGCGATATGGGCGTCAGGTTGATGATCGGCGGCATTCATCGGATTGGCTGGAAGGCTATTCATTCGCGGCACGGCGGTAAACCAGATTCTGGCCGCGCCGGGCTTACGGACCTAAAACGCCAACGGACGGGAATCAGATGGATCATGGCAATTACTGCGGAGCCGGTGGGATGCACGACGAAAGCGGGGTGCGCCCGCCTGCCCGCCGTCTTGTCCGCCGTAGCTTCCCTGTCCGCCATAGTTTCAACGACGGCGGAAGCGAAGGAGGGTCCTCGGGCGCAGCAACGTGCGAGCGACGATCACCCTTGATAAATGGGGAGGTATCAGGGCCTGCGGAGCTTGCTGCCCCCGAGGACGAGGGCACTCCAGTGTCGCCTATCCCACCGTCCTGGCAGTATGGGAATCAGCGGAATTATTGTTAAAAGCGGATGACCTTGCCAGCCCGGGCCGCCGTCCGCCGGCCTGTTTCCGTTATTTATTGTTGTTCATGGATCTTCCCCAATCGCCACCCCCCAGCATCTGGGGCTTTTCCGGGGGACCCTGGGGTTGCATCCTTCCCGGCCATTCGCACAACTCCAGTTTCGCCGGTCGGCCGGAACGCCCGACCACCTGCGGCCACACACCGCCAAGCCGCCCCGGATGAAGCAGCCGAGCAGCCGCACGATCTCGCGCGCCGCGTCGCGTTCCGCCTCGCTGCGGAAACGTCCGTCGCGCTGGTGGCTCTCAATGCGTGCGAGGGCGTCGTCCGGCGGCAGTTCGTCAATGGCCAGGAACGAGCGGTCGCGGTGCGTGCCGTGCAGTTCGTTTTCGCCCAGCCGCGTGGTGGCGAGGACGTGCAGCCAGTCTCCGCCGTTGAGCCGCGCGACCTGCGCGGGGTCGAGCAAGCCGGGCCGGTCCACGTTGTCGAGGATGAGCAGGCAGCGGTGCGGCGCGCGGGCGTCGGCGAGTTTCTTCAGCTCGCGGCGGGTGCGCTCGAACTGGAGGTCGGCGTTTTTCTTCTCGTCGTCGGTGAACTCGAAGCCGATGGGCGTGGCGAGTTCGGCGAGTGCGAGGCGCAGGTCGTCCTGGCCCGCGCAGCGCACCTGCCA
>Ga0302320_10024368_pt1 | contig 11814 bp, 10 predicted proteins | sample Bog_T0_3_FD_202130 | JGI IMG/M metagenome (GOLD analysis project Ga0302320, IMG submission 202130) | Peat permafrost microbial communities from Stordalen Mire near Abisko, Sweden - Bog_T0_3 | ecosystem: Environmental > Terrestrial > Soil > Wetlands > Peat | place: Sweden: Abisko, Stordalen Mire... | reverse complement strand
CCACCCGCGCCTAATGCTCGCATGAAGGCCGCTGTTGCCAGATACAAGAAACTCTCGGCTTAGAAGGGGGACAAGACGCCACCGAAATCTCATTACACAATCGTGCCGCTATCAGATCAGCATGATCGGGCGGCTTTTTCTTGCGGAGCGGATTCCCTCGATCACTATCTTCGAAAACAGGCATCTCAGGATGTGCGAAAGAAGGTTGCCGCTGCTTTCGTTCTAACTCCCGATGGAACAACGGTTGCGGGCTTTTACACACTCTCGGCGCACCTGGTGAATCTTCCAGAGCTCCCAATTGAGTTTGCGAAGAAGCTTCCGCGCTATCCCTTCGTTCCAGCTACGCTTCTCGGGCGACTGGCCATCAGCAGCGCGTTTCAAGGACAGGGGCTTGGTGAGTTCCTATTGATGCACGCTCTCGAAAGCTCTCGACGAGTTGCCGCTGCCATGGTCGTAGTAGATGCCAAGGACGAGGCGGCCAGAAATTTCTATCTTCGATATGGATTCGTCCCTTTGGAATCACAGCCAAACCGTCTTCTGTATCCGATGAAAACCATAGAGAAGTTATTTGGAAGTTCGACAGCGTCAACTCTGTAGCTGGCCCACTTTGTGCAGTTCGCAACAACGGAAGGTCCGACCGAACATCCACCGCAGCTACATGCATTGTCGCGGTGCTTGGAATCTCATTGCCGTTGCGCGGTCGTCGTCGCGGGTCGATGCCGAAGGCTGGGTGGAGCATCCAGAAGAAATCGATAGCAGCGGCCGGGACAAGGGGCACTTCGTCGCTCATGCGATAGGCGGCGGGCTCGACATGAATGTATTCTCACAGGCGCGCGACCTGAACCGAGGGATATCAGAGCAGGGAAAGGTCTATCGGCTGATGGAGAGGTGCTGCCACGAGAATGCAGGGACGTTCTGCTTTTCGCGCCCAGTCTATGATGACTCGACCAGCGTCCCCAGGTGGCTGGAGTTTGGTCTTCTTCGAGACGACGGCAGCCTCTGGGTTGAAGTCTTCGAGAACTGACTGAGGGAGGCGCATCTGCTCACTGACGCACCACCGCGGGATCGGCATCGGGCGGGCGCGTAGGGGGGGGCATCCAGACTGAAAAGCTGTCGACGTCCAGCGTGCTGACGCGGGCATACAGGGCGACCAGCATTTAGTCCTCCGGCGACTAGGGAGGTAATGCAGTGATTACCTCTCGTGGTTTAACTCTATGCAACCCGTCGGAGAATGCGTACCTATCTCTGAAAGCCTTGACTCTTGGAGGCTAGTGCACGATGTCGGACAGTGTCTTGGGCATTGACATTCAATCCCAACCGTCCTACTTTCAATAGGTTCCCCGAGAGTATTCGCGAAAAAAACAGAAGGCGAAGAGGAGACGACCCATTGCCGGGTAGACCGGGACAGAACGGCCCAGGTGTGCCGCTGAGTCAGGAGTTTCTTCAGGGAAGCGCGGAAGCGGGCCTTGAGAGAATCCGCACGCGATTGCTTGACCTCACGAACAGAAATCGCCTTCTAAACTTCATTCATCGCCAATCGTCCTCCATTAGAGTGGTGGGCGTTAAGCTCGATGAGGTATTCAAGCGGCTTCTAGATAGCCAGAAGTTCACGCTATGCCCCGTTCCTGAGCCCCGAGAGGAAGACCAAGGCGATGAGCTGTCGGCATCTGACTACGCTGAAATGCTCGGTTGGAATGTCTCCTTTGATTTAGACCATTCCGCCAACTTCGAAGACCCCAGCCTACTTCCTATCCTACTGTATCCGTCGAATCTGGAATCCTTAACTAGAAAGATCGGGAGCGCCGCAAAGACAGCGATCGAGGAATCAGGAACAAACATGCTGTACTTGGTGTTCGGATTCCTGGAGTGGTACGAGGACAACAACTCTGAACAACCCCGATTGGCCCCTATCATCACCGTTCCGGTCACGTTGGAACGCGGCGGAGGCAAACGTGGTGGCTTTGAATGCACTATCGAGTACTCCGGTGAGGATTGCAGCGAGAACCTGTCACTGGCCGAAAGAATGCGGCGGGACTTTGGGATAGACCTGCCCAGCTTTGAAGAGGATGACAACCTAGAGTCCTATTTCTCGCGATTGGAGCCCATTCTCGCGCAACGGCGGCGGTGGCGCATTCGGCGACACCTCACGCTCTGCCTGCTCAGCTTCGGTAAACTGCTGATGTTTCGCGACCTTGATCCGAAGAATTGGCCAGACATCCTGATACACCCATTAGTAAAGGAACTGTTTGAGGGGACCAAGTCGGAAATTATCCACGCTGAAGAGTTCCTGATAGACGACCAGAAACTAAAACCACAGGTTCCTAACCTCATCCTTGACGCCGACAGCTCTCAGCATAGCGCATTGATACATGCTCTTCGTGGCGACAACCTCGTGATCGAGGGTCCCCCCGGTACCGGGAAATCCCAGACGATCACCAACCTGATAGCGGCAGCGCTCGAACGCGGAAAGACTGTGCTCTTTGTGGCCGAGAAACTGGCGGCGCTAGAAGTAGTCCGACGCCGCCTGGATGGGGCCGGCCTAGGGATGTTCTGTCTGGAGTTACACAGTCACAAAACCAAGAAGCACGCACTTCTAAGCGAACTCGAAACCCGACTGAAGGCTCGCGGCTCATTTTCGGAACCGCATGAGTTGACGCAGCATCTTGCAATTGTTGAGGAAAAGAAGAAGCACCTGACGAATTACGCCGGATTACTAAATCGGCAAATAGAGCCCTTCGGCATCACGCTTCATGAAATTCTTTGGGCGCGCGAGCGTTTCTATCAGGAATTGCCATTCGACGGTGAGATTCGGGGGAATGTTCCAAATGTGTACCAATACACCCGTGCGGATTTCTCCGCTAAGGAACAGCTCCTAGCCACTTTCGCCCAGCACCTTGCGATAATTTTGTCGCAAGCAGAAACGGTTGAGACGCATCCATGGAATTGGGTTTCACGCCCCATTTCCCTGACAGAAGAAGAGAATCTGTGTGATCTTCTCAAGGCGTTAATCTCAGTCCTTGAGAGTACTGAAAGAACGTTGTCTTCAATTGCTGTATTCGGCATCGAACCAGTCTCTGCGTGCCACGTGGCACTTGGCGGACTTACTCGCTTCGTCTCAATTTTGCCCGAGATTCCTATCGGCCTGAACACAGCACTTGTGCACCATTGTAGGGATTCTAAAGGGCGCGCCGAGCTTCAAGAGTTTGCCGGGGCGGTCGAATGTGCATCCCTGTGTCACCAGCAGCTACAAAAGGCATTCTCTGATCCTGAGAAACTGCTTCACACTGATGCTGTCAACGCCCTCAAGCACGCATTGTCTTTGCTCGACACTCTCTCGAAAAGAGATGAAAACCTTGAAGCGTTGAGGAACCGAGCCTCAGAGCTTGAAAATGCTGCGCAGAAATTGTTAAACGCCTTGCCTGCGCTTTGCGCAATCGAGGAACTTCTCGGGTTCAAGCAGTCGGTTGATGCAGCCAGAGTCGCACTCCTCATCGCGTTCGTGCAGCTACTCGAAGATGCGCCTCAAGAGAGTCTCTATTTGCGGTCCGAGCAGATCAAAACAGAGGCTGCCTGGCGTGTTGTCGAATCTGCGGCATCAGAATCTAACGTCCTCTGCCAGAAGGTCCAGGAGATTCTTGGCTTCGACCAGCCACTTGATCCGGGCGGGATCACACTCTTTTCGGGCTTCGTGCAGATGTTGGAACATGCGCCCAAAGAGAGTCTTCACCTGCGCTCTGAGCGAATCAAAGCAGATGCTGCTCGCCGTGCCGTTGAAACCGCAGCATTGGAGTCACGCGACCTCACGAACAAATGCGACAAGCTCAACGAGGAATATGATGTCGCCGAGGCTGCACTCACCAGTTCTCCGGAAGACCTACACGCTTGCGCGCAGGTGATCGAGGCGTCCGGTTTCTTTCAGCGATGGTTCGGTAAAGACTTTAGGCGAGCGGCAAGAGTTCATCAACGCCTCTATCGCGCCGGCAACAAAGCACCCCGTCCTGCTATGGCGCGAGGGTTCCGCGAACTTGCTGACCTTCTCTCCGCGAAAGCGCGGTTCGCTAATCGCCCGGACCTCAAAGAAGTCATTGGAGCGACTTTCCGCGGAACAAGCACAGATTGGGGGAAGTTACTTGCCCTCACATCTTGGTATGAGTCGGTGTTCACCATTTTGCCAGAGCACATCGCCACAGCAGCGCAGTACCGCGAAATGCTTTTTGAAGGCAGAATAGAACGGCTGAAGGGGCTCGTAGCTAACGTCAACGAGCACGCTGATGTGCTTACTTCTGTAGTTCAGTTCACTGACCGGGAGGAACTTAAAAGGCTATTGGGGGCGGCCTTCAAGGGAACACGAACCGACTGGGCCGCTCTACTCGCGTTGATTTCTTGGTACGAGTCTATCTTTGCTGTGTTCCCCGAGCATCTTTTCATCGCCGACGAATACCGCGAGGTCCTCCTTGGAGGTAGGACTGAGCGCCTGAAAGGGCTCAGAGCTGGCGTCAAGGAACATGCAGCTCAAGCCGCGATCCTCAGGAGTATTCACCCTCTTGCTGTGAGGGCCAGCGATTTACTAGGGTTAGCGGATAGAGACTCGCGAACTCTTCAGGAGTTGATTGATCGCATTTCATCTGAGCAGGCAGTTATTCACGCGGTAATCGCTCAGCTTGAGGTGGGTGGACTGCTACCTGCCGAGCCATTGGGATCCATTCCTGAGTGGATTGACGTTGCGTCCCGGTATCAAGCCAGCACGGCCATCGCGATGAAATCTGATTCCGTCAGAGAAGTACTCGCCGAGCATGACAAGGGCCCGAGCACTGACACGTCTGTCATCCGTACCGCTCTGGCCTTCGTTGACTGCTTGCTGGGTAGTGGGCTACCTAGCAAGGCAATCGCCGAGCTATTGTCATCAGAATGCGCTGAGAAGATACATACTTTAAGCGCGGCGCTCAAAGATCTCGCGGTGCGAGGTTCGGAACTGGAGCGGCTGAGTGCATCAATCGATTCTCTATCTGGAAGCTCCCTCTGGACGATAGGGACTGTACCCTTCGCCCAAATGCTAGATAAGGCGAAAGGGGCGCATCGGGCCAGCGCCGAACTGCGAGATTGGATGCATTATGTTGCCGTTCGCCGTGAGGTCACGGAAGCGGGCCTTGAAAAGCTCGCAGGTCTGGCAGTGTCGCGCAAGATTCAGCCTGCCCATCTCGTGCCCGCGTTTCGCTATCTGTTTTACAACAGCTTTGCCCATAACTTACTCTCCGAAAACCCAGAATTGTATCGCTTGAGCGGGCTGACCCATGAGCAGACCCGCAGAGACTTTCAGGAATCTGACAAGGAAGCCATCAGGCTGCAGTCGCGCCGCGTTGCGTCGGTTTTGGATCGTCGGACTGTGCCGCACGGTCATCACTCTGGCCCGGTTAAGAACTGGACAGACCTGGCACTGATTGTGCATGAAATCAACAAGCAAAAGCGTCATATTCCAATTCGGCAGCTCGTGCGGCGCGCAGGCTCAGCGCTGAGGGGATTAAAGCCATGTTTCATGATGGGTCCTCTCTCCGTCGCACAGTACCTCCCCCCAAATCACCTAAAGTTCGATCTAATAGTCATGGACGAGGCATCGCAGTTGAGGCCCGAAGATGCCATCGGCGCGATTGCGCGAGGCGGGCAATTGGTGGTCGTAGGCGACCCGATGCAGCTTCCACCGACAAGCTTCTTTCAGAGGGGGCTTGCAGATGAAGAAGTCAATGGCGACGATAACACCGCAATTGTGGAAGAGGGTGAGAGCATCCTGGATGTCGCGAGTACACTCTACCAACCAGTTCGGCGACTGCGCTGGCACTATCGATCAAGGCATCACAGCCTTATCGCGTTTTCAAACCGAGAGTTTTACGGCGATGATTTGGTTATCTTCCCCACGGCCTTTGATGAACATCCCGAACTCGGCGTGAAATACCACCCGGTACTCACGGGCGTTTTCGATTCCCGGCGTAACGCCCCTGAGGCCGACACCGTGGTCAGGGCCGTATTGGCGCACATGCGCCAGCACCCAGCAGAATCGCTTGGTGTTGTAGCGCTCAATCTAGAACAGAGAGACTTGATTGAGGAACTGCTCGACAGCAAGCTAAGAACCGATCCATTTGCCCTCAAGTACCAGGAAACAATGAGCAATGGGGCCGAGCCTTTTTTTGTTAAGAATCTAGAGAACGTTCAGGGCGATGAACGAGATGTGATCTTCATTTCAGTGACCTATGGGCCTGATTCGCAGGGCAATCTCTATCAGCGATTTGGCCCGATTAATGGGCCGCACGGCCACAGAAGGTTGAACGTTCTCTTTACGCGCGCCAAGCGACGGACCGAGGTTTTCAGCTCCCTTAATCCCGACAAAATACACACGACTGAAAACAGTCCTTGGGGCCTACGTGCGCTCCGGGAATACCTGAGTTTTGCCAGAAGCGGAATTCTTGCCTCTGCTGATGAGAACACGCTTCAGCCTCGCAATGATTTTGAGCGCTCTGTCGGAGCCGCTCTAAAGGCGCGCGGGTACACAGTAGCGCCACAGGTCGGAGTGGCGGGCTTCTTCATTGATCTCGCGGTTCGCCATCCGTCTAAGCCCGGGAAGTTCCTTCTCGGCGTGGAGTGCGATGGCGCCAGCTATCACTCTGGCCGCTCAGCCCGGGACAGGGACCGTCTGCGCGAGGAGATTCTGGTTAACCTCGGCTGGAGGATTCATCGAATTTGGTCTACTGATTGGTTCAAGAATCGAGAGCGGGAGATTGAAAAACTGCTCCAGAAGCTTCAAGACCTTTTGGCTGTCGACCCGGAATATAGGGCCGAACAGGCGCGAAAGCAACAAGTCGCGAATCTTCGGGAGCGATTCGAGGCGTTGCGGGAAGAAATTCGTCGTTCATTCCCAGAGACCCCGCCTGAGCGCCGCCTACTTAGAGAGGAACTGATGGAAGAGTTCTTGCGTAAGCGTCCGAAGATACGCGAGCAGTGGTTCAAGATGTTTCCAATGGAGGTTCGAAGCCGCACGGAATCATCAGAGGTTGCGAAGTTCCTTGATAGAGTTTTGGAGCTGTGCGCTGAAGAATAGTACGGGCGAACCTAGACGGCTGCCAATCTGTCATTAGCAAGAGGAGATGTAACATGCAGTAGAAGGATGTTGCGGACAGGCGCCAGCGGCCGGCTGGCGAGGAAGATTCCCGGCTGAGGATATAGAGGTTGCCGTCGTCGGCGCGTACCTTAAAGAACAGGTCGCTCTGCCCGTACCACTGGTCAAGCAGTTCCTCGACCAGGTAGTCGTGTCCATCGAGCCGAAAACGAACGGGGCGCTCGTCAGCCTTATGCCCGGAATAGGATTCTACCTCTACCTGCATTGCTTCATTTTCTCACGCTGATTAGGACAGCTCCACACAGCGTGACAGGTCTCTTACCCTGAAGGGCTTCCGGGCAAGGATTCGGCACACTCTCGACCAGAGGTTTCAGGGACCAGGCCCACTATCCATAGCGGGCGGGTGCCGGAATCGCACATGCTGTTGGGTTTGGATTCAAGATGAACCGCGAAAGTAAACACCCGGTTCCAGCTGTGCTCGCCCCGACGCCCTGACCGAGTATCCACCGCACACGGGAGGTGCTTGAGAGCACCTCCCTAATCTTCTTGCTACGCCTTCGGGGCTTCCTATGCGGCAGCTATGGCAACTGGAGCGGCTGTAGCTTTCTTAGCGACGGTCTTCTTCGCGTTCTTCTTCTTCGCCCAACGCTTCCGCTGCGCCTCGGCTATCCTCTTGCGGCCCTCGGCGCTAATTACACGCTTGACGGTCTTGGCCGCGACCTTCTTCGCGGCAACGTCCTTCGCAGCAGTTACAGGCTTGGCCGACTTCTTCTTCGCAGCCCAACGTGCCTTTTGTGCAGCAGCAATCTTCTTCCTCGCGGCAGCACTCATAGTGCGATGAACCTTTTGGCGAGTTCGCGCCACATCGCCGGCAGCAGTGGACTTTCTAAGGGGCTTTGTTCCATTGAATGCTTCTAATGCGACGATTGCGCGGTCGATGAGGCTTCGTTCAGCGCGAAGGTCGGCGAGAATTTGTGCGGTATCCATGTATTGGCTCACTCCTTCTATCGGGGATGTTAGCAGCCTCGTACATCTTGCACAACGATCAGGGCAATGAAGGCTCCCGCCTCCACAACAAACCAGCCAGAAAAAGCGCTCAGTAAGGGAAAACCAATGGGGAAAAACAAAAGCAGAACAATGTTCCAGCCAGGGCCGCACGGCGGGTGTGAGGCACTGCTCTATGAATTCCGTGAACCGCCGCTCCAATCGGACGACGACGATCTTCCATCAACTAGCGAACAGCCGAAACCGCGAAGCGTTTGCATCGCGGCTAAAACATTTGACGAAGCCCTCGTCTATCTGCGCGTCCACTCAAAGGGTTTCAACGTCCACACCGTCGCATGTCTTGGCGTCATTCTCATGGTCTCTGGATCGCCGGCGGACTAGCCCACCGCTTCTCGGGGTGAGCTCGACGCCAACCTATCAAGTGTGCAAAGAAGCTCTGCCGGGTCAGGCATGGCCAGCGAAGCAATATCACTCTCGCTGCTGTAAGACGTCAAGTTTTATAACAAAAAAACATGACGATCAGTTTGAAATGCTATTTCGAGGCTGTGCGTGCTTGTTGTGCTGCTATTCCTGCCGCAAGCTCAATTCGTTCAATTTCCGCGTCGGCCAGCTCCGGGAAGTGGCTTCGCTTCGCCTTCGAAAGTTTTCCATCGTTTTGCAAAATGAACCGTACCAGCAGAGACGCCCGTTGGTTCGGCATGTCAACGACCTCGATCATTGCCTTGAAAGCGGCATCAAAGACCCGTATGAAACCGATCTCTTCCTTGAGATCGTGCTCGATCGTATCGCGGACGCATCGGACCAGGTACTCGCTCTGCACCGTCAAATCGGGATATCGATACAAATGTGCGGTCTCGTTCGAGACCACCAGCCGCCGTTCTTCGTCAAAGTGGTGCTCGATGAACGGCATCACTGCCGCCGAGTAGTTCTTCAGCACGCGATCATATGCGGCGAGGTCGCGAAGCATCGCGGCGGAGACGGGAAACAGAACCCCTGCAGGTGTGAAGCCCAGCTTTCCCAGGGTTTGATGTACCAGAAAGCGGTGAATTCTCCCGTTTCCGTCCTCAAAAGGATGGACAAAGACGAACCCGAAGGCCGTTGCCGCGGCGGCGGCAATCGGATGCGCCCCCGTTTTTTGCAAGCGCTCGACCATCCGCATCCAGCCTTCCATCAACGAGGGAACATCTCCCGGCTTCGGACACACGAAGTGGACGCGCTCGCTCCAGTCCGAAGCCGTCTGCCCAACAAAATTCTGGACCGCACGCCAGTCATGTTGTGCATAGCGGGCATCCACGATCATGTTTTGCAGCCGAATGAACTGTTCTTTGCGCGAGGCATCGAACTCGGAAGCGTGGCTGAGGGCGTCGACAAACCGCTCCGTGCGGCCTGGAGATGGTGTTTCACACTCTATGGCGAAGGACGACTTCGTCTCTTTGGTATAGAGATATTGGACCGCGCGGGCCAGGACCATCGGATCGACTTGTTCAACAACCGCACCGACAGCTTTTCTTAGTTCTTCAAGCGCCGATTCTTGAAGCGCGTCAGTCCTGCGAACCAGCGGACAATAGTCGCGGTTGCCGAGCAGGTTGTCTACCACTCGTTGCCGCGAAACCAGGAAACCGGGGGTCGTGATGTGCAGGTCTGGCTCCAGGATGGGAACAGCACCTGTCCGTGGCGCGTCTGGAACGTCCAGGGTGGCACCCATCAGTAGTTCGTACAGGTACCACGCGCGGCGAGCGAATTTACCGGTTGGCTCAGAACGCACCCAATCCTCGACTTCCTTCTTGGGCACGGCCCGGAAGAACGCGGCGATCACACCCAGATCGATGGGTTCGTAACGCAATCCGAAGCGCAGGTGTTCAAAGGGGGCATTTCCCCGGGCGTAGCTGGGAGGATACTGCTCGTACACCCGGTCGCCATCGATGCGTGTTCGTCTGGCTCCCTGGACAACCTCAGAGCGCACTGCCGGTACCGGAACCTGTAGTTGCAGAAGTTCCACCAGAGCTGTGAATCCCGTCAGCATATGAGTTTTCCTCCAAGGATGTTCAGTCGAAAACGTTAACCAATCTGCGAAATCGTCGTTACAGGAGCCATGTGGTAGAAATTCGTTAACCGCCGTCAGGACCAAGATATACCAAAATTCGTTAACCGACATCTAAAATCGAAATCTTTTTATCTTTTCCGTGCAAAATCACTAACCATGCCTCCACCCAGTCCAGCTATGACAAGCAGCGCGATCACCAAAAGGTCGGCTTTCTCGAAGGGCGATTCGACCTTCGCAACCTTGCAGCCAGCCGCTCTGCCCCTGTTACCGAGAACCCATTCCCAACGTTTTCCCGAAGGAGTGTCCCCTATGTTCGTTGAATTGCTACCGCTGTTACGAAATCGCACCGTTTCTCTGAGCGTCGCCGTGCCTGCCAACGGCGACTCCATCGTTCTCACCATCATGCCGAAGGTCACTGACGAGAAAGCCGAAGAGTTCGGCTCCATCAAGGAAGCGGCGGTCAAGGCCCTCTCTGGCGCTCTGACGCTCAAGGCACAGTCTGCGGAAGAGCTGGACGCAGGACTGCACCAGGCTCTTTTGCAATACGTCGGCAGCCAGCTCACGATCGAAGGTTCGATCAATGAGATGGTGAAGACGGTGAAGGCCGCCGAAGAAGAGGCCAAGGAAGCTGCCAAAGCTGCCGTCACAGCCGCGAAGAAGAAGTCCGGCCAGACCACAACTGGCGCCAAGCAGTCTACATCCGCGGCTGCGCCGGCAGAGGAAAAGAAGCCCGAGCCCGCTGCGCCACCGAGCCTGTTCGATGCTGCACCTGCAGAGGAGAACGAGGCGGAGATAGATGAAGATGATTCAGTTGCCGCGGCCGTCTCAGCGCCCGCGGCGCCGTCGCTCGAAGTGGGCGCAGCGTCGTAATCTGCCGTCCACGCCACCTTCCTGGCCACACTCCCAAACATCCCATTTCGCTGCGCTCTCCCCAGTGAGGGCCAGTTCAGGAGAGATAGATTCTTATGCCCATTGAAGTCGCGCAAATGGAAAGACAGTTCGCTTTCGGAGGCCGAATAATCCCAGATCCTAATTCGGAGCTCACGCCGGAAGCCGTCCGCGAGTTCTTGACCTTCCAGTATCCGGAGATGTCGACGGCCACCATCGTTGGACCCGAGACAACCGGCCGCTATCTCCGCTACACCATTCAGCGATCCATCGGAAGCAAAGGCTAAGCCAATGCGTCCCCGATCAGCGCCCAAAAGTGACCGTCTGCGCAGCCGTCAGCCGCTCTGCGATGCATTACGTGCAAAGCAGAGCGGTCTCAACGAGAGCGCGGAGAGTCATGCTTTCGCGAGGTTCTGCAAATGCGCAACAAGTCAGCAGTTGTCCAAGGGGGTGTGCACAGCCGTCGTTCGAAATCAGCGGCAGAGCTCCCGAATGCTGCCGCCACCGCCAGAGTTTCTCCTGCCACTCGCGTAGCTCTGCTCGCCCCCGGCGGCCCCGCCTCGCTTCCTCCGTTAGACGAGGTTCACAGCCAATACAGCTTCTGCACCGGGAAGAAGCTCCTCTTTAAGCTCTGTCAGAACCTAGTGGAGGAAGGGCTGGCTACGACCCGAAGTTGGGAGAGGAGCAAAGCCGATCCACTTGCGTTCATTGATGAATCCCTGCGGCGCTGGTGCTTTCTGCACGGCCTCTCACGGATTGAGGAAGAGTTCTG
>Ga0302320_10024367_pt1 | contig 11814 bp, 8 predicted proteins | sample Bog_T0_3_FD_202130 | JGI IMG/M metagenome (GOLD analysis project Ga0302320, IMG submission 202130) | Peat permafrost microbial communities from Stordalen Mire near Abisko, Sweden - Bog_T0_3 | ecosystem: Environmental > Terrestrial > Soil > Wetlands > Peat | place: Sweden: Abisko, Stordalen Mire... | reverse complement strand
AAAAATACTGAGGCACTGCTTCACCATAAGTGGTCTCCATTGAGAGTTCCTCATTCTTGGCCCTCGACGAGTGGAAGTCAACACAATCTCATCGCGAGAACAAACTCTCGTGCGAACTTTGAGTGCTTTTCCGGGGAAGCCCCATAATTGGGCTGCTCTCGCTCGTGCTGCCTTGGGTGGGCTAGAATGGGCGTGCTATGACCGAACCAAACGAATCGACGCAGAATGCAATGCCTTCCGAACCGGCTTTGTTTGGTGCGCGAAACGCCCAGAAAGAGCCGCGCAACTGGACTCCCGTGTTCGTGGGGTTCGTGCTGGTGCTGGTCGTGGTGGTTGCAGTCGTTCTGCTAAACCGCACGGAAAAGAATGTGGCGAAGACTGCCGACCCTTACGCTTCGAACCTGGTTGTGGAGCAGGCCAAGCTTAGCCAAGCGGATAATTTTGTGGGCGCAACCGTGACCTACATCGATCTTACGGTGAAGAATAACGGGCCGCGCACGGTAGTGGGCGGCGCGGTTCATGCGATTTTTCGAGACACGCTCGGACAGTCTGTGCAGAAGGAAACCCTGCCCTTGCGTGCGCTGATCCCTCACTCGCTTGGCGGCGTTGACGAAGCGGGCGATCTGGCCTTGGCGCCACTTGGACCATCGCAGACGCGCACCCTCCGGCTAACCATAGAACACATTTCCAGCCAGTGGAACCAAGCAAAACCGGATCTGGAATTCAGCGGGCTGCGCTTCAAGTAATAATAGAGTGTGAAGTCACCGCTCAAGAATCCTCCTGCCATTGGCATTGATTTCGGAACCACCAACAGCTCACTGGCCCTCGCAACGGGCGATTCGGTGCAACTTGTCCGCTTTCCCTCCGGCAGCGGCTCCACGGAATCGTTCCGTTCGGTTCTCTATCTTGAACCGCACAAGAAAGCCGGCCGCCGGCACATTCAGTCATGGACCGGCCCGGTGGCCATCGAACGGTATCTCGATGCCGAGCACAAGGGGCGGCTGATTCAGTCGCTGAAATCCTATTTGTCCAGCCGCCTGCTGACTGGCACTGAGGTTCTGGGACGGCACTACACGGTAGAAGATTTGATCTCGCGCATGTTGGGCGATCTGCGTTTGCACGCCGAACGACAATTCGGAGTGCCAGTGCGCGACGCCATGGTTGGGCGTCCTGTGCGCTTTGTGGGCACTGAGACCACGGCAGACGAGGCCTATGCGTTGGAGCGATTGCGCCACGCCTTCGAACTCGCGGGCTACGCCCAGGTGGAGTTCGAGATGGAACCGATTGCCGCCGCCTATGCCTACGAATCCACGCTCGATCACGACGAACTGATTATGATTGGCGACTTTGGCGGCGGCACCAGCGACTTCTCTTTGCTGCACGTAGGGCCGGGTGTTCGGCAGCGTGGACGCAAGGCCGAAGACCTGCTTGGCAACGCGGGCGTAGGTCTGGCGGGAGATGCCTTCGACGCCCGGATCGTTCGCAAACTGGTGTCGCCCGCGCTGGGGTCTAATAGCATGGCGCGCTCGGGCAAGAAGATTCTTCCGGCGCTTCCGGCCTGGATCTACGCGAACCTCGAACGCTGGCACTACCTGTCGTTTCTGCGCACAAACTCCGTAATGGAGCTGTTGAAGGGCGCACGGGCGCGGGCGATGGAGCCGGAAAAGATCGAAGCATTGATGATGCTGGTGGACGAAGACTTGGGATACCAGCTTCATCAGGCGGTACAGCGATTGAAGTTCGAGCTCTCGCAGAGCGAACGCGCCGAATTTCGCTTTCGCGAGGGCGGACTGGAGTTGCGCATTGCCGTAACGCGGGCGGAGTTCGAGAGCTGGATCGCCGATGACCTGGTCAGGATCGAGCAGTGCGTGGACGGATTGCTCGCCTCAAGCGGAGTGGATTCGCGGATGGTCGACCGCGTCTTTCTCACCGGTGGAACTTCGTTTATGCCAGCGGTGCGGCGCATCTTTGAGACTCGCTTTGGCCATGAACGGGTGCGCACGGGCAACGAGTTCACCTCGGTCGCCAGCGGCTTGGCCCTGCGTGCCCGGGAAGCGTGGGCATAGGCAGTCCTCTCAACGGCTAAGAAAAAACCGGCGCCTATTCTCCCCCGAGAATGTTTGCGCCGGTCTCCAGCCTCCCAGAGTTACCCGGGAGACTTAGCCGCTCATCTTCCCCTTGCGGGGCGGCTAAAGTCGTACGATTACTGGCGCCCCGATGACGTGATTGTCGAACCGGGGCTGCCTATTCAAAGTGCGCTACGCGGCTCTGTTTTACAATCGGAAACGTGGGTTGAAGCGATTACCAGGGAGATACCGTTGTTGAGCTATGTTCCGCAAGGTTGCGCGGAGGAAAAAACCCTGTTAGAAGTACGGCTTTGGCTGTGTCAGGGCCACTTAGCAAGCGGAGCCTATCGCGGGTATATACTTTCAGTCTCAGGTATGATGCTGTTGCTCTGGACCGTTTGGGCCCAGGCATTGCGTCTTCAACCATTTCATAGGCTTGTATAGATTTATTTCGCACCGGCAAATGATTGCCGGCATAACCGGGGGCACTCCATAATCCGATCTGGATGATGCAGCCGCAACTCCCGCATGTAGTCGATATAGGGCCTTCAGGGAGGTCCTCTTGGATCTGGTCATAATTCGCGTGTTATTCGTATTTCTTGTGGGCCTGGCGTGCTTCCTGCTTCAGCCCTTTGGTCAGCTAAGGCTAGTGGATACCGCACTGGGCCTGGCGATGGGCGGAGCTGTAATTCTGTTCGAGGTTCGGCTGCGCTCAATTAGCTTGAAAAGGCTGATCGGAGCCGCCCTGGGCAGCGTTCTCGGCATCGTCGGAGCCTATCTCTTCAGCGTCGTGATCCGCAACGCAATCCCCACTGGGCACCTTCAGAGCTTCTTGCAAATCATGGTCATGCTGGTGATGGCCTATGTGGGCCTGATTGTGGGCGCGGCCAAGGGCGATCTTCTGAATCTAGCGGCCTTGGGCGGTATCTTCGGCGGAGAGAAGCAGTCGCGCCGCAGCTACAAGATTCTGGATACGTCCGTCATCATCGACGGCCGTATCGCCGATATCGCCGAAACCGGGTTTCTGGACGGCGTGCTCACCATTCCAGCATTCGTGCTGCGTGAATTGCAACTGGTTGCCGATTCGGCGGATTCGCTGAAGCGCAACCGGGGCCGTCGCGGACTGGATATTCTCCAGCGTATTCAGAAACTTACCACCATTCAGGTAACCATCGTCGAAGACGATTTCCCGGCCGTGCGCGAAGTTGACATGAAGCTGATCGAACTTGCCAAGCTCTACGAAGGCAAGATCGTGACCAACGACTTCAACCTGAACAAGGTAGCGCAGTTGCACGGCGTGGATGTGCTGAACATCAACGAACTGGCCAATGCACTGAAGCCAATCGTGCTGCCCGGCGAGATCATGAAAGTCTTCATTCTGAAGGAAGGCAAAGAGTACAACCAAGGTGTAGCCTATCTCGACGACGGGACGATGGTTGTGGTGGATAACGCGCGCAAGATGATCGGCAAAACCGTGGATATCTCCGTAACCAGCGTGCTGCAGACCACTGCGGGCAAGATGATCTTCGGCAAGTTCGACGAGCGCGGGCAAACCGGAATGGCCAAGCCTGAAATGCGTCCGCCCGACATGCGCAAGAGCAATCCGCAACCGGCTTCGCCCGAGCAACAGGCGGCTCCGGCTGCCACCGCCGCGCAGGAAGAGGATCAGCGCTAGTCACCCGGCACGTGCTATGAAATCGGAAAGCGCGAGCCTTGGCACGCGCTTTTTCGTCGCCAAATTTGATCTTGGACGCAGTACACGTTATATACTGGCAAACCTCTTATGAAAGTCTTCGTAATCATTCCCGCTGCTGGCTTGGGAACGCGTATGGGAGTCGCACACGTTGGACAGACCCCTCCGCGCTCCAAGCAGTTCCTTGAACTCGCCGGAGTTCCCATTCTCATTCACACCCTCCGCAAGTTTGCCGCAGCCCCGCTGGTGGACTCCATCTGGATTGCCATGCGCAAGGCTGAGATTGAAAGCTTTGGCCCCACTCTCGACCGTGCCGGACTGACCAAGCCGGTACATCTGATAGAGGGTGGCGAGCACCGCCAGGAGTCGGTGGGCAACGTGCTCGATGCGCTTCCGGCGCACCCCGACGACTTGGTGCTGATCCACGACGCGGTGCGTCCCTTTGTTTCTCAGGAAACAATTTCGCAAGTTATTGAGCAGACAAAGCGTTACGGAGCGGTGATCGCCGGCGTACCGGCGATTGATACCATCAAGCGGGTAGAGCGCCGTCCGGAGGGAGCCGTGGTCGAGGCGACGATTCCGCGCGAACAAATCGTTCAGGCGCAGACGCCGCAGGGCTTCCGCTACGGGCTGCTCAGCCCGATCTTCAATGAAGCGCGCATCGAGGGTTTCAAGAGCACCGACGAAGCCAGCCTGCTGGAGCGTGCAGGGCAACCGGTTCACGTGGTAATGGGATCGGCGCGCAATTTCAAGATCACAACTCCCGCGGATCTCGAACTGGCCGAGTTCTTCCTGGCGCAGGAGTTGCGCAGCCTCCAGAGCGTTGGCAAATGAGCATGCGTATTGGCTACGGCTATGACTCGCATGAATTCAAGGCGGGCGTACCGCTGGTCATCGGCGGAGTGAATTTCGAACATACCCACGGCCTCGCGGGACACTCCGACGGAGATGTGCTGCTGCACGCGATTACCGACGCCCTGCTGGGTGCGGTGGCTGTCGGCGATATCGGCAGCTTCTTTCCGCCCAGCGATCCTCAGTGGAAGGGCGCAAATTCCGTGGTTTTTCTGGAAGAGGCGCTGCGCCAAATTGAGATAGCGGGCTATCGCGTGGTCAACGTCGACACAACCATGATCCTGTCCGCGCCCAAGATCGTTCCCCACGCAGAGAAGCTACGCACCCGCGTTGCAAAGCTGCTGAACGTGGCTGCGAATTGCGTCGGCATCAAGGCCAAGACTCCTGAGGGCACCGGAACCGAAAACGCCGCCATTGCACACGCAGTCGTACTGCTGGAGTCCATTCCGCTGGAGCCGCTGCTCGAAGAAGAGGCAGTCGCCGTCGGCGTGAAGCATGAGGACGAAATCTCCGGTTTGACTGACGGCGGCGGGAACGGCAGACACTGATTGATGAAAGACAGGTGGACTACCCGCCCGCTTATCCACCCGTGCCAAGAATGGCTCTTACATTATTCGTCTGTGCCATTTATCCTGTTTGTCACTGTTTACCGGTAAGAATAACGTTCGGCGGGCCGCGCTGCGGCCTCATGTTACCCCGAGCACTCTAAATCGAAAAGCGAGCGTGTGAGCCGCATTCATGGCATCTAGCTGAAGCAGGCTCGACCTACAAGTATGGGAACGACTCCGGGGAATCTGAATCCCGCAACTACAAACGTCGTCAAACGTCCGGCGATCAAGGTGTTTGTCGCGACCACGGTGATGCTGAGCTTCATCAGCTTCTGGCGGGCAGCGGCCATCGTGCTCAGCGATCTCGCCTCCTCAGCCTATTACGTGGGCGGCGATGCCGAGAAGGTAATCGGAAAAAGCGCGCCGTGGTTCGTGCTAGGTGTAATGCTGTTCAGCTACGCCGTTCGCTCGGTTTACATCGAGTCCAGCGCCATGTTCGTGCGTGGCGGCGTCTATCGCGTGGTGAAGGAGGCGATGGGCGGCACGCTGGCCAAGCTCTCGGTAAGCGCGCTGCTGTTCGACTACATTCTCACCGGCCCTATCAGTTCGGTTTCGGCAGGGCAATATCTCATTGGATTGATCTCTGACGTGGCGGCGCGTTTTGGCCATCCAATGCACCTTAGCGAGGCACAGGAAAACTGGTTTGCCGCGCTCTTTGCCTGTTGTGTCACGATTTACTTCTGGTACAAGAACACCCAGGGCATCCACGAGTCCAGCGAAAAAGCTCTGAGCATCATGAAGATCACCACGGTCATGGTGATCGTTCTTATCGTCTGGTGTACCATCACGCTGTTCCTGCACAAGTCCAGTCTCCCGCCGCTTCCGGTTCCGCGCAATTTGAAGATGGACAAAGAGTCCCTGGGCTGGCTGCATGGAACCTGGCTGGCTACGGTTCCGCTGGTTATGTTCCTGGTCGGCTTCGGGCATTCGGTGCTTGCAATGAGCGGCGAGGAATCGCTGGCGCAGGTGAATCGCGAAATCGAATACCCGAAGCTCAAGAACCTGCAAAAAGCCGGACTGGTCATCTTCCTTTACAGCCTGTTCTTCACCTCGCTGGTCTCGTTCTTCGCGGTGATGATCATTCCGGATAACGTACGGCCGGATTATTTTGCGAATCTCATTGGCGGCTTGGCTATGTACGTTGTGGGCCCATACACGCTGAAGCTGTTTTTCCAGGCTTTTGTCGTACTGGTGGGCGCGATGATCTTGTCGGGCGCAGTGAATACCGCGATTGTCGGTGCCAACGGCGTGCTCAACAGGATCAGCGAAGACGGCGTGCTGACGCCGTGGTTCCGCAAGCCGCACCAGAAGTACGGAACCAGCTATCGCCTGATCAATCTGATTGTCGGACTGCAGCTATTCACGATCCTTGCGACTGGCGGAAACGTTTATCTGCTGGCTTCGCTATACGCGTTCGGCGTGATCTGGAGCTTTTCCTTTAACGGACTTTCGGTGACCGTGTTGCGCTACACGGAAAAGCAGAAGCGCGAATTCAAGGTACCCGGCAATATCGCGATCGGGGGCATCGAAATTCCGATTGGGCTCGGCCTGGTCACCATGATGCTGTTTGCCATTGCGCTGGTGAACCTGGCGACAAAGCCTTTGGCTACCATCAGCGGCATCATCTTCTCGGCGGTTATGCTGGTGGTTTTCACGGTTTCCGAGAAGATCACCCACCGGCAGCGCGGCGCAAACCACGAGATGCGCGAGGAATTCCGCGTGGCCGAGCAGCCGCTCGTGAATCGCGAAGAGATGAGGGTCCGGCCGGGCAACGTGCTGGTCGCAATCCGCGACCCACGCAATCTGTACTACCTCAACGAACTCCTGAAGAATACCGATACGACAAAGCAGGATGTCGTAGTGATGACCGCGCGCATCTACCACCGCGAAACCACCTTCAGCGGCAACTCGAATCTCGACAGCGGAGATCTGTTCGAAGAATATGAGCGGCAATTGTTTACCAAGGTTGTGGAACTGGCTGAGAAGCAGGGCAAACACGTATCGCTGATGGTGGTGCCATCTACCAACGTCTTCGACGCGATCTTGCAGACGGGCTCCCGTCTGGAGGCTTCCCGAATTGTCTGCGGCCTCTCCAACCGGCTTACGCTCGATGAGCAGGGCAAGCTGACGGGCGATGCCTGGGAACGCCTGCCCGAGCCGCGTCCCAATGTAGTGCTGGAAATCCATTCGCCCGACCACAGCGTGGAAGAGTATTACCTGGGCCCGCACACGCCGCGTTTGCGCGATCAGGATCTCGAACTGCTCCATAAGATTTGGCTGGAGGTGAGCGAGGATCCGGAACTTGCGTCGCTGCACCACTATCACATCATTGGCATGGCCCTGGAGCGATTGCAGGAACGCCTGCACAGTCCGCAGCGCGCGGAAATCCTGGCAATGCTCAAGAAGGAGTTGCACAAGCCTGACCAGAACGAGTAACAGGTTCCAGCAAAACGGCGCGGCCCCTAGGGGGCGCGCCGTTTTACCTAAAAGCGGAACTTACTCGCTTGTGGGGAAAGTTCGCGAGATTCGGTCATGCCAGCAGAGCTTGTTTTCGTCCACCAAAGCCCAGAGAAAGCCAAGGCTTACCGATGCAAAGGAGATGAAGACGAAGCGCGCGCGGCTTTTGCGTTGCTCCCACAAGGGAACACGGCCATCGAAAGTGCTCAGCCGGATGCCTCTCATTCTCATGCCCGGCGTACATCCTCCGTAGAGCAGGAACAGGTGCTGATACACCGCCCAGAGGAGCAAGGTCACCGCGCCCAGCATCAGGAAAAACGGCTTGTTGTGCGGAACTTCCGGCAGAGCCCGTCCGGCCATCCAGGCAAAAAGCAGCCCCGCTACCATCACTATGCCCATATCCGCCATCGCAGCAATCAAGCGATCGAGAACCGGTGCCACGGGCAGCGGCACCTCAATCTCGGGCTCGCGATTGGTTGACGCCTCCTGTTCGTCAGCGTCCAGCCGAATCTCGGGAAACAGCGAACCTTGCACGGGAGGCATGATGTCCTCGGGAACTTCGAGAATGCGTGGCCGGTGATTCATCGGCTCGGCAAGCTCGTCGTATGTGGGCTGCGGCGCCAACGGTGGCTCCAGCAATGGACGCCGGAAGACGATCAGGTTTCCCGGCGCGGCCGGAGCGGACGGCTGAATCGCCAAATCGCCCGGTTCCGGCTCTGGTTCCGGTTTTGGTTCAGAGATGCGATATCGATCAAGACAGGAATCCGCGGTAATGGTTGGCCGAATTTCAAGATCAAGCGCCAAATCGTCAGGCGTCTTATCCAGCAGTTTTTGAGGCAACGCCGGGTCACTCTCCTCCTCCAGTTCATCTTCGAGGAATTTCTTGGCGAGAGCGGTTGCGACAATCGTGGTGCTCGAGCCCTGCGACATCGACTCGGCATTCAGGCGACGGTAGTAGTTTGTGTCAAACGACCCAGTTGCGGAACCAAAGTCGAGAGCTGGAGCGTCGTCCATTTCGCTTGACCGCTTGCGACGCGCGCGGTAGCTATTGACGCGCGAGGCGACTTCGGCGCGCCACCTCTCGTCCTCTTCGACGGCCTGACGGATGACAATTTCACGGTTTTCGGTTGGCTCGGCTGATTGCATTTCGCCCCTTGCATCCACTGACAAATTGGGGACACTGACGGTGTCCACATGTTCTGATGTGGTGGGGGTGCCGCGCGATGTACAGATATGCGCGGCCACGGAGGGCACGGAGCACGTGCAAGGCGTACCGCAGAGCGGACAATCCATGGGCGAATTGTGAGTACCACCAGAGCGGCGAACGGATTTTCCGAATCGTTATACTTTGTAGTAGGCGGTCGCGCGTGCTAACTTGCAACCGTGCCCTGTTCACAAAAAATATGAACCGGCCAAACGCATCCCGATGACCCTTCGCACTCTGAGAATTATCACAGTCTCGTTCTTAAGTCACCTACTGTTGGCGCACCTCGCGTTTACCAGTCAGTTGCCTGCATCCTCCTCGACCGGCGGCGCTGCCGCTTCGCTGCCGTCGCAGGAAGTCACGATCAAAGCCCAGCAGCAGGAAAAGCAGGGTGACATTTACCAATTGGACGGTGACGTGGAGATTTCGTTCCAAGGCTACGTCATGCGCGCCGAGCATGTCACCTACAACGACGCCAACGGCGAAATGGAAGCTACCGGGCGGGTTGTGTTTGATGGTGGCCCCCATGATGCCCACATCGTCGCCGGACACGCCAACTATAACGCGAAGAACGAGACAGGCAAGTTCTTCGACGTATTTGGAACCTTTGGCGCCGTGGTGCGGGGCCACACCGTCGTCCTTACCACCAGCAACCCCTTCATGATAGTCGGTCGGGAGGTGGATAAAGTCGATCGCAATCGTTATATCGTCATGCACGGCAGCATCACCTCCTGCTCCGAGCAAACCCCTACCTGGACCTTCAATGCAGAAAAAATCGACCTGGTGGCGGGCGAAAACGCCAAGCTCTACCACTCCACCTTTCGGCTGCTGAAGCTGCCAATATTCTATTTCCCTTATACTCAGGCTCCAGCCAGCGCAATGGCCCGCACCACCGGATTCCTCTTGCCGAATGTCGGGCAATCATCCACCAAGGGAGCCATCCTGGGCGATTCGTTCTACTGGGCTATCAACCGCTCCAGCGACCTCACGGTGGGAGCTGAATATTTTTCCGCGCGTGGATCGAGCCAGACGTTACACTTCCGCGCGAAGCCGTCGGAGAACAGCGCACTGGAATTGCATTACTTCGGCGTGGTTGACAATCAGGGCGCGCCCAATACCCATCAGGACCAGGGCGGCGAAGATATACGCCTGACCGGTGAAATCAGCCGCGACCATTGGCGCGCCGCCGCTAATCTCGATTACCTCAGCTCGTTCTTGTTTCGCCAGGCCTTTTCGGAAACCTACTCACAGGCCGTGAACTCCGAGGTAAAGTCGGTCGCCTACCTTTCGCACAATCTGGCTGGTTTTTCGCTGAACGCAAGCGCCGGACGTTACCAGAACTTTTACCAGGATCCGGTAACCAAGACATACTCCGACCAGGTCAGGATTCTGCACCTGCCAATGGCCGAGGTGAATGGATTGGAACGGCGGATCGATTCGTCCCCATTTGTGTGGGGCGTGGATCTCAGCGCGGGTGGCCTGCAGCGCAGCGAACCCGGCTTTGTCACGGCCAACCTGGTTGGGCGCCTCGACGTCCGTCCGCGGATCGCGCTGCCGATGCAGTGGAAGGGCTGGGGCCTGCGTCCGGAGTTTGCGGTGCGCGACACGCTGTACACCCAACAACAGTCCGCCGCTTCAACCGCCAATCCACTGGGTGTGGCAAGCGGCAATGAACTCAACCGCCGGGATGCCGAAGCCGTCATCGAACTACGTCCCCCGGTGCTGGAAAAGGTGTTTGATCGCGAGATTTTTGGCCGCCGCCTGAAGCACGTCATCGAGCCCATTCTCACTTATCGCTACACCGCGGGGGTCGGCTATTTCCAGAACATCATCCGCTTCGATGGCATGGACATCCTAACCAACACCAGCGAACTCGAATACGACATCATTCAGCGCATCTACGGACGTCGCCGCTCGACCCGCCATGAACCGGGATGTGAAGTCCCCATCCCGCCGCCGGCCGAGCGTTCGCAAAAACTTCCAGCCTATATTCCCGGAATGAGCGCCGTCAGTCCCAAGTGCGAGGACGAAAGCAAGACCACGCGCGAGCTGATGAGCTGGGAAGTGAAACAGAAATACTATTACAATCAGACCTTTGGCGGCGCACTGGTCCCCGGCCGCCGCAACGTCTTCACCGACACCGTCGACCTTAGCGGCATCGCCTTTCTCGACTCTCCGCGACTCTGGAGCCCGGTGGTCAGCAAGCTGCGTCTACAGACTTCCGCGAATACGGACGTGCAATGGCAGCTTGACTACGATTCCGTGCATGGCCGCATCAACTCCAGCGCAACCTTTCTCGAATACCGTATCGGCGAGTATTTCTTCGGCGGAAGCCACGACTTCTTCCACGTGCCGGCCAACTCGGTCACGGAAACCTTCAGCAACGCGCCCCTGGTCTTCAATCAATTCCGCGCCCTGGTAGGCTATGGCCATCCCAACAAGCGGGGCTTTGCAGGAGGCTTTAGCGCGGGCTACGATCAGAACCGCAACTTTTTGCAATATGCCGCCGCACAGACCAGCTACAACTCGGATTGCTGCGGCGTGAGCTTCGAGTACCGGCATATCAACGTGCCGGGTGTAAATGTCGAAAACCAATACCGTTTTGCCTTTACCCTGGCGAATATCGGGACGTTTGGAAATATGCGTAAGCAGGAAAGGCTGTACTGACCGGCGCGATTGGAAGTCAAATGTAGTTAAATCATCATGGGCTGCTTCAGAAGCCTGCGGCTTTCTGTTACGCTGAACCGTTCGAATGAAGAAGAATTCCATCCTACTCGCCATCTGTTGTTGCGGTCTCGCGCTGGCTCCCGGCTGCGCGTCGCCGGGAGTGCCACAGCCGCCGTCCCTTCGCCTGCCGGTCGCCGTCGATAATCTTTCCGCCACCCGCAAGGGAGATCGCGTTGTCCTCACCTGGTCGCCACCCACGGAAACGAC
>Ga0302320_10024364_pt1 | contig 11816 bp, 17 predicted proteins | sample Bog_T0_3_FD_202130 | JGI IMG/M metagenome (GOLD analysis project Ga0302320, IMG submission 202130) | Peat permafrost microbial communities from Stordalen Mire near Abisko, Sweden - Bog_T0_3 | ecosystem: Environmental > Terrestrial > Soil > Wetlands > Peat | place: Sweden: Abisko, Stordalen Mire... | reverse complement strand
TATCATGGCTGGGGCAGCAGTTGGAAGCGCTGAAAGGCAAGAAGGTCGTGGTCATTACCCACCACGGCATCAGCAGGCAATCTGTGCCAGACCACTTCATGGGTGGGCCCAGCCAGCCGGCTTACACCTCGGAGCTGACAAAGTTTGTCCTGGGACACCCGTGCAGATTATGGATCCACGGGCACACCCACTGGGCGTTCGACTACCGACTCGGTGAAACCCGTGTCCTCGCGAATCCCCGGGGATATCCGCACGAGACGACTCACGGCTTCAATCCCAAGCTGATCGTGGAAGTCTAATATGCCAGCCGCCAAAGCTCATCTCTGCCGCTATGACCGTCCGCTCTTCCATGTCGGCTGCATGGACGGAAAGCCGTGGCCGACGTCGAGCATGGAGGGGCCCCTCCTGAGCTGCTCTTCCTATCCGGAAGATTGGCGAGCCATCGCGCGGCTTGGGCCGGCTCCGGTCTGGACCGTGCGGCGGATGGACGGAACTCCACTTGCGCTTGTAAACTTCCGGCGTTTGGGCCGTCCCGACAAAACGCGTTGGCTGACCAAGGCCGTGGCGCTGGACCTCATCCGCCCTGCCACACTGTATAAGGCGCAGGTGGGAGAGGATCAGCACACATTTTGTCTAACCATGGAAGAGGCACGCCGGGAATCCGAAGGCTGGGTCAGGCCCGTGAAGGGCTGGTTGCCCAGGCGCGGACTCAACTTGTTCTGGCATGGATCCGAAGAGAAGAAGGTAAGCCCTTTCTTCGTCGTGGATGCCGCCTTCACATTTCTGGCCAAGCGAATCCCAGGGGTCGACGGCATCTGGTGGGACGACTCGTATGATCCAGGCAACCTCTCGGCGCCACGGGTCGGAATTTTCCCGGAGCAGGTGAAGCGCCTTCTCAGGAAGAGGAGGGTAATAATCCTCGCATGAACGTATTGCTCGACCGAGATCGCTTTCGAGAGACGGCCCTGAAGCGGGATGGATACCGCTGTGTCATATGCGGCCGTCAGGAAGGCCTGAGCGTGCATCACATCATCGAGAGAAAGCTTTTTGTTGACGGCGGCTACTACATCAACAACGCTGCCACCCTGTGTGAGCAGCACCACCTCGAAGCGGAGGAGACGGTTCTGACCGTGGAAGCCGTGCGCAACTCGGCCAAAATCAGCAGGGCCATCATTCCACCGCAACTGGACGCGACAAGGCGCTACGACAAGTGGGGCAACGAGGTTCTGCCAGACGGCACCAGGCTCAAGGGATCCATGTTCTCCGACGATGGTTGCCAGAAGGTGTTGAAGGCGGCAGGCTTGCTACACCTGTTTTCAGCAGCCGGCTACGCCAACATCTAAAATACGACGCATGGGTGCCACTAGAGACGATTTTGTTAAGTATCCCCGCACGCCGCATGTGTTTGGCTCGACGGGGACAGACGACGACAAGCACATGGGGCTTGCCGAATCCAAGGCTTTTGTCTCCGACCCCTCACTGGTCGTGGAGGAAAAAATTGATGGGACCAACGTCGGGATTCACTTCACGTTGAAAGGACGGGTCGTGCTCCAGTGTCGGGGCCACGAAATTACGTCTGGCATGCATCCTCAGTACGACCTGTTCAAGCAGTGGGTGTCGGTAAAACGGCAGGTATTCGCAAACATGCTCGGCACCAAATATATCGCCTATGGCGAGTGGGCATTCGCCGCACACTCTGTCCATTACCGAGGACTGCCCCATTTTTTCTTCGAGTTCGACATCTACGACAAGGACGCCAGCTCCTTTCTCGATCTTGAATCGCGCCTCATCCTCCTGGAAGGCACAGGAATCCAGACGGTGCCCGTCATCCACCGCGGGGCGGCCACCTTCGAGCAGTTGCAGGGTCTCATTGGGCCCTCTGCATTCGACAGCGAATTCGCAAACCCCTCCACTGGGAAGACTGACAACCTGATGGAGGGGCTTTACCTGCGGACAGAGGCCAACGGATTCGTCACTGGACGGGCGAAACTGGTCCGGCCAGAGTTTACCGCAAAGGTCAAGCTCAGCGTTCATTGGAAGGAGCAGACGATGGTGCCGAACCTCCTCAAAGAGGGAGTCGACGTCTGGGACTGAGGATGGTGTATGAAACCTTTCTCCACGGTAGAATCCGCCATTGCCTGGGCTGAACCCCAAGACTGGTGCCAACAGATGGCCGACTGCATCCAGGACAAAGGGTACCATGCTGAGGGCAACGTATGGCCCCACACGCAAATGGTACTTCGGCAGCTTGAGAAGCACTCCCGTTGGGCAGGGCTACCCCAGGCAGACAAGGAAACTTTGATCGCAGCCGCACTGGTGCACGACAGCGGCAAACCGGCGACCACGGTTGAGGAGGATGGGAAGATATCCCGCTGGATCAGGCTGGCCCGGGACTACCATTACCGCATCCGCATCGTTTACATTGAGCCCGACCTTGCAACCATTATCGAGCAGAACAGCCAGCGCCCCGATCCAGTACCAGAGTCGGTCGTCTTAAAGCTCCTCGAAAAGCTGGACACTCCTTGTACCAGTGAAGCCCATGACTTGCAGCTGCTTCCTCTGTAATATCATCGTGCAGAAGTTACATGGGCATATATTACAATAAAATGTTGCAAGACACATTTTATAACATAGTGTAATGGGAGAATATGAGAATTACGGACGCACGGCTCCCGCAGAGCCGGCGGCAGAACCACCCGAAATGCCAGAGCAGGAACTCGCGCAGACAGCGAAGGAGTAACGGATGAAACGCTTTTACTTTGGATACACTGGAAGCTCCCAAACGTATTGGGAAGACGCCGGGAATTTAAAGGAACTCCTTAAGAAGCTGGATGCCCGCGGCATGGAAGAGCCCGACTGGGTGGATCCGGTCATGGGTAGCATTAACGCGCTCCCGCGTTCAAACTGATCCTGATCAAACACAAAGGCATGGAAAAGAAAATTCTATTAGATCAGGTAACCCTGGGCTTCCGAGGTGCCGACCTCCCGCAGAAGACGGTCAATCGTCTCCACAAAAAGCTCCAGTCTCTGGACTGGTCGAAGCTTCTCAAGGACGAGCTTAAGGACTTCCCCGAAGTCGAGGTCGTCGACGAGAGCGGCGGTTAGAAGTCGGCATATCCTAAACCATGAAATCCAAACCTTTCCAGCCCACGACCGACTCCATTATCGGGCGATTCGAAAAGCAGCGTTGGGTGGGGACCAGGGCGAATCGCGCCGAAGAAATCGAGACCGTAGAGTTTGACGCCACCGCTTATATCGTCAACATGCCGGCTGCTGCGATCCGGAAGGTGGAGGACTGCAACTACTCAACTGACGCCATTGGTTCAGCTCATGTGGACCATGACGGTCCGTTTTCGGTCTGCATTGAGCAGGCCATCTGTACATTCTTTGGGGTTGAAGCCGTCTCTAAAATTACCGCGAACCATCTGCGTCAAGCCAAAGTTTGGCTTAAATCGCTCCCCGAAAGGCATTACCTCGCTCGGGTCAGCCTCAATACCGTCCGGGACATCCCTGTCATCGCCCGGCATCCCTCCCAGGTAAGGACGCTGGCCCTCAAGCAGGCGAAGAAGCTGGCGGGCAAGACTGCCAACCACATTGGTTTTTTGAGCGTCCACTGCTGCAACTAAATGGAATTTATGGCCGATCGCTTTGCCACACAATTTGAAATCGGAGGCACCCTCAAACGCGAAAAGCTGGAGGAGTTCATCTCCACCCTCCAAAGCGACGGTTTTGGGCTAAACTACGAGGACGCAACCGTCGAAGCCATGATCGTCGAGGCGGAACGCTGCAGCGAGGAGGGGGAACCCTTTGTTGTCTCCGCGCTGGAGATCGCCTGGGGCGACGTCGACTCCACCCAGGAATTCTGCCAGAAGCACAAACTCTGCTTTATCAAGCGAGTAGAGGGAAAGTGTGAGTACAACGGCGATATCACATGGTGGCACCCGGGCATGCGCCGTCCGGAGACCTGGGAAGACACCGACAAGGAAGCCAGCAAGGTCATGATCTCTTTGGAGGCCCTCAAGAAGAAGCACCGCAGCCACAAGACCCTCGCTCAGGTAATCAAAGAACTGGAGAGGGTCGCACCCCCCACGGGCAATTTCCAAATCAAACCGAATTAAAAATAGAGCAAACGTCTCAGCCAGAACCGTTGAGAGTGCTGGGAGGATTTCCAGAGCACGCACCTAGATGAACGCTGACACCCTAAACGTTAAACCGACGGCAATCCTGGCCGGTACCTTTACTCAAACCCAACTCCCCCTGCGTTTCAGGCTGAGGAGTTGGCTGCAGTTCAGTCGATGGACCGAGCACTTGCGCGCGAGCCTGCTTCGCTCATTTGATGCCACCCCTCTGGCCTCCATTCCCGCACATGGCAAGTTCTCATACATGGGAAAGCAGCTTCAGTTCGATGCACGGAACGGTCAGTTCAGCGCCATTTGCGCAAAGTATCACCAGGTGGGATACGAGTTTGAAACGTCGCTGCTACTGCTACACCTTTGCCGCGGCTCGCGTTCATTCTTCGATGTCGGTGCCAACTGGGGCTACTTTGACATGCTGTTAGCCGCAACGCCGTGGTTTGAGGGGCAATGCACAGCCTTCGAACCAAACCCGCCCGTTTATCTCGACCTCGTAAATCTGATTCGCCAAGCAGGCATCGGGAAGAAGGTGAGGGCCGTGAATATCGGCATCGGAGCCAAGCAAGAGGAACTGTTCCTACAGCAGTCAAACCGCTTTCTCACAGGGCTGGCATCGCTCAACCGCCAGGAAGGCGTGCGCATCCAAGTTTGCCCAATAGACAGCATCGCTGCGAATCCTCCTGACATCATAAAGGTGGATGCCGAGGGGATGGAGATGGAAGTGTTCACTGGGGCAGAGAGAACCCTGCGCGAGCAAAAGCCGCATCTTATCTTCGAAAGCGTCATCAACTATCAGAAGCCAGAGGAGACGCTGAGACCACTGATCCATCTTCAGGAAAGGGGCTACCAGATGTTTAACCCCATCAGCATGTTTTGCATCAACGGATGCGAGCTGACGGCCAACTACGATGACCCCTTCGATCTCCTGGTTCAATCGGACCCTGATCCAAAACCGGCTCTCGTGCCCTTCCACTCAAAGAGGCGATTCGTGCTGCGAAAGCAGATCAACGTTTTTGCCTGCCATAAGGATCGGGTTGAAGAGCTGCGCCTTCAGAATATCCGCGTTGAAAACCCGGTGTAATCCTGCCATCCCAGTTGAGGCCAAGCAAAATCCATACTTCCTTATGAAATGCCACAAATGCGGAGAAGAAGTCGCTGCTGGAATCGATGAGCGAAGTGAGACGAGGCCTTGCACCTCCCTTTACCTGAAAGCGGCGCGCGTTGATGACCCCGGCATCCTCATGGCCGCGTATGTTGGCACCCTCGAAAGCTGATACTGAGCTCCGCCACAGGATGCTCGTCAGGACCTGCGGCAGGCAAGAAGCGCTAATGCTGCGGGCGATGTCGGGCCTTCTCCTTCAAAGGTACGACAGGCAGCCATTGATCGTATATGGAAGGTCCGCAAACACGGTTTCCGCATAGCTTCGATACGCCTGGCCATGCGACAGCGCCGCGTTCAACTCATCCGCGAGAGCAAGGGGAAGCCACAAAAAACCCCTGTAAGAAGGCGCTCTTCCCCTTAGCCCCGGGCATGCCGGGCGGCAAGCTGTAAGAACAACCCTGATTTTTCCAATAATAAGTACAGTTTTCCATTGTAATGACAACGGGGTACTATAGAATCCTGCGCGAGATGACATACAGCAAGTAAACCTCCCGCCTAAATACCCGACACACCGGGTACAGGGGGCGCCTCCCTCCGGCGCCCCCTGCTTCTTTTTATTCGTTCGCTCTTCGCAAAACCGCCCTACAATGAGAGTGCTATAGACTTATCCAATTTCAAAAAAATGCGCACTGGTAATCGTTCGGTTGAATTGTGTCTTCTTATCGCCGGCATTGTCTTTATGGCGGTACTAGCCGCCCTGGATGCGGTTAGAACCTTAGCTATCTTGAATTAACCAATGAATAAGAAAGACATCATCAGAGAACTGACAGGAATAGCACTAGAAGCAGCCCCGTCTTCTGCTGCGGTGGAGGCCACGCGCCTTCACTTCCTGGAAGCCGCCCACCATGGCGCCTACCAGCCTGTAATGGAGCACATGTTTGGGGTAGATCCCACCGTGGCGGTCACCTGCAACAGCTACTTTTCGGACTTCCTCGACCTCATTCCTCACCCCACCGGCGGATGGGTGGCATCGCTTTGCCTGAACGTACTGATTCAGAACCCGGACCAGCAGGCTTTCGCTCGCCTGCGGCTCTTGCCAGGCCACGTAGCCGCGATTGAGTCCCTCTTTGCCGTGAAGTGCTTTGTGGATCCCCAGTTGATCCATCCGTCCGAGATCGATGCCATGCCTTGGGAAAGATGGATAGATTATGTCCAGTGCCTCTTCACGGACAACGCTCACGAAATGCCGCTGCAAGATTCGGGCGAGGAACCCGCTGGAGAGGGTATCTTCGCACCCTGCAGCCTCGTCCTTCACCTTCGGATATTTGACCGCAAGTGGGAGAAGGTTCTCCCTGCAGCGGGCGCCGCCATCGAATCCATCCTGCCAATCCTTCAGCAGGCATCCGACAACCGCCGAACAGTCCCGCTGACCGATATCGTCCCCGCACATCTGGGCTACACCGCTTTGGAGGGAGCCCAAACGCAGGCAGAACTGCTGCGCTGGACAAATCTGGTGAAGGAGGGGAGCTGGGTGGTCCGGGAAGAGATCATGGAGCAGAGGACCCGCCTTACTTTGTCAAAGGCAGAAAACTCAAAGCCGGAGGCCGTATTCGCGATGGCGGATTCCTTCCCCTGGATCAACTTTATTCGCTGGGCCATCCTGCAGAGCTGGTTCGAGGAGCATCCAAACGTCCGACTGGAGCAGAACAAGGAGACCCTGCAAAACCTGGATAAGGAACTGGCAGGAGTACCACGCGTAAGCTACGTCCCAAATCCGGCGGACATCATCTCCAGCGTGATTGGCTATACCGTGCTGACCGAAAATGGCCCCCTGTTGGATTCCGAGAACAACGTTCCGCTCACTCTGACCTCTGACCAGGCCGCCATTGTTTCGCTCGCCATCAAGACCAAAACAAACGAGGCCTACGCTGTAACGCCCTTTCCCTTCATCGCCCTCTATATGCTCGCCGCCCAGGGAATCTCCCTGATCGCGCTGCGGGAGGCTTACGTTCGCCTGCAGGATTTGTGCAAGCATCATGCGTGTGGGAAATACAAGGCAGTCCTTCCGAATGTTCCGGGCACGGCGCGCTGGGTGCAAATTGATCCCGAGTGGATCATACCCTCCGCCCGACGCCAGGAGTTCAACGAAACGGTGGGCCGGCAGATTCGCGAAAAAGTCCAGAAGTGGATGCCAAACCAGGGCAAGTGATTGGAACCATTTTGCTGTTGTGCTCCTGAAGAGCATGCGTATTAATGTTCTGGTTGGCTGACGCTCTCGGAGGAAATTGCACCTGGCCCGCCGCGATTCTACCGTGTAGTGTTTTTGCCGTAGCAACGCCAATCCTGCCGGCCACCGGCAAGAATCCGCGCCTTCCACAAATCAAGGTCAGGGCTGTGTTGAGTTTTTCCTTGCGTTGGCCTCAAATCAGCAAAGGGAACAACCGCCTTGCACCAACCTGGCGCAGCCTGGGCGCCGAACCGATCAGCGCAGGAAGCCGCTCCCTCCAAAACTCAACGCCAGCAAACAACCTACTCCCATCTCCCCAAATTCCGTGTTTCCTCCACTTCGAGACGATCAACCAACCTCATACCCTCGCAATTCCCGCGCACTTTCCTCCCCTTCAAGGACAATTTCAGGACTCAATGGCGTTGAAGCCACTTCTTCACCGTACGAAGCAGGCACCGCCCCCACCGGCCAGCCGTTAAAGGATTCAGCCCGATCAAGCACTGTCCGAGTCGTCGGAATCTGCGCCCGGCGTGTCTCCATTTCCCTCGCCACACTGCGAGCCTAACACTACATCCAGATGCCGTAAAATTCTTGCCAAACTCATTTCCTGATCATGCAAGACGACCTCCTCGGATTGTTGCGTCGAGAGATCGAGAAGGCAAAGCCGCGCCGTTTCGATCCAGATCTCCATCCTAAACAGCCGCTCGAACACGGCTGGCTTCTTCCCTACCTGCTGCTGGCTGACGATTTCACCTGGAAGCGATGGAGTTACTGGCACGATGTAATGCAATCACGGCGGGTCATTGGGGACACGATCCCCAGAATCGAGTGGCAGTCAAATCCCCACGCCCGAAAGATGCTGGAGAACTCGCTGAACTCTATTACTCGATACGGAGGCTGGCAGGGCTGGGGCAGTTGGAACTTTTTCAGCTACTTCATGGACTGGTTGCTCTTCGGCTTCGGCCATGGAGGACACAAGGTTCTCCCCAAAGAGCCGAGTGGCGCTGAAGGAGCCAGCGACCGGCTGTACCAGGTGTTCAACATCGAAACACTTTTGGCCTACCCTCACGACTACTTGGGAGATATCCTGTGCGAAAACCAGCATGGGCAGCGGTCGGGGTTCTTTCCGACCCCCATGAGCGTGGTAGAGATGCTGGTGTTGATGACCGTGGATGGTGATGCCCGCCTTAAGACGGTCTGCGACCCCTGCGTCGGGACGGGAAGAATGCTCATGGTTGCCAGCAATTATTCCCTAAGATTGTACGGTGTGGACATAGACCCTACGGTAATCAAAGCCACGCTGGTCAACGGTTACCTCTTTGCCCCCTGGTTGGTCAAGCCCTTCCCATTTCTAGACGGGGCCAACCTGGACCCGACACAAACCATCGCCATCAGCAACGCGCTGGCCGGTCACAAGCCCGATTATCACCAGGAGACGGTTCCCTCCCCGAACGGACAAGAATATGCGCCAATTAAGAGGCGCATTCGAGAATCAAAGGCGAAAAAGTTGAAGAACAAGATAGGTAGATGATTCACGCCCTTTGCTTTAACGTCAACCCGATGAACAGGGCCGCAATCAAAACAATTGGCGATCGGCACCCACCGAGGATTCGCATCACTCTCTTTCCGCCATGGGCCGTCAGAAGACGGATGAATAGGCGAATACGCCGGACCTTCTTGGGGAAGCCGGCGCTGGTCGCGACGCTTGAGCGCGGGGCTACTTGAGATGGCCCGATACGAGCTTGGTCATCTCGAACATGCTCACCTGCTTCTTGCCGCCGAACACGGCCTTAAGATTCTCGTCGGCATTGATCAGAGTCCTCTTTTTCGCATCCTGCAACCCGTTCTTGCGGATGTATGCCCATAACTTTTTGGTCAGCTCGGTCCGCGGAAGCGGAGCTCCGCCAACAACTTTGGCCAATGAATCATCCGGTTGCACCGGTTTCATAAAGCCCGCATTCGGTTTACTTTTAGGTTTGGAGTTTTTAGCCATGCCGTGTTGTAAATTCACATCGGGATAATTGCAACAATAATTTTACAGATTTCAGCGGGTCAATGCGATGCCCGCCCAGGCTGCAAAACCAGCCAAATTTGCATGGTCGCAGCTTGCTCTATCAATGAATGTCAAACACAATATCGCATGAACGAAGAATTGCTAAAAATATGCCAGGCGCGCGGTCTCACCGAAGAGGACCTGGATGAGTTTGTACACGACGCTGCCGCGAGCGAGGCGCTTCCCCAGGTCAACGAGGAGGCCAGCCGGGCCAAGCAGGAGAATCTGCTCAACGACGCTTCCCAGAAGGCCAGCCGCATCAATAACGAAGGAATGGGATCCCAGGTCAAGTATCTAGTGGAGCAGCACGGCTTCGACGGCGCAAAGAAGTTGCTCGAACAAGACGAACACAAGGTTTGATACCCTTGTGCTTTTGCCCGGCAATTTTTCCTTTTCATCAAATTTGCCCGCGTGGCGAAATTGGCAGACGCGCTACTTTGAGGCGGTAGTGACGCAAGTGGTGGAGGTTCTGGCCCCTCTCGCATGCACCTTTTACTAACAGCAACCTCGTCCTCAGCGGAGATCATCGGTGACCAGCAGCTCGTCGGCCGGCCTCCAAATTAGCAACATCGGCAAACACAAATGTGATGAACGCGACAACAGACATTCCCAGAAGTTGCGAAACCTGCCTGTATCTGGCCACTCACGACAAGTGCGACGGCTGCCTCGGAACCGGAGAACCCTACGATTACAAAAACTGGACGCTGGCCACTTTTGGGCAGGCCATGACCCTCGAACATGAACGACAAGTCTCCGGCGAGCGCAACATCGTTGTCGGCGGCCAGGGAGAAGCCGAGGTCAACGCCAGATGGACCGTAAAGGAAGCATACGAGCATTTGGTCCGCGTCAGCTCGGATTGCGGTTACTTTACTTCCGCCCCCAAGTTTAATGCTGATGAGGCCTGCATCCAGATCATCTGCCACGGCGAATGGTTCCTGTTCTGGAAGGCTGGCGCGTTCGATCGCATCGAGGAACGTTCAGGGCGCTACCACTGGAGCCGCCATCCGGATTTCCTGAAGGTGAAATATCGCAAGGAATCTCTTGAAGGTTACGGCTTCCCCCGCGGCACCCAGCATGCAGGCTCTTGCGCCTGCATTCCCAAGCCAGCATAGCCTAGAGCAACCCGGTCTAATCAGGACGTGCATCATCCAAGCCCCGCTTAATGCACCACCACTTCTCCTAGGCAACCACGCATTTTGCACTATGCACTGGCCATGGCAATGGGACGATTCCCTCACTGAACGGGATGCACCAGGGCTGTCACTGGGGCAAATTAATGCCGCAAGGCCGTAAAGCGCGCCCCCAAAGAAAAGCGCTGGCAAATTCCCTTTCGCCAATCAGGAGCAAGTAAGCAACGCAACGCGAGTCTGGAATTTGAGTTGGATTCCGGCCATACAAGACAGCATCATGAAAACACAGCGCTTTGACTGCAAACTGGGCGACCAGGTACTTCGCCGGGTTGGAAACAAGACTTTCAAGGGGATCATCACCGGGATCGCAAAAGAGAATGAGCACAAACTGCTTCTCGATATCGAAGTGCGTTGGTCCGATGGCAAGACAGCGCAGATCAGCCCCTTCGACCGCGACCTGACCATTTTGGCAACGTCCGCGGAAACTCCGGAGCGGCTGCTTGGATATCTTAAGAAACATGGACTTTTGTGGGCTCGAGTCACAGCACGCGATCACTGGACTTACCGCATGGTGAGCGCGAACAATCATGCGGAGCTTCGGGCTGTCATCGTCGAGTCCCAGTCCTGCGATGTCATTTTCACCGTCAAGAGCGGCAAGGTCACTGCTTCGGAGAGAAAGCCGTCACTGGACGAATCTCAGACGCACCTTTGTGTCGGGAAAAGGCGGCTCCCCCTCGATGAAGTTGAGCAAATAGCGGAGTGGCAGCAGTTCTCCTAATTGCTCCGGCAACGCAGCAAAAACATTCCTTCAAGCCGAGCTCCGTGATCAGTTTCAGTCGTGTTCTGTGAGATCGCGAATCATCGAAACGTGAGGGCCAAGCGACGGCGACTGGGGACGGTTTGGTTGTTTGACAAGGGTGTAGTTCAGTTGAGCCCACAGCGAGTCAGCATCACGTACTGGACCTGACACAGTCCTTAAGATTTTCGTCCTCGATTGGGACGCCGGAGAAGAGGGCTTCACCATCCACGCTGATCGTAACGAACTCCTGATCAACATTAATATAAGCCTCTCTTCCATCCAAGTGGACATAAAAATAATCGAGGCCGCAACGCGTACTGGGCCCGCTGGCTTCCTTCCAGGATTTTGCCTGGGTTTGGGTCAAATGCGCCA
>Ga0302320_10024362_pt1 | contig 11816 bp, 8 predicted proteins | sample Bog_T0_3_FD_202130 | JGI IMG/M metagenome (GOLD analysis project Ga0302320, IMG submission 202130) | Peat permafrost microbial communities from Stordalen Mire near Abisko, Sweden - Bog_T0_3 | ecosystem: Environmental > Terrestrial > Soil > Wetlands > Peat | place: Sweden: Abisko, Stordalen Mire... | reverse complement strand
CAGGGCAATCGCATGAAACAAGAAATGCGAAGCGTCCCGGCCTTGAAAGGGCACGGTTTAAGCCGTGCAAATGGTTCCAGTTCCAATCTTGTTGGGTTTTAACCCTGAGGGAAGTTTTTCGCACGAGAAAGCCTTCCCTCAGTGGCTAAAGCCGGACTGCGTTGAGCCTCGTGAGCGGCACGGCTGAAGCCGTGCCCTTTCAAAACTATTGCTCTTTATGGTTCGTTCCGTTCCTGCGATTGCCCTGGGTACACGTCGAAGATTCAGCGCAGAAATCCCAAGGGTTGGTATACTGTTAGGTAATCAATCCGGATTGAAATACCCGGACTCCGGGGCTTGTTTTGAAAGTCGCCCCGCTTTTCCCACGGAAGGAAGTACATGGGAGCATTGCTGGAATCCATCCACTCGCCTGCGGATTTGAAGTGCCTGAGCCTGGCGCAGATGACGGAGTTGGCAGGGGAGATCCGGGAATTCCTGATACAGACGCTGTCAAAGACCGGCGGCCACCTGGGACCGAATCTGGGCGTGGTGGAGTTGACGCTGGCGCTGCACACGGTGTTCAACACCCCCGCGGACAAGCTGCTGTTCGACGTGAGCCACCAGGCTTACGTACACAAGATTCTTACCGGGCGGCTGGAGCGGTTCGAGACGATTCGCCAGCCGGGCGGGCTGAACGGCTTTATGCTGCGCACCGAAAGCGAGCACGATTGCTACGGGGCGGGACACGCGGGTACGGCTCTGTCGGCGGCGCTGGGCATGGCGGTGGCGCGCGATCTTTCTGGAGGAAATGGGCACGTGATCGCCGTGGCCGGCGACGCGGCCTTCACCAACGGAATATCGTTTGAGGCACTGAACAACATCGGCGAACAGACCAAGCGGCTGATTGTGGTTCTCAACGACAACGAGTGGTCCATCGACCGGAATGTGGGCGCGATTGCCCGCTACTTCCACAAGATTGTAACCAACGAGCACTACAAGAATCTGCACGACCAGGCCAGGCGCATAGTAGAGAAACTGGGCGGAAAGACGGCAGTAACTCTGGCGCGCAAAGCTGAAGAGGCCGCCAAGAGCATGTTGTGGCCTTCAATTATGTTCGAGGAGTTTGGGCTGGAGTACTTTGGCCCGCTGGATGGCCATAACCTGCCGTTGCTGCTGGAGACATTCAAGTTTCTCAAGACCGCGGACCACCCGGTGCTGCTGCACGTGCTGACGCAGAAGGGCCGCGGCTTTCAGCCGGCGCTGGACGGGCAAAAGAAGTTCCACGGACTTGGTCCGTACGATCCGGAGACTGGAAAAACCAAGCCTGCGGGGCAGCTTACCTATTCCGAGGTGTTCGCCAATACGCTGGTGAAACTGGCCAGCGAGGACCAAAAGATTGTGGCCATCACCGCGGCTATGCCGAACGGCACCGGGCTCGACCTGTTCCGGCCGCATCATCCAAAGCGCTATTTCGACGTAGGCATTGCCGAGGAACATGCGGTTGTTTTTGCCGCCGGCATGGCCACGCAGGGTTACCGGCCGGTGTGCGCCATCTACTCGACATTTTTGCAGCGGGCCTTCGATCCCATTGTGCATGATGTTTGCCTGCAAAAGCTGCCGGTGCTGTTCTGCATGGATCGCGCCGGGCTATCGGGCGACGACGGCCCCACGCATCACGGCCTGTTCGACATCGCCTACCTGCGTGGCATTCCCGAAATTGTGCTGATGGCGCCCAAGGACGAGGACGAGCTTGCCGACATGATGAAAACCGCTGTCCAGCTTCCGGGCCCGAGCGCAATCCGCTATCCGCGGGGCCTGGTTGCCGGTGTGGCGCGCAAGGCCGAGCCGCAAGTGCTTCCGGTGGGTGTGGCGGAGGTGCTGCAGGATGGGTCGGACGTGGCAATTCTGGGGCTGGGGCCGATGGTCGAGCTGGCGCGGGAACTGGCCGGGCGGCTGGAGCATGACGGCTATTCGGCCGCGATAATCAACCCCCGTTTTGTCAAGCCGCTGGACCGCGACATGCTGGAACTCTACTCGCGGCGGGTGGCCGCCTTTGTCACCTTTGAGGATCACGTGAAGATGGGCGGCTTTGGTTCGGCGGTGATTGAGGCTCTGGATGAAATGGGGAGCGCGGTTCCGGTGGTGCGCATCGGCTGGCCCGATCGCTTTATTGAGCACGGCAAGGTGGACGATCTTCGCGCCCGCTATGGCGTCTCAGTGGATGAGGCCGAGGCGGAAGTGCTCCCCCTGCTGGTGCGCCGCCGCAGGCCTGCGCTGGTGGCCAGCTAAGAAGTCATTGATATTGAGTTGGGGCTAACTGCAGTACTAGTTGGTTGGCGAATCGCACAAGTGTGAAAAACGGGGGATGGCGGTGGCGCTGATCGCGAATACTGACCGGGATTGGGAGCTCTGGGGGCAGAAGAATCCGTATTTTGGTGTGCTCTCAGATCCGAGATTTCTTGACTCCAATCTCAATGACGACGCGCTCCAGCAATTCTTTGCAAGTGGCAAAAGCCACGTCGATCATGTCTACGAGGTCATTCGCGCCAGTCTCCAGCCTGCCTTTCAACCCGCTCGAGTGCTCGACTACGGATGCGGGGTCGGGAGACTTGTTATCCCGTTTGCCGATCGATCAAAGGCAGTGGTTGGAGTGGATGTTTCCCCGAGTATGCTGGCGCTCGCGCGGGAGAACTGCGACAAGTTCGGCGCCGCTTCCGCCTCTCTGCTGCATCTGGACGAGTTGAATTCGCTTGCCCCGGCGAGCTTCGATCTGGTTCATTCGTTCATCGTCTTTCAACACATTCCTGTCGCTCGCGGCGAACTCCTCCTGCGAAGACTGGTCGATCTCATTGCCCTGGGCGGTGTAGGCGCAATTCACTTTCTCTACGGCGATTCCGCATCGGCGCCCCGGCGCGGAATAAAGGCATTCATTCAGCGCGTGCCTCTTGCAAGCAGGTTGAGAAACCTGTTTCGGGGCCTGCCACTGTCGAGCCCGAAAGTCGAGATGAACAGCTATTCCATGAATCGCATCTTCGAAATCCTTGTTAATGCCAATTGTTGCAATCTGCATATTGAGTTCCTTACTCATGGCAAGTATCTCGGCGCCATGGTCTACTTCGAGAAATCGTCCCGGCCTGTCTTGTAGCATCGCTGCCTGTAATTGCCTTGGGGCCTTCCGTTCGATCGTCGTTCCGGACGGCTGTGCGACAATCCACAACAGACCTGCATTTCTTATGCGAAAGTTTCGTAGCGCCTTGGCGGGGATTGGTGGAGCGGCCCTGGCCGGCATTCTGGCCTGGGCCCAGACACCGATTTCGGCCATTCCAAAAGTGCCGGCCTCTACCCCGCTCGCGCTCGTTGGCGGCACAGTTGTGGATGTAACGGACTGGGGCCACTCGGCAAGAGACCTACAGGATGCGATCGTGATTGTGCGCGACGGGCGCATCATCGATGTCGGCGTTCGCAGTGTGGTTGCCATTCCCAAGGGCGCCTGGGTCATCGACTGCACGGGCAAATTTCTCATCCCCGGACTGGTGGATGGATTTGCCGGGATGAATTCCCAAGGCCAGGCCAATGCCAACCTGTATATGGGTGTCACAACCGTAGTCGTTCGCGGCGACTACGAGCGCGGGCCCATCGATTTTGCCGCCAGTCCCAGTCCCCATCTCTACCTTGTGGACTCGATCGGCACTACCGACAACTGGAGTCTCTTGGCCAGGCGCCCGGAGTGGGGCGCAAAGCTGTTTGAGGGCGCGCACCCCACCGAGTTAAGCCCCGAAGACACCGTCCACCAGCTCACCGACACGGCCCGGCTGGGAACCCGCGTCCTGCTGCTGGGGCACGATTTGACGGCGGCCAATACGCAGTGGATTGTTGCGCACGCGCACCAGATGGGGTTGGTGACCTATGGTGAATTTGTTTCCACACCCTACCGGGTTGGCATTGACGACGGCGTGGACGCGCTGCCGCACATGGGCCGTTACGAGCTGGGCGTGATTCCCGACGAGCTGCAAAGGCCGCTGGTGGATAACTCGCAGGGACCCGCCGCGGATACAGCCTACGACTACTCGGAACGGCTGCCGCCAAGCGATCTGCACCTTCGCACCTATGCCCGCTATCTGGCCGCGCACCATGCCGCGCTGATGCCTACGTTCAGCCTGTATTACCTGCAACTGCCCGGGCACCGGAACCTGTGGAAAGAGCCTGCCGCTGCGCTGCTTGACCCCGCGCACATGTCGCAGCCTTCCGATCGCACGACTGGCGAGACGATTTATCCGCTTCCCGCGTGGACACGCCGCTTGCCGGCGGCCGGGCAGCGATACATGGTGGACAGCCAGCGCAAGAAGGCCGACCAGGCTGCCATGCGGCTGTGGCGCATCAATCAGGCGATCTATTCCGCGTATCCTCACTACCTGGCAGGTTCCGGCGCGCCGGCAAAGGGGACCATGCCCGGGATCTCGATGCACACCGAGTTGGAAATGCTGGTTCGCCTGGGGCTTTCTCCGCGCGAGGCGCTGGCCGCGGCCACCAATAACTATTCGCTTCAGTTCGGCTGGAACGAACTGGGGCAGATTTTGCCCGGCCGCCGCGCCGATATTGTGGTTGTGGACGGCGATCCCACACAGAACATCTGGAATGCCCGCCGCATCTCCGGAGTGGTGTTGGACGGCAATGTGGTGGAAAGGGACGCATTGCTGAACCTGAAGAAATAGGGCGATGTACCGGTCCCCCCTGTGCCTCGAATGCCCTGGCAGGAGGATTCGCGGTTAGGAAAACGACCCCGCATCGGTTAACGTAAGAGGAAGCAACCGGTTTCCCAAGTTTCCCCCGGAAGATCATGACCGACTCCCAAACGCAAGGTTCCTCGAAGCTGCAGGGACACAACACGTGGCTGATGCTTATTGCGGCCTACAAGGTGGGGCAGGCGCTGCTGTTTATCGCCATTGGCGTGGGCGCGCTGCGGCTGCTGCACAAGGATCTTGCCGACATCCTGACCACGCTGATCGACCACTTGCGCTTCAACCCTGAGTCGAAGCTGGTAAACGTTATTCTGGAAAACGCGGCGAACGTCGACGACCACATGCTTCGGCGAATCAGCGAGGTCTTCTTTATTTATGCCAGTCTTAGCCTGGTGGAGGGAATTGGCCTTTATCTTGAGCGGGTTTGGGCCGAGTATGTGACGCTGATCATCACCGCGTCCTTTCTGCCGCTGGAGCTTTTCGAGGTAGTGCGGCGACTGACCTGGGTCAGGTCGGGCCTTCTGGTTATCAATACCATGGTCCTGCTCTACTTGCTGAAAGTGGTAATTGAACGCGGAAAAGAGCGGCGCGCAAGAGTTCAATCCCCAAGGTCGCTGTAAGAGTTCGCCATTTATTCGCCATAAATCATAGTGCTCGGCAGTGCAAGATTATTCTTTAGGGAGGGAATCAAGGAAGTAACCCAACCACTATTAGTAGCGGTCCTGGTTCCAATTTGAACTATTTCTAGTGTCTCCGCCTAGCGCAAGTGACTCGGCGCACAGACCGCTGAAAAGTTTTCCAGAAAATCTCACACTTTGGTTGTATCGCGGATAACCCATTTGCGCGATACTTGGTTTGTCCGGGTCCAAATGGGCCAAATTGGGACTTTTCTGAGATTCCTGATCAAAAACAACAAGCAGCCAGAACGTGAGAGCAAATCGTGCCAGACGACCCACAAGCCGGCGAGACAGCGAACTCGACTGAGGTTGACACTGGCGCCGCGGCCTCCTGGGACGATTTGCAGGTTGGGTTTAGCGGCAATCCAAAAGCAAAGCTCGATGAGCGTGGGCGCCTGAAAATGCCTGCTGAATACAAGGCCTTCATCGAGAAGAAGTACGGCAAAGGCTTCAACGCGTTTTATATCACAAGCCGCGAGGGAGTGGACGCGGAAATTTACCCAATGCCGGAGTGGCAGCAGCATATGGCCAAGGTTTTCAAGATGCCTGCGAGCCATACGGCGAGGAAGGGCTTATTGGCGCGGTACAGCCTGTATGGTGACCGGGCGGACATGGATCCACAAGGGCGTTTGCTTATGCCGGATGAACTTCGGAGCGCGGGCATGGTGAATGAGGAAGTGAAGGTCTCGGGAGAGGGAACCTTTCTGAGAGTGACGATTGTGAAACGCCTGCGGGAGAGCTTGCAAGGCAAAGCGATGGCCGCAACGGAACTGGATGCACTGGCAGAGTTTGGATTGTAACTTCTGATGGCCATAACCCTTCGGGGGAGCGCATGACGAACTCGACCGAACGCCATGTGCCGGTTCTCTTCAAGGAAGCGATTGAGTTTTTAAGAGTGCGCGCAGGCGGGACCTATGTGGACTGCACTCTGGGGTTAGCGGGACATGCCGAAGGGATAGTAAGACTGTTGGGGCCGGATGGATGGCTGATCGGCTTCGACAGGGACCCCGAGGCGCTGAGCCTGGCCAAGGTAAGGCTGGCCAGAGTTTCAAACGAGTTAGGCAGCAGGGCGCCAAGAATAACTCTGGTGGGCGAGGCGTTCAGTTCCATCGCCGAGCATGTGCAGGCGGGATCGGTGGATGGGTTGCTGGCCGATTTTGGAGTTAGCAGCCTGCAGTTCGACGAGGCGCACAGAGGGTTCAGTTTTCAGGCGGACGGAGCGTTGGACATGCGGATGGACACCCGCTCCGGACAGACCGCCGCACAAGTGGTGAATGAGGCGAGCGAGCGAGAGCTTGCAGACCTTATTTACGAGTACGGAGAGGAAAGGAGGTCGCGGAGAATCGCCAGAGCCATTGTCCGAAGCCGGCCGGTTGCTACCACGGGGCAGTTAGCCCGGATTGTAGCATCGGCCGGCCCGGCAATGAAACAGGAGAGGATTCATCCGGCGACCAGGACATTCCAGGCTCTTCGTATCCACGTAAATCGAGAGTTGGACGAAATCCGGGCATTGTTGGAGGCCGCACCCAGTTTGCTTAAGCCCTCCGCTCGACTGGCTGTAATCAGTTTTCACTCCCTTGAAGATCGAATTGCGAAAGATAGCCTGCGGGAAGGCGCGCAGAAGGGAATCTGGGAGATTCTAACCAGGAAGCCGGTAACTGCCGGCGAAGAAGAGATGGAACGCAACCCGCGTTCGCGGAGCGCGAAGCTTAGGGCGGCGGAGAGAAAGTAACAGGTTACAGATTGCAGATGACAGGTTACAGATGACAGTTAACACACGATGCGCATAAGAAGCCGCGTATTCGGCAAGTGGGCGGGCCAAAGGACGCGATTTACTCAGTAGATGCGACCAGGAGTTATTCGGTGTTAACTGTCATCCGTCATCTGCAATCTGCCATCTCAGGAGGAGCACCATGGCTGCATACACGGCAACATTCGATGGGGGCATCCGCGACAAGAATATGTGGGCCGCGGAACGGAACGCCAAGCTCTGGGCGCAACAGGCGTTGCGGCGTCGCGGGGTGCGCACGCCTGAGTTCTACTTCCCCAAGCACTTTGACAATTCACGGCTCGTAAAGGCACCGGACCCGGTGCGGGTACGCGAGATGCGCCTATTTTCCGCCGCAGTCGCGATCCTGTTTTCACTTGTGATGGTGTACGGGTTGCAGCATTTTTACGCCATCGAGGGCGGGTACCGCGTAGAGTCGGAGAAGCAGCAACTCGACCAGTTGCGCGAGGACAATCGCCAGTTGCGCCTGGCGGAAGCGCAATTGACGCAGCCGGTTCGTATCGACCTTATGGCTCGTAAACTGGGACTTGAGGAGCCTCAACCGGGGCAGGTGGTTCATCCCAATGCTGGCCCCAATGCAGGCCCCGATGCCGGCGCGCCTGCGATTGCCCAGCTAACTCGTCCAGCGCCCGCCGCGCAATAGTCGCGGCGGCGCAGTCTAACCTCCTGGGTCACAACGCCATGCCGCCTGCCGTTCGAGCCATCCGGAACCAAACCGCAGCGGCTCGCGCCATGCCCCTGAAACTGGCACGTTTCTGGTTGATTTGCCTTTTCTTCATGGTGTGGGCGTGCGTGATTGCCAGCCGCCTGTTCTGGCTGCAGATTGTGCGTCATCAGGAATTTGTGAATCGCGCTCACAAGCAGCAGGAGCGCACGTTTGAGGTCGCGCCTCGCCGAGGGGTGCTCTACGACCGCAACCTGCGCGAGTTGGCGATGACTGCGCAGGTCGACTCTATTTATGCCGTGCCGACGGAGATTGCCGATAAGGCCGTGTCCGCGCATTCCCTGGCTGCGGTGGTACACACCGACCCCGAAGATTCGCTGACCACTGAAGCGCAGATTGCCGAGCGGCTTACGGATGAGCGTAACTTTGCCTGGGTAGCACGGCGCGTAACGCCCGACGTTGCGACAAAGGTGAAGGCGCTGATCGCGTCAGGTGCTGTGAAGGGAATTTATCTTCAAAAAGAGTTTCAGCGCTTCTACCCGGACAACGAGATTGCCGCGCAAATGCTGGGCTATGTTGGGGCGGACGACAAGGGGCTGGGAGGGCTCGAAAAGAAATTCGAGAACCAGCTACACGGTGCTTCCGGCCACATGTACACCGCGGTGGATGCGCACAGCAGGAGATTGGGATCTACGGAACGCGAACCGGAGCCGGGACAGAATCTGGTTCTGACCATCGACGAAAATATTCAGTTTCTGGCGGAGCGGGCGCTGGACCACGCAATGGAGCGGACCGGGGCGGCGACAGGCACGGTGGTGATTCAGGATGTGCATACCGGGCAGATTCTTGCGCTGGCAATTCGGCCCACGTTCAATCCCAATCTGTTTCGGCACACCACGCCGGAGCTGCTGCGGAACCACGCTGTGAGCGACGTTTACGAGCCGGGCTCGGTGTTCAAGCTGGTTGCGTACTCGGCCGCGCTGGATCAGCATCTCGTGACGCCGGACGACATGGTCGACTGCCAGGGCGGCCAGATTACGCTCGCGGGACGGGTGATTCACGACAATCAAGGCGAACACATGGGAGTGGTTCCAGTGCATAAGGCGCTGGAGGAATCAAGCGATGTTGGCGCGATCAAGATGGCGCTGAAGGTGGGCCAGGACCGGTTTTCGCAGTATATTCACGACTTCGGCTTTGGTTCCAGGACCGGCGCGGAACTGCCCGGCGAAACGCGCGGCCTGCTGCGCCCGGTAAGCAAATGGGGACCGTCGTCGATCGGGTCGATCGCCATTGGACAGGAGGTCGCGGTGACGCCGCTGCAACTGGTGTCGATGGTTTCAACCATTGCCAATGGAGGGGTTTACCTGCCGCCCCATGTGCTGATGCCGGGGCAGGTGGACCACGCGGATAACAGCCAGCAGCCGGCGACTCCGCAGGCCTCGCCCTTCAAGCCGGGCGGCGATTTGCCCAATCCGCTGCCGCCCGGAGCCCATCGTGTGATCTCGACGATGGCTGCGGCACAGATGCGCAAGATGATGGAAGGGGTGGTGCTCTACGGCACCGGCAAGCCGGCGCAACTGAATGGGTACTCCTCGGGCGGAAAGACCGGCACCGCGCAAAAAATCGACCCTGTGACGCACACCTACTCAAAGACTATGCACATTGCGTCCTTTGCGGGCATTGCGCCGGTCAACAATCCTGTGATTTCGGTGGCGGTGGTGATCGACAACCCGACCAAGGGCGGCTCGTACTACGGCACTGCGGTTTCCGCGCCGGTATTTGCAGAGGTGGCGCAGCAAGTGCTTGAGTATCTGGGAGTTCCACACGACATCGACGTGCACGCAACCCGTGCTTTGGCCAAAGGCAATGCGCAGGTGGTCGAAGACGAAGGCGGCGCAAACAGCGGAGATATCGCGGCGCTGTACGAAGCGGCCAACGAGCTTCCCAGCGACGATCCGTTGCGCGACGGGGTGAGCCAGGTCGATGCGGCCCCGCAGCCTGCTAGTCAACCAACGGGTGCGGGCGCGAAGACGAGCGGCGCGCAACGCGCACCGGCACAGGCGCAACCCATTCCGCAGCAGCAAGTTGCGCCCGCCCGGCAGACGACGGTGATGGTCAGCGAGGCGAAGCGTCTTCAGGTTCCATCGCTGATCGGGTTATCGGTGCGCAAGGTCATCGAGCAGGCAGCCGCCGCGGGCCTCGAGGTACAGATAACCGGCAACGGCACGGTGCGGGAACAGGCTCCGGCTCCAGGCACTATGGTCGCGCCTGGAACGCAGATTGTGGTGCGGTGCGGTCGATGAAGAGGCTCGAAGGCGGAACAGCCTGAAGGCGCGGATTTTCGGGGATGCGGCGCGGGCTGAGCGATATTTCCGGCTGGCGGGTTTTTAGGTGCGAGCTTTCAGTTCTCAGCTTTGGTACGCCGCGGGTGCGGTTATGAGCGCACGCTGGGATGGTGAAAATCACACTTTTGCCGGTGCTTATAGCGTCCGGCTAGCGTGTGACAAATAGTGCAAAAAAAGCATATTTAAGGCTGTTTTAGTGCGAAATAAGCGTAATAAACAGTGTTTAACTGCGTTCTTGACGCGCCTTGGACGCGCTTTTTTGTGCGCTGGGTCACAGTTTTGATGGTGGGGTTGCATGCAATGCTAGCACTTTCGCGATGCTATAGACCCATGGCGACGATCATGATCCGCGATTTCGACTCCGGGGTCAAGGGCAGCCTACGGGTCCGCGCCGCGCTGAGCGGGGGGCGATGGAGGCCGAAGCGGGCTCGATTCTTACCGCGATTGTGAGGTATGTCCCGATTGCCGAAATGCCTGAAAAGACCTGGACGCCGTGAAGTGGGTTTGGGATTTCAGTCGAGCCTGCGGTAACGGCCTATTCCGTCCCAGGTCTCAAAATCGAGACCTGGGGCACCCAGCGAGATTTGCGGCAACCCTCCCCGGTCCCCAAAAGCGAGGGACCGGGGGCACCCTCATCTTGATTCGGGACGATTGCCGAGACCGGGGGCACCCGCCTATTCTCACTCTCTCCCTCCGGGAGAATTCACGCTGGCCGTTTCATCCCGCGCGGGTCGGCGAAGCCGGTGGACGGCTGATACAAAGCCTCTGGGGATCGGAGGTACATGTGCGCGAAGAACTTCCCTCAAGGGCTGAAGCCCAGCCTTGTTTCCGCCCCTTGCGGCACGACTGAAGTCGTGCCCTTTCAAAGCATCGGCTGAATCAGAGATTCCCAGAGAGGTATTTTCGGCTGGCGGGATGGCGATGGTGGAATGCTGGTTTACGGGGTGGGGTTGGCGGGCATGGCGGGTTTTACTGTGCCTTTGGGGATGGATGGGGTGGGCAGGGGAGTTAATGCCGGCCTTACCAATGGTCTGGCTGGGGTGGTTGTTGCGGGTTGAGTTGACGGCTTGGGGGCCGGTTGGGGTGACGGTTTGGGGGTTGGTTGGGGTGACGGTTTGGCGGCTGGAATAGGGGCTGGCGGGGTTGCGGGCGGTTTGACGATGGCGCCGATTTTGACCAGCTTGGCTTGCGAGCCGGCTGGCGGGGCGAGGGTGGGCCGCTTGGCTGCTGCATTGGCCGGGGCTGGGGTGGCCGCTGGCGCGCTTGGCGCTCCTGGTTTGGCGGGCGGCTGGGCGGCGGCTTTATCCAGTTGGGGGATGTCCTGGTCGCCGAGGAATTTTTCGTCGTCTTTGCCGGCGATGGCTACTTTCATTACGTCCATCCAGATGGGGAGCGCGGCCTTTGCGCCTGTTTCCTTATCGCCGAGGGACTCGCGGCTGTCGTAACCGACCCACACGCCACAGGTGATGGAGGGGGAAAAGCCGAGGAACCAGGCATCGGTGTAGTCGCTGGTGGTGCCGGTTTTGCCGCCGAGCGGGTGCTTGAGGGCCGCGGCGGCCGCTCCGGTGCCGTGGGCGGTGACGGCCTGGAGCAGGATCATCATGGTTCGGGCCGTCTCCTGGC
>Ga0302320_10024361_pt1 | contig 11817 bp, 10 predicted proteins | sample Bog_T0_3_FD_202130 | JGI IMG/M metagenome (GOLD analysis project Ga0302320, IMG submission 202130) | Peat permafrost microbial communities from Stordalen Mire near Abisko, Sweden - Bog_T0_3 | ecosystem: Environmental > Terrestrial > Soil > Wetlands > Peat | place: Sweden: Abisko, Stordalen Mire... | reverse complement strand
CGTTACGAACTATTACAACCAGCACAAGGCCGAGTTCAACCTGATCGAAGCGCAGTATCACCTCGCCAAGATCATGGTGTCAGGGATGGCGAGCCCCCAGGTCCACAACCTGCAGAACAGCAAGGCGCAGAATGATGCCGAGGCGCGCAAGAAAATCCAGATGATCGCCAACCACCTCGATAGCGGCGACGACTTCGCGACCATGGCCATGAATTATTCCGAAGACCCGGAGACCAGCAACAACGGCGGCGATTTGGGCATGGCACCCGAATCCGCCCTCAAGAGTGCCGACGCGGCCACCCGCGACGCGGTCATGAAGCTCAAGCCGGGTCAGTACACACCTGTGGTTCCCATCATCAATCCCACCAATCATCAGCCCGTCGCCTACATGATCGTGAAACTAATTGCGAAAGAGCCAGCGGGCCAGAGGGACTTGAATGATCCGCGGGTGCAGCAGGCCATCCGCCAGCAATTGCGCGACCGCCGCGAGCAGTTGTTGAAAGCCGCCTACTACGAGAGCCTACGCGACGACGCCAAAGTCACGAATTATTATGCCGACGAAGTGCTGAAAAATTTAGGAGCCGCGCAGTAGCCCTTAAATTGTCACACTGAGCGAGGATTACAACGTCACACTGAGCAAGAATTCCATTGCCATGCTGAGCGAGGATTGAGCTTCGCGAAAGCGAAGCTCAACCGCAGTCGAAGCACCCCTACTCACTCCCATCGCCCGGAAGCGAAAGCGCGCGAAGCCGCTACCCAAGCTTCTTAGTCAAAACCTCATTCACCAACTGTGGATTAGCCTGTCCCTTCGACGCCTTCATCACCTGCCCCACAAAGAACCCGATCATGGTTTTCTTCCCCGCGCGATACTGCTCCACCTGCTTCGGATTCGCCGCAATCAATTCATCGGCGAGTTTCTCCAGAGCCGAAGTGTCCCGAGACTGCTCCGGACGCCCCTCCGCCTCATAAACCGCCGCAAAATCCTGCCCGCGCTCGAAGCAAAGGTCATAAAGATCCTTCAGCATTTTGCCCGAGATCGCGCCCGACTCAACCAGATCAGCCGACGCCGTAACTCCCGCCATCGAAATCGGAGACTGCTCCAGTTCCAGGCCCTGCGCCTTGAGCCGTCCCAGCAATTCGCTCTGCACCAGATTGGCAACCCGCTTCGGATTTTTCGCCCCGCGCGCCGCCGACTCAAACTGATCCGCCATCGCCCGCGTAAGCGTCAGCGTGTGCGCATCGCCGGCCGTGATGCCATATTCCTTCATCAAGCGCCGCCGCCGCGCCTCCGGAAGCTCAGGCAAACCAGCGCGGATTGCTGCTTGCCATTTTTCATCCACCACCAGGGGAAGCAAATCAGGCTCGGGAAAATACCGGTAATCATGCGCCTGTTCCTTCGAGCGCATGCCATAAGTCTTGCCTTCGTGCGCGTTGTAAAGCCGCGTTTCCTGCGTAATCCGCCCGCCGCCCTCGATGATTCCGATGTGCCGCTCGATCTCGTACTCCAGCGCCTGCTTGATGAAGCGAAACGAATTGACGTTCTTGACCTCGGTTTTCGTGCCGAATTCCTTCTGTCCCCGAGGCCGCACGCTGATGTTGGCATCGCAGCGCAGCGAACCTTCCTCCATGTTGCAGTCGCTGACCCCTGTATAAAGAATGATTTCCTTAAGCCGAGTGAGGTATTCGTAAGCTTCGTCCGGCGATCGCATATCCGGCTCGCTGACAATCTCAGCCAGCGGCACACCCGTGCGATTCAGATCAATGGCGGTCTTGTGGGCAGAATCGGCAAACCCTTCATGCAGGCTCTTGCCCGCGTCTTCTTCCAGGTGCAGGCGCGTGATCCCGATTTTCTTTTTACCGCCGGGCGTTTTACTCTCGTTCACATCGATGTCAATGAATCCAAATTCCGCCAGCGGCTTGTCATACTGCGAAATCTGGTACCCCTTAGGCAGGTCAGGATAAAAATAATTCTTCCGAGCAAAAATCGACACTTCGTTGATCCGGCACTCCAAAGCCATAGCCGCCCGAACCGCGAACTCGACCGCCTTCCGGTTGAGCACCGGCAAAGCCCCCGGAAGTCCAAGACAAACCGGGCACACATTGCTATTCGGAGGATCGCCAAACCGGGTCGAGCACGAGCAAAAGATTTTCGAAGCAGTCAGCAGTTGCACGTGGACTTCAAGTCCAATAACCGGCTCGTACCTCGCAAGCAGATCCGCGGAAACCGCAGGAGTGGAAGCCATATCACCAGATTATAAATTGGATAAGAAGCCCGCGTGGGGTGGACGCATTCGTCCGCCCAAGCCGAGCACAGCTCGGCGCTTCTCTACGTTCGCGAACTCCGGTGCAGCCAGGCCCCTAAGGCTTCTTCACTTCCGGCGCGCTCAAATACTTCTCCATGGGAATCTCAAAATACATCAGCTCCGTGCCCCGAGCGTCCTGCACCCCCATAAGAAAGAAATCCGCCCCCGCCAGCGGATTCGAAATATCCAAAATGTCGAAAAACAGAAACCCGCGCACCGTGGAATGCGGTTCCACCGCCTTCGCGCCAAACTGAGCCCGCTCGATTTCATCCCAGGTCTTCTTGCTCACCCCGCCCTTGACCTCTTTCTTTGGCAGCGGAATTGGCAACGTAGGCTGGCTGTCATTCCGCGATGGATGCGAGAGCCGCCGCAGCAGATCGTCCATGGTCGCCGGGTACAATTTGCTTCGGTCTTTCGTATTCATCTGCGCCTTCATGCCAACCAGGGAGACCGGCTGATCCCCATCATTCGTAATGACGAAGAAGACCGGCATATATCCATAGTTGCGGTAGTTCACGCTGAAAATCGATGCCTTGTCCTCAAGGTCATACGGATCGACCGCGACCACAACTTTCTCCATGGGATGATCGTCGTGCGCCGGGTAAGTGCGCGCAGGCTGCGCCGTAGGCATCACAAATTCTTTGCCCGCCATCGCGTCCAGGCAGCACACCATCACCAAAGCACCGGCCGCCATAAGACGCCGGCCACGCCGCAGCGCCCTGCTGCGAGGCGATTCTTCGAACCCTGCATTTTGCATACGTGAATTATAGGATGCCGTCAGCGCAAGCCGTGCTGTCCGGTGCCCCATCCCGATACCCATCCCGATAAACGATCGGATCGCTCTTCCCCATTTAGAATGGGACTTCTCTCCATGTACGCGCTCTACAGTGCGCTGCTCGCTTTTTTCCTGCTGCTGACGCTGCCCTACTGGCTGCTCCAGATGCTGCGCCACGGCAAGTATCGCGCCGGCTTGCGCCAGCGGTTCGGAGCAGTTCCGCCCGCCCTGGCCGCGGGCCGCCACCAGCCCACGATCTGGATTCATGCCGTTTCCGTAGGTGAAGTCGTAGCTGCGAGCGCGGTCGTCGAGGCGCTGCGCCAGAAATCTCCCTCCCATCGCGTATTGATTTCGACCACCACCAGCACCGGCCAGAAACTGGCCGCTCGCCGCTTCGGCGCCGAAAACGTAATTTATTTCCCCCTCGACTTCGCCTTCGCCATCCGCCCCTACCTCCGTGCGTTAGATCCGCAACTCGTGGTCGTTGCGGAAACCGAATTCTGGCCCAATTTCCTGCGCCTCGCCAAGCGCAGCGGCGCCCGCATCGCCGTAATCAACTGTCGCATTTCCGACCGCTCGTTCCCCGGCTACCAGCGTTTTCGCTTCTGGCTGCCGAAATTGCTCGAGAAGACGCTCAGCAACGTCGACATCTTCCTGGCCCAGACCGAAGAAGACCGCCAGCGCCTCGTCGAAATTGGCGCGGCCGCATCGAAGGTCACCGTGGCGGGCAATCTGAAATTCGATGTGCAGCCGCCGCCCGAGCCGAAGATCGTTGCCAGTCTCCGCGAGAGCCTCACTCATTCCGGAGCCGGGCCAATCCTGGTGTGCGGCAGCACCCTCGAAGACGAAGAAGGCTCGTTGCTTTCGGCGTTCAGTAACATCCTGGCCAATCATCCCAAGTCCGTGCTGGTCCTGGCCCCGCGCCATCCCGAGCGTTTCGCCGAGGTAGCCGAACTCGTCGAGCAACTCGGTTTTCGCATGCACCGCCGATCTCTGTGGAGCGGCGAACCGCTCGCGGCCAGCGTGCTTCTGGTCGACAGCATTGGAGAATTGGCAACCCTGTATTCGCTGGCCACCGTCGCCTTCGTCGGAGGCAGTCTGGTGCCGCGCGGCGGACACAACATTCTTGAGCCCGCACTGTATGGCGTTCCCATAGTCACCGGCAACCACTACGAAAATTTTCGCGACGTAGTAAATTTTTTCGCCAGCCGCAATGCCGTCCGCATCGTCGGACTGGCGGAGCTTCCGCTCGTCCTCATCGAGTTGATCGAAAACGAAAGCGAGCGAGCGACGCTCGGCCGGAACGCGCTGGCCGCTCTCGAATCCCAGCGCGGCACCACCGAACGAACGGTCAAAGCGTTACTCCAGCTGATGGGCGTTTCCTCATGAATCCCCTCACCGGCCTTTACGGCGCAGCCACCGCTCTCAGAAACATGCTCTTCGATCGCGGCGTCCTGTCTTCGCGGCGCTTGGAGCAACCCGTGATCAGCGTCGGCAACCTGTCGGCCGGCGGCTCGGGCAAAACTCCGTTCGTCATCGCGCTCGGCGAACTGCTGCAGGCGCGCGGCATTCGTTTCGACGTGCTCACCCGCGGATATCGCCGCAAAACGCGCGGCGTCCTCGTAGTCGATCCCGACGGCAACACCGCCGACTTCGGAGACGAACCTCTGCTCATCGCCCGCCGGCTGGCCGTTCCGGTCGTAGTCGGTGAAAGTCGCTATGACGCCGGCCGCCTCGCCGAGCAAAAGTTCCAGCCCCAACTGCACATCCTGGACGACGGCTTTCAGCACCGTTCTCTGGCGCGCGACTTCGACATCGTCCTGATGACCGAGCGCGACTTCACCGACCGCCTGCTGCCCGCAGGACCAATGCGCGAGCCGCTCTCGGCACTCGCACGCGCCGACGCAATCGTGCTGCCCACAGGCTTTGCCGCGAATCATCCGGCTCTGCGGCAAAAGCCGGTCTGGCGAATCGAGCGCCAGATCGCTCTGTCAAACGTGCCTCCCGCGCCCATCGTTTTCTGCGGCATTGCGCGCCCCAAACAATTTTTCGCGCAGCTGCGCGCCGCCGGAATCGCTCCCGCCGCAGAAGTTGAGTTTCGCGACCACCATCCCTATACCCAAAGTGACATCGAGCGCCTGCTCGCGATGCGCGGCAAACTCGGCGCCGGTGGCTTCCTGACCACAGAGAAAGATGCCGTCAATCTGCTCTCCTCATCCTCGCTGGCGGATCTCAGCCCCCTCGCCATCGCCAAGCTCAATCTCACCATCGACCGTCCCGCCGAAGTTATGGATGCAATTTTCGCAACAATCCATGAACGAAAGCCTCGCTCGTGAGAAAATCTTGTGTTGTACTCCATCACTAGAAATTTGACGACGAAGCATTGATGACAAAACACCTTAAGGAAAACGGCCGCCTGCAAAAGATCGTCGAATCTTTTCCCAAGCTCACCGTCACGGTTCTTGCGGATCTGGTGGCCGACGAGTTCGTCTTCGGCGAAATTTCTCGCGTCTCGCGCGAAGCGCCCGTGCTCATTTTGCAGCACCGCGATCGCAAGGTGGTTCCGGGCGGAGGGGCGAATGCCGTCTACAACCTCGCCGACCTGGGAGTGAACGTCTTGCCGGTAGGCGTCGTGGGCGACGACGAGCCAGGACGCCTCCTGCTGCGCGCTTTTCGCCACAAGCGCATTCCGGTCAGCGGCGTTTTCAAGGACAAGAGCTATACCACCGTGACCAAAACCCGCATCCTCGCCGGCTTCGCCCACACCGCCGGACAGCAGGTCGTGCGGCTCGACCGCGAGCCCACCGAAGGCCCCAACGCGCACCTGCGCCGCGAGATCGTGCTCGCCGCCCGCGAATACACCCGGGCCTCCGACGCGCTCCTAGTTTCCGACTATGGATACGGCGCCGCCACGCCCACCCTGCTGAGTGTGATTCGGGAAAAACGCGGGCTCAGTAAGGTTCCCGTGACCCTCGACTCACGCCATCGTATGCTCGAGTTCACCGGCATCACCGCGGCCACTCCGAATGAGTCCGAGGTCGAAGAGGTCCTCGGGATCCGCATCGGCAACAGCATTGGCAAAGACAAAGACGAAGACTGGGAGCGCCTTCTGGCCGCTGGCGACCAGATCGCGGGCGCGATGAGTCTCGAATCGCTCCTCATCACCCGCGGCAAAGATGGCATGGTGGTTTTCCCCCGCCGTCACAAGCCGGTCGATATCCCGATCTACGGTGGCGATGAAGTCGCCGACGTAACCGGAGCAGGAGACACCGTGATCGCAACCTTCACCGCCGGCCTGGCCGCAGGCGCAACCGCCGAAGAGGCCGCCCAGCTGGCGAACTATGCCGGCGGCATAGTAGTAATGAAGCGCGGCACCGCCTCCGTCAGCCAACAGGAGTTACTGGAAGCGTTAGATAAAACGCCGCCAGCAACTCGAGAACATTAGACATTAGATGTGGGGACGTGGCTTTGCCCCGTCCAAGCGCGGCGCAGCCGCGCTTCCACACAGTAATCAAGCCTAGAATCGGACTCATTGACCACGCCACTCCATCCGAAGATCGTTTCGCGCGACGAACTGCAACAGCGCGTGGCCAATTGGCGTAGCGCCGGCGACCGCGTCACGCTAGCCAACGGATGCTTCGATGTGCTGCACGTCGGCCACATTCGCTACCTCCACGCCGCCCGCGCACTCGGAGGCAAGCTGATTGTCGCCATCAACGCCGATGCCTCGGTGCGCGCGCTCAAGGGCGAAGGCCGTCCCGTAATGCCCGCCGAAGAACGCGCCGAAATTCTGGCGTCATTAGCCGACGTAGACGCCGTAGTAGTCTTTCCAGAAAAAGACGTCCGCGCCCTCATTCGCGAAATCCGCCCCGATTTTCATGCCAAGGGTACCGACTACACCGTAGAGAACGTCCCCGAGCGCGCCGAGGTCGAAGCCTGCGGAGGCCGCGTAGTAATCGTGGGCGATCCCAAGAATCACTCAGCCACCGGGATCATCCGTTCACAATCGCGCTCGCGGCTCGGAGAATCGTGAGTCGGCGCGCATTCGAAAGCCTGCTCATCGTGCGCTTAAGCGCCATGGGAGACGTCATTCACACTCTCCCCGCCGCCGCCGCCCTCCGCCAGGCTTTTCCCAACGCCACTTTAGGATGGCTCATCGAAGAGCGCTGGGCCGAACTCCTCTGCACCCTGCGCTATCCCCGCTCCGGCGCCCGTTCTCCGCAGCGTCCGCTAGTCGACCGCATCGATACCGTCAATACCGCGGAATGGCGTCGCGCCCTTTTCTCGTTCAACACCTGGCAGCAGGTGGCCGTCGGCCTCAGTCAGCTACGCGGAATTCAATACGACGCGGTCATTGATTTTCAGGGCGCGGTCCGTTCGGCGCTGCTGGCGCGCTGGTCGGGCGCGCCCATACGCTACGGCGACGCGCAGCCGCGCGAAAATGCCGCCAGCATGTTTTACACCAGGCAAGTGTTAACCAACGGCACGCATGTCGTCCAACACGCGCTGTCGCTGGCGGGAGCAGTCATTTCATCTGCGAGCATCCCAGGTACACTGGCGCAGCCTCAAGTGGAGTTTCCCGTCGACCCCGATGCAGAGAGCAAGATCCCCGCTCTGACGGCCGATGCGAAGAACTTCGCAATTCTCAACCCGGGCGCCGGCTGGGGCGCGAAGATGTGGCCAGCCGACCGCTACGCGCAGGTTGCGCAGCAACTCGCCAAAGATGGATTATGTTCGCTGATAAACTACGGCCCCCGAGAAGAAGAGTTGGCCGCGGCCGTCGAAGCCGCAAGCGACGGCGCGGCGCGAAGAATCTCCTGCTCGGTATCCGAACTAATCGCCGTCACCCGCCGCGCACGCCTCTTCATCGGCGGCGATACCGGTCCCATGCACCTGGCGGCGGCTCTGAAAATTCCGGTGGTAGCAATTTTTGGTCCGACAAACCCGGCGCGCAACGGCCCATTCGGCACGCAATCGATAGTATTGCGAAGCGCAAGCAGCAAAACCGATCACACCCGCCGCCGCGAGCCTGACCAGGGTTTGCTCGAAATCACCGTCGCCGAAGTAGTCGCCGCAACGCGCAAGCTGTTGCAGAATCGTAGTACCGAACCTCGCATCGCCGAAGTCCCATGACCCAAGTCCCACAATCCGGATCGCAATCGCCGCCCTTCGCCGTCGGCTCCTGGCCGCGCGTGGCCCGCCGCATCCGCGTGCCCCTGGGATTTATTTTTGCGCTAGTCTACATCTGGCTGGCGCGGCCCACCCGAACTTCCCTGATCGCGGGAGCATTCGTGCTGCTTCCCGGCCTGCTCCTGCGCGGACTGGCTTCCGGCCACGTTCAAAAAGACACGCAACTCACCACCAGCGGCCCTTACGCCTACACGCGCAACCCTTTGTATCTCGGCTCCCTGATGCTGGCCGCCGGCTTCGCCATCGCAGCCCGCAGTTGGTGGGTCGTGGCCGTCATGCTTTTGATGTTCGCCGCGATTTATATTCCAGTCATTACCGGAGAAGAGCGTTCCCTGCGACAGGCGTTCCCCGCCTATGACGACTATGCCCGCCACGTGCCGCGTCTGTTCCCGCGCCTCACGCCCTACGGAAACCAGCACAGCGCCTACTCTTCCGCCCGCTACTGGAAACACCGCGAATATCAGGCCAGCCTTGGTTGCGTGGTCGTGCTGGCCGTACTGGTCATCAAACTGGTGTGGTAGTCTGCCGTGGAGCATGAGCCTTGTCTCGGGGGACAAACCCCGAAGATCGTCGTTCGAAGATTGTCGTAAAAAGCCCGTCGCCCGAATTGCCGAGCCGAGTGGCGGTGCCGCGGCGGAACAGTTGCTTGAATCCTCAGCACCTGACACGGTTTGCTGGAAACTCAGCGCCTGAACGGCTTGCTGGGAACCTCGGCTCTTGCTTTTGGGTGGCGCACCGCTGGGGTCCCCATCACGCCTGGTTTTGGCGTGATGGGGTGGAGCGCTTCAGCGCTGCGATCACTGGCGATTTTCAACGTAGGCTTTAGCCGCTGAGGTCACACTGCAGCATGCAAGGCATTTTTTTCGCAAGCCATGAAGCCGCGCCCTTTCACAGCATTCGCAGCCTTCTGGCATTCATTGCACTCTGCTTCACCGTAACCATCTTGCCGGCCCAGCAAGGCCCGCACACCGCAACCATCGGCCCCGCTCCCGTCGAGATCGCCCATCCCCGCCCCAACTATCCCTTCCCCGACGGAAGGAGCTACGTTTTTTCAGCCGAGTGGCATCTCATCACCGCCGGAACCGCTGTCGTCAGAATGGATGTCTCCGGCGCCGACCGCAAAGTCACCGCCACCGCCGAATCTGCCGGCGCCGTCAACGTCATCTTCCCCGTGCACGACCGCTTCGAATCGCACTTCGATTCCCGCACCTTCTGCTCGCTCTCCATCTTCAAGCACAGCGAAGAAGGCTCGCACAAGCGCGAGACCTCGATCCGCTTCGATCACGCCCGCAAAAAAAGCACGCTCGATGAAAAAAATCTGAAGACGGGCGAGACCAAGCACATCGAAAACGATCTGGCCGGCTGCGCCACCGATGTCATCACCGGCTTCTATTACCTGCAGTCGCTGCCCCTTCAACTCGGCGAGAGATACGAGTTCCCGATCAGCGACGGCAAAACGACCATCGTCCGTGCCACCGTGGAAAAACGCGAGCAGCTCCGAGTCCCAGCCGGAACCTTCCCCACCATCATGGTTAGCGCCGAAGCCACGTCCGGCCCGCTCCAATCCAAAGGCAAAGTGTGGGTATGGTTTTCCGAGGACGCAGGTCACACCCCCGTCCAAATGCGGGTAAAACTAGGATGGGGCACGCTCCTATTTCGCCTGCAAAGAATCGAAAAGTAAAGGTAGTGGAGCGACCGGCGTCCTCGTGAGCCTGCCCTGAGCGCAGTCGAAGGGTCCAACCCGGACGCCGACGCCGGGTGCTCCTCCTACTTCCGAGCCACCACCGCCTGCTTCGCCTTCGCCAGTTCCGGACGTGCCGAACTGCCGCCTTCGCATGTCTTCACCAGCACCGCGTAGTACTCGCCGGCCTCCGAAGCCTGTCCCGCCATCTCCGCCGCCTGCGCCGCCCCATACAGCCCGTTGAAGCGTTTCGGATTGAACGTCAAATCTCCCTTATACTCGGCCAAAGCCTGCGCCGGACGCTTCATCTCCAGCAGCATGTCGGCCAGCATCTCGCGCGCCGGCATCGAAGTCTGCTCTTCACCCACTGCGTCTTCATGATCCGCAACCTTGCGCAGCACCGCCGTCGCTTCTTCGTTCTTCCCCTCGTCGTGCAGAACCCATGCCGACGCTTCCTGATAAAGCATGTCCGCATATTCAGCGCGGTAGCTTTTCTTGCGCGCTACATAATCTTTGTGAATGGCATCAATTTCCGCCAGATCCTTCTTAGCTCCGGCCAGGTCTCCGCTGCGCGCGCTTCCGATCGCCCGCGCCCAGTAGGTGTAGGCTCGGTCGCCTCCTTCGGCTTTCGAGATCACGGTCAAAGCCGCCGCCTCCGGCCAGCGATGCAGTTCGAGCGCATACATGGCCGGGAATTTTGACATTGCGAAAGCCTGCATGTCCATGCCCGCCATTTCCATCGCCGGCATAGTTTTCACTTCCTCAATTACTTTTGCCGCATCCGCTTCCCGCCCACTCTGCAAATACGCATAGATCAGAAAATCCATGGCGTGGAACTGGTGCGCTTCCCCGCCCATATGCATCTCCGAAGCCTTGCGCGTGGCCGCAATCGACGCCACATTCGACTGGATCGAGTGCGGCCAGTCTCCCACGCGCGCGAAAATGTGCGACGGCATATGCACCGCATGCGGAGCCGAAGGCGCAATCTGCGCATACCGCCGTGCCGCTGGCAATCCCAGCTGCGCCAATTGCGGCTTGTCGTAAGTGTGGATCAGATAGTGCGCAATCCCCGGATGATTCGGTTCCTCGGCAAACAGCTTCTCCAGAATCGCGCCCGCCTGCTTGCGGTTGGCAAACGTGGTGTCGTCGTCGGGCTCCGCAGCCAACAGCGAGAGCGCATAAAAGGCAGCCGCCTCGTGGTCGTCCGGATACTTCCGATACACCTTCTCCATGGCGGCCGAGTAAGCCCGCGCCCGCGCCTCATGGTCCGCCTTTTCGCTGTTCGAATAGAACGCCTCGAGCGCCGAAATGTAATCGCGCTCGCGCTCGGTAGTTTTCTCCGCCTTCGCCGCGTCGGCCTGCTTCAGGTCGGCCAAGCCCCGCTTGATGGTGGCTGCTTCCGGATGATCCCAAAGCTGATGCCACAAGCTCATCGCCTCGCCCCAATAAGCCATCGCGCACTTCGGATCCTGCTTCGAGGCATCCACAAAAGTCTTCTCCGCCTCTTCGTACCAGAACGAATGCAGCAGCGCGAGCCCCTTTTCAAAAGTCTTCTGCGCCCCCGGAGTGCACGAAACAGGAAAATGCACCGTGCCCAGCTGTTGCTGCGAGAGTTCTTCGTGATGATGGTCTTCGTCGGCGAAGGTCAAGCCGGAAAATGCCAAGGCGAGAAACAAAATCCAGATAAGTTTGCCCATGGAACACCCCGGATGGAGTCTAGTGCGCGATTCAGGGCAAGGTCAAGGCGCAGGGGTCAATGAGTGTAATTGATTCCATGACAATGTCGGCTCCTGTAGCCGAGTAGACTTTGGTGGCTACCAAACCAACCAAGAGCGCTCGGGAGAAAGGAGCCGAACATGATGATTATA
>Ga0302320_10024359_pt1 | contig 11817 bp, 9 predicted proteins | sample Bog_T0_3_FD_202130 | JGI IMG/M metagenome (GOLD analysis project Ga0302320, IMG submission 202130) | Peat permafrost microbial communities from Stordalen Mire near Abisko, Sweden - Bog_T0_3 | ecosystem: Environmental > Terrestrial > Soil > Wetlands > Peat | place: Sweden: Abisko, Stordalen Mire... | reverse complement strand
CAGTTTGATGTCGCTGGCGCCGCCGTCGCGGTATTTCTGCAGAATGACGCCGCGTCCCCGGGTCATCTCGGGGATTTCGCCCAGCCCGAACAGCAGCAATTTGCGGTTATCGCCGATGATCGCCATCGTATCGCCTTGCACAATCTGACAGAAGGCGGCCTTTTCCGTGCCGCCGAGGTTGAGAACCTGTTTGCCGCTGCGGGTTTGCGCCAGCACTTCCTCGCTTTTGACGATGAAGCCCCTGCCGCCCGAGGACGCCACCAGCAATCTTCTGTCGGCACGGTAGGCCAAGAGCGCGGTAATCTCGGTGTCGTTGGGCAAATCCACCATCAGCCGGAGCGGTTCGCCGTGACCGCGGCCGCGCGGCAATTTGTCGGCGCCGAGCGTGTAGAAACGTCCATTGCCGGCGAATAGCAGGATCTTGTCGCTCGACGCGCAGCGCAGGGTAACGCGCAGCTGATCGCCGTCCTTGAATTTGAAATCGTCGGGATTGTCGGCGTGCCCCTTGACGGCGCGGATCCAGCCTTTGTCGGACAGAATCACGGTGATGTCCTCGCGCGGCAGGTAGGCATCGGCCGGCAGCTCGACCGGCAAGGGGACCGCCCCCAGACTGGTGCGTCGCCGTCCCAGCGCATCATTGCCGCCGAACTCGGCGCGCAGTCCGCGGATCTGCGTGGCGATCGCCTGCCAGCGTGCCGCCTGGTCGGCCAGCAATCGGGTGAGGTCGGACAATTCCGCCGTCAGCTTGTCATTCTCGCCCCTGATCTCGAACTCCTCGAGGCGACGCAGGCTGCGCAGCCGCATATTGAGGATCGCCTCGGCCTGCATGTCGGTCAGATCGAAGCGCGCCCGCAATATCGGCTTCGGTTCGTCCTCGGCACGGATGATGGCGATCACCTCGTCGAGATTGAGATAGGCTTTGAGAAAGCCTGCCAAAATCTCGAGGCGGGCGGTGATCTTGGCGTGGCGGAACCGGGTCCGTCGCTCGAGGACCACCTGGCGATGGTCGAGAAAGGCCCGCAGCACCTGCTTCAAATTCATCACGCGCGGCACCGATCCGGCATCGAGCAGGTTCATATTGAGCGGCACACGCAGTTCCAGATCGGTCTGGCGGAATAGCTGTTCCATCACCATCTCGGCCTCGATGCCGCGGTTGCGCGGTTCCAGCACGACCCGCACGCTTTCGGCGGATTCGTCGCGCACATCGGCCAGCAGCGGCAGCTTCTTGGCTTCCAGCAGCTCGGCGATCCTTTCAATCAGCTTGGATTTCTGCACCTGATAGGGGATCTCAGTCACGACGATGAGATAGAGACCGTGCGACAGCTTCTCCACCTCCCAGCGGGCGCGCAGGCGGAAGCCGCCGCGACCGGTACGGTAGGCTTCGGCAATCAGCTCGGCAGATTCCACCAGCACGCCTCCGGTCGGGAAATCCGGGCCGCCGATGAATCGCAGCAGCGCATCGACATCGCAGTCGGGCGCGGCGATCAGATGCAGCAGCGCGTCACAGATCTCGCCGACATTGTGCGGTGGAATGCTGGTGGCCATGCCGACGGCAATTCCGGTGGCGCCGTTGGCGAGCAGATTGGGGAAGGCCGCCGGCATCACCACCGGTTCCTCCTCGGTGCCGTCATAGGTCGGGCGGAAATCCACCGCGTCCTCGTCCAACCCTTCCATCAGGCTGCCCGCCACCTTGGTCAAGCGTGCTTCGGTGTAGCGCATCGCCGCCGCGTTATCGCCGTCGATATTGCCGAAATTGCCCTGACCTTCGACCAGCGGGTAGCGGACCGCGAAATCCTGCGCCAGACGCACCATGGCGTCATAGACCGACACGTCGCCATGCGGATGATATTTGCCAATAACGTCGCCGACCACGCGCGCGCATTTCTTGAAACCGGTATTGGGATCGAGCCTGAGTTGCCGCATGGCATAAAGCAGGCGCCGATGTACCGGTTTGAGGCCGTCGCGCACATCGGGCAGCGACCGTGACACGATGGTCGACATGGCATAAGCGAGATAGCGTTCGCCCAACGCGTCGGCCAGCGCGGTGTCCCTCACCTGTTCGGCAAGGATCGGTTCGGTCATGAAAAGGGACTTCCAAAAAATACTATATGTAGTAGATCACGCCCGAAGTCGCTCTACAAGTCGTGAACGCGCGGGAGGCAGTGCGCGGTTCTGAGGCGCCAGAACATGGGTCTCGAGAAAGAAACCAGTCAGGCTGAGGCCATCTTGCACTTCGGCAGCCGTTCCCGGGCCGCCCTGGCGCAGGAAGCTTGGCAGCGGCAGGAGCCGCCCGTGAAAAGGCTGTCCGGCCTTGCGGCTCACGGCGCGACCGCTTTTGGGCGACACATAGATCAGATCATCGGTCAGGCCGGTGGCGGCGCAGGAAGCCAGATCGAGACCGTAGCCGAGGGCCCGCAACAGACCGAGTTCCCAATGTACGTAAAGGCTGGGCCAGTCGGCCTCAACCAGGCCGTCGAGCATCGCTGCCAGCCCCGCGAAAGCGCCGGGCTGCGGCATCCGTTCCGCTACGCAGGCTTCGCTGAGCGCGCAGGCGGCGCTAAGGCCGGCCAGCCGGCGTGGGTCGTCCAGCCAGCGTGACGCGTGCGGCGTCCTGACTTCGCCCTGGACGGTGCCGAGATGCTCGGCCAAGCGAGCCTGCCAGGTTACCCTTAGCAGATTGCCGGTCTGCCACAGGGCCCGATTGCGGCGCCCCTGCCCGCCCGGCACCATTCCGGCGTGGCGGCCTTGACCGGCGGCGATCAGGCTGATCAGCAGCGCGCTCTCGCCATGCGGTCGTGCCGACAACACCACCGCATCTTCCTGCCATTGCATCCTGGTCAGACCACCACCTGGCACACCAGCGACCCTGATCGACGCGGCGAGATTTGACAAGCCTTCATCACGCGTCGAAATCCAGGCCGAGCTCGGCGTAGCGCTGGCGATCGTCGGGCCAGTCTTCGCGAACCTTGACGAACAGGAACAAATGTACCGGCCGATCCAGCAGCTTTTGCATTTCGAGCCGCGCGGCCGCGCCGATCGCCTTGATCTGGGCCCCGCCCTTGCCCAGTACGATCGCCTTTTGCGTATCGCGGCGAACCGTGATGGTCTGATCGATGCGGCAGCTGCCATCCGCGCGCTCCTCCCAACGGTCGCATTCGACCAGCACGGCATAGGGCAGTTCCTGGTGCAACCGGATGAACAGCTGCTCGCGGGTAATCTCGGTGGCCAGGATCCGTTCCGGCATGTCGGACAGCTGATCCTCGGGAAAATGCCAGGCATCCAGCGGCAATTGGGCGGCGCAACTGTTCAGAAAATCGAGTGTGCCGTCGCCATTGGCAGCGCTGATCATGAATGTTTCGTCGAACCGGCCGCGATCGTTCAGCTGGGCGGCCAGCCCAAGCAAAATTTCGCGCCGCACCAGATCGATCTTGTTGAGCAAAAGGATGGCGCGCCGCGACGACAGGCGCAGCCGGTCGACGATCGCTGCAACTTCGTCGGTTACACCGGCACGGGCGTCCACCACCAACGCCACCAGATCGGCGTCGCCGGCGCCGCCCCAGGCGGCCCGCACCATGGCCCGCTCGAGCCGCTGCCTGGGCTCGAATATGCCGGGCGTGTCGATCAGGATGACCTGCGCATCATGCACGGCAACGATACCGAGCACCCGGCTGCGGGTGGTCTGCACCTTGGAGGATACGATCGAGATTTTGCTGCCGACCAGGCGGTTGACCAGAGTTGATTTTCCGGCATTGGGCGCCCCCAGGATGGCGACGAATCCGCAGCGGCGGCCAACTTCGCTCACGCCGGCAACCGTTCCAGCAGAGCGGTCGCTGCCGCCTGTTCGGCGGCGCGCTTCGAAGGCCCGCGACCGACGGCGCCGGCGACGCCCTCGATGGCGACCTCGATGTGGAAATCGGGACTATGCGCCGGACCGTCTACCGCCAGCGTGCTGTAGACCGGCAAGCCTTTGGCGCGGGCTTGCGCCCATTCTTGCAGCGCCGTCTTGGCATCCTTGGGAGGATCCGCCATCTCTTCCATCAAAGGCGTCCACAGGCGCGTGATCAGCGGCGATGCCGCCGCCAGGCCGCCATCGGCGAACAGTGCCCCCAGCACCGCCTCGGTGGCATCTGCCAGAGTGCCGATATTTTGGCGGCCACCGGTTTCCTCTTCGCCACGCGACAGCGCCAATGCCTCGGCCAATCCGATCTGACCGGCGACACGGGCCAGCGCCTCGCGGCGGACCAGGGCGGCGTGACGGCGCGCCAGCGCGCCTTCATTTTCATTGGCAAACCGGCGATACAGCATGTCGGCCACCACCAGACCAAGCACCCGGTCGCCGAGAAATTCCAAGCGTTCATAGGGACCACGGCCGGCGCTGCCCGGCTGCAGGCTGGGGTGGGTCAGCGCCTGGAGCAGCAATTGCGGCCGATCGAAACGGTAGTCCAGCCTTTCGCGCAATTGTTGCACGGCGATCTCGCGTTCCGGTTCGGAGAGCGTGCTCACAACACGCGCGCCAGGAAGCGGTCCCGGCGCAAATTGCTGGGCCAATGCCAGAACTGCCAAGGCGTGGCGGACGGCTCGGTGGACAGAACGATGATCTCCGCCCGTCCCACCAGATTTTCCTCGGGCACGAAGCCCACCGCGTTCGCATAACGGCTGTCTTCGGAATTGTCGCGATTGTCGCCCATCATGAAATAATGGTGCGGCGGCACGACCACTTCATCGGTGTTATCGACGGGGTTTTCCGGGCCGGCATCCTCGACGATCAGGTGTGCCGGGCCACTCGGCAAAGTCTCGACATATTGCGGATAGCGTTGACTGCCGAACCGCGGGTCGCGGTCGACATAATCATCGATGGTCTGGCGTGTGACCGCTTCGCCATTGATCAGCAGCACGCGGTGTCGGACCTGGATCCGATCTCCCGGCAGACCGACCAGCCGCTTGATCAAGTCGGTGCGATTGTCGACTGGCGTCTTGAACACCACGACGTCGCCTCGCTTGGGCATGTGGAAAAGCACGCGGCCGTCGAACAGATGCAGGCTGAAGGGCAGCGCGTGCCGGCTGAAGCCATAGGCAAATTTCGAGATCACGACATAGTCGCCGACCAGCAGACTTGGCAACATCGATTTGGAGGGAATAAGCGAACCCTCATAGGCGAAACTTCGAACCAAGAGAGCGATCAGGCAAACCAGTAGCACGGTTTTGAAATTTTCGGAAAACCCGCCTGATCTCCTGCGCGAACTGACCATCAGCCTCAACGTAATGTCGATAAATGTTTGACAGATCGGGGCTAAACATGCCGCGCGTTTCGGCGATAGAGCCTGATGGCGGCGCGGCTGTCAAGCGATTGGGCCGGTGACGGGAAACCGAACGGATTCTCCTTGCCGGTCGCCCTATGTTCTTGTTATGTTCCTAATACCGGCCGCAACCCCGGCTCTTCCGAAGGGTTCCATACCATGATCTTATTGCGCTCCTCCGCCTGCTCACCCGGTCCGTTTTATCTTCTCGCCGATCTCTGCGGCGCGCTTTTGGTCGGCCTGTTTTTCGCCTTCATCGTGCTGGACGCCGCCAGCGGCTGCGGTCAAAACGGCGGCCAATGCATCGGCCTGGACGATTTTCTCGGCCAGCCGACGGCCTTGGCCTCGCGCTGAACCCCACTGCTGCGGCGTCGTCACAAAAACTTCATTTTGTCGACGCAGGCTAATGCGCCATTAGCTGAACCGGATCGTTTTTACACACTGACATTTGCCGCGACAGAGGTTTGAATCCCTTGAGATTGGCCCTGGTTACCGACGCCTGGCATCCGCAACAGAACGGCGTCGTGCGGGTGCTCGATAGCCTGCTGCGGTTGATCCAGGACGACGGCCACCGGGTCGACATCATCTCGCCCGGCGATTTCACCACAATTCCCTGTCCAACCTACCCCGAAATTCCGCTCGCTTTGTTTCCCGGCCGGCAAGTCGCGCAACAGCTCGACGCGCTGGCCCCGGACTCGATCCACATTGCTACCGAAGGACCGCTTGGATGGGCGGCGCGATCCTGGTGTCTGCGCCGCAAACGGCGCTTCACTACCGCCTACCATTCGAAGTTTCCGCACTATGTGCAAGCGCGCACCGGGCTGCCCCTGTTCATCCCCTATGGCGCGATGCGCCATTTCCACGCGCCGTCGTCCGGCGTTCTGGTACCCAGTGCCGGTGTGCTCGCCGAACTGCGGCAATGGCGATTCCGGCATCTGCAATTGTGGTCGCATGGGGTCGAGTCGACGGTCTTCAAACCCGGTCGCAAGGACAGATTCGCCCTGCTGCCGCACCCGGTCTTCCTCTATGTCGGCCGCGTCGCCATCGAGAAAAATCTTGAGGCGTTCCTGCGACTCGACCTCCCCGGCAGCAAGGTGGTGGTCGGCAGCGGGCCGCAACGGGCATTCCTGATCGAGAAATATCGCGACGCCCATTTCATCGTGGTGTCCGGTGATGCGGCACTGGCCGAGTGCTATAACGGCGCCGACGTTTTTGTGTTCCCCAGCCGCACCGATACCTTCGGTTTGGTCATGCTGGAGGCATTGGCCTGCGGCGTGCCGGTCGCGGCGCTGCCGGTCACCGGCCCGCTGGACGTGATCGGCGATTCGGGCGCCGGCCTTCTATCGGAAGATCTGGGTCAAGCCGCTCTTGACGCGCTCGACATCGATCCCGCCTTGTGCCGACGGCGCGCGAAACAGTTCCCCTGGGACGTCGTCAAAGATCAGTTCTTGCAAAATCTGGCGCAATAGAACTTAATTCGCCTGCCTCGGTCGATAATGTCGGCGCTTCTCCTGGGCGGTCGATCCATCCATCGGCACCCTGTATCGGCCGGCTGCTCAACAAATGCCGGGGATATGGCAGAAGAAGAACTCAAAGTCATCGAAGACACGGATATGGACTCGCTGTTCATATTGCCGCTGTCGATCATTCCGCTGGAAACACCGGCGCTGAAGTCGGCCCGACTCATCAAGAACAGCCAGCTGCAAAGCGTGATCGAGATCTTTCACGACAAGCGAACCGGCTCCGGACAGATCGACGTCGAAGACCTGCCGCAGATGATGAACTGGAAGCAGGGCCAGATCCATCCCGACTTGAACATTTTGCGCCGACTGGCGCTGCTGCCCAGCTATGACGTCTATTCGCTGCGCGTCTCGCTGCGGGCACAGAACATTGCCGTCAACGACCAAAAGAACCTACGTCTATCCGAAGACAAGATGAAGCAATTGACCGACTATATGGTCATGTTCACCCGACCCCTCATGCAGATGATCTATAGCGACGACAACGTTCAGGTTGGGTCCTATGACGATTTAATGCGCCTGTTCCGCGACCCTGACATCAGTAAAGCGCGCGAAAGGTTGGAAAAGCTTGCCGAAACCCTCAATGTGTCGATCATGGACGTGCCGCGTTTCCTTGAGGATTACGCCGACATCTTCATGTCGCTGTCCTTTTACCGTCAATGCCTCGATCGCCTTGGCCCTTATCTGTCGGCCTGTCTGGAGTCGATGTCGCCAATCCGCAAGCATTTCCAACTGATGCAGGATCCCAGCCTGATGCGCACCTGCACCATCATCGAAGAATCGATCAATCAGCTGACAAGCAGCATATCCAGCCGGTTGGATTCTTTTGAAAAACGCAGCAATCAGATGTGGAACAACATCAGCCAGGAGGAGTTTCAGGCGGTCAAGACAATGATCGAACGCTACCATGTGACGATTGGCGGCGCCCTTTGCGGTCTGACCGTCAAGATGAACGCATTTGCCCGCCATTTTCCGCACTCCAATGCCGGCGGCCCGGTCAAGCGGGCCGACTTCATCATGACCGAGATGACGCTCGGCTTCGACCTGATCCGTGCCATCGAACGGAGATTCCAAAATCCGGACGAGTAAGGCCGACTCTGTACAAATGGTCGATTTAATGTAAAATGAAGCGTGGTTGGGTTTCCACAATAGGAAATAATAAATAATGAGCAATGGATCAGACAAAATCGATGAAATGGACCGGCAGGTCGAGGCGGAGTTCGTCGAAGAAGTCCAGGATATTATATCTGGAATTGAAGTCCTGATCGGTAATTTACGTTCCAGCACCGTTTCCAGTAAAGATGCGCTGCCGCAAATCCGCCATGACATGGTCAATATAGCCATGCGCGGCGCCACGCTGGATCAACCGCTGGTCACCATCATCGCGCACCGCCTCGGCGAATATGTCGCTGACTTGAGAGAGATCTTACCTGCGCATCTCGACGCCATGCTGGCCTTTCTCGACCAGATCCGGCTGGCGATGGACGGAAAACTGCCGCTGTCGGCGAGCGCCGACGTGGTGCGCGCCTTGCCCTCCCGCGTGGTCGACAATTTCGACCCGGCCTCTGTCAAGGTCAACACGATCGAAGTGCTCCTGGTGATCTCCGATCGGTCCACCAGCCGCATCGTCGAACGCGAATTGCAGGCCTGCGGCTACCGTATTTCCGCGATACGCTCGCCCTTCCAGGCGCTGGAAATGGTGGTCCGCATCAAGCCCGACCTGGTGGTGATTTCCGGCGTACTGGACGAGTTGTCGGGTGTCGATTTGGCCACCGCTCTGTCCACCATGCCGACCACGCGCGCGATCAAGGTGGCGGTGCTGACCAGTTACGATCTGTCGCACCCGTCGCTGCTCGATCTGCCTGCCCGCGTGCCGGTGATCCGCAAGGGCGCCAGCTTCGGCGACGACCTCGCCGAAGCGCTGTCGCGCCTGCAGATCACTTAAAACGCCCTCAGGCGCCGGGCGCTCACGCCGTTCGCTTGGCTTCCGCGCAAACGCTTGCGCGCGGCGCCAGTCGGCGCCGAGCCGCCCCATTGCTTCCCCTATGAGTCGAAACCGCAGTGCCGGTAGGCGGCCAAAATCACCCCGACGCCCGAAAGGTCAGACCACCTCGCCGGCTTCGAGCAGCCAGGCGGCGAACCGATCCTGTTTGCCGACCGACTCAAGATAACCGAAAGCGAGCGCCAGGCGCCCGGCCTCGTCATGGGCGTCGGCAGCAAAGCCGGGAAACGGACCCGCCAGCGATCGTGCAACATGCACGGCGCCCACCACGTCGAAACCGTTGGTGGGCAGAGTGTCCGGACAATCGACATAGGCCACCGCCTCGACAATACCATGTCGAAACCCCCAAAGCCCCAACAGATAGGCACCGACCTGAAAATGGGTGGCGCCCAACTCGGCGATTTCGGCGTCGATCAGGTCTTCGCCGGCCTGCACCCGCGCCCTGACCTGGTCGAACTGGTCGGGCAGGCAATCCAGCAACACCAGCGCGCCGATCGAGCAAAGCATGCCGGCACAAAAGCAATCCTCCACCGCCCTGGCGTCGAAGCCCTCCAGCCGGGCGATCCGCCGCGCGATTTCGGCGACCCGGAAGGAGTCGCGGTTGACCGCTTCCATCGTCTGGGCTTCCCGCGCTTTGCCGCGGAATTTCTGGAAAATGCCGACTTGCAGCACGACACTGCGAAGCACTTCGAGACCGAGAATGCGGATCGCCTGGAGAGGCGAACCGATTCGCGCCGGCAAGGCGAAATAGGCTGAATTGGTCAATTTAAGCAATTCCGCGGTCATTGCCACGTCGCGTTCGATGATACTGGCGGCGCCGGAGAAGGAGGCGTTCGGGTCGCCGAGATAGGTGATCAAGCGAAGATAGGTTTCAGGCGGGGTCGGCAGAGTCTTGATACCCGCCAGCAGACCGCGCAGACTCTCTGAATCAAGCAGCCGGCGCAAGGCCAGCGACCGATTGAGAATGTCGATCAGCTGCTGCGGTGGACAGGGCTTGGCGATGAACTGGTGCGCCAGGCCGATGGTGCGCATCACCGCTTCCGCTTCCGAGTAGCCGGAAAGAATCAGCCGCACCATGTCAGGATGGCGTTTTCTGACCTCGGCCAGCAATTGGCCGCCATCCATGTCGGGCATCCGCATGTCGGTGACGATGGCGTGAAAATGTTCCTCACCCAGGAGGACAAGCGCCTGCCGGCCGCTGGTGGCGAAGCGCATGGTCCATTCGTGACGAAACGGTCTGACCAGTCTTTGCAGACCGGCCAGCATGTTCGGGTCGTCATCGACAAAGAGGACCTTGAGCGTACTCATGCAGAGTCCTCGGAATCCCGCGTCTCCGCCAAGATCGGGAGCGTGACCGTAAAGCGGCTGCCTTCGCCCAGGATCGACTCGACGCTGAGTTTGCCGCCATGCTTGGACACCACCACGTCGCGGCAGATCGCCAGCCCTTGACCGGTTCCCTTGCCGACCCGCTTGGTGGTGAAGAATGGGTCGAAGATCTGTTGCCGCACCTGCTCGGTCATGCCGATGCCGTTATCTTCGACGATGATCTCGACCGACTGGCCGGACAGAAGCGTCGTGACGGTGATTTTGCCGGCACCGCCTCGGTCGGCTTCGGCGATGGCGTGCGCGGCATTGACGATCAGATTGAGCAGCACCTGGTTCATTTCGCCGGCCAGGCATTGCACGCGCGGCAGATCGGGTGCCAAGTTTGTCTCGAGCTGGGCGGAATGCTTCCATTCGTTGCGGCTGACGGCGACCGTATTCAGGATGGCGCGATTGAGGTCCTCCTCGGTTTTCTCGCGGTCGCCGGGATGCGAGAACTCTTTCATCGCCAGCACGATGCGGGCCACCTGTGCCGCGCCTTCCAATGACTGCCGGGTGGCATCGGGAATGTTGGTCAACAGGAAATCGGCGTCGGCGGACTCGCGCGCTTCAGCCATGGCGGCCATCGCCTGTCGCGCGGCGTCGCCGCCTTGCGCCGCCAGCAACTGTTCGGCGCGTTCCAACAAGTCGGTCAGGGATTTGAAGGCGTCGGCCAGGAAGGTCAGATTGTCGCCGATATACTGGATCGGCGTATTGATTTCATGCGCGATACCGGCGGCCAATTGACCCACACTCGCCAATTTGGAGGCCTGTAGCGCGTCGCGCTGGGCCTGCTTGAAGGCACCGATGTCGCGGAACGACAGGATCGCGCCTTGAACGCCGTCCTTCTCCAGCAACGGCGTACAGGCGAACGCCACCGCGAGAGGCTTGCCGTCCGGTCGAACCATCACGGCGTCATCGTCCTGCATGAATTGGCCTTGGGTTATCACGCGCCGTAATGGACCCTGCGCGAAGCTGAGCAGCGTGTCGCCCTGCTTGAGACGCAGCACGTCGTCGATCACCCGGCTGATCAGCTTTTCACTGTCGCCGAGCAACCGCTCGGCAGCGCGATTGGACAAGGCGATATGGCCGTTTTCGTCGAAGACCAGGACGCCTTCATAGAGACTCTCATTGATCGCCAACATGCGATTTTGACTTTCGCTGAGCGCCTCGGTGATGCGTTGACGGTGCGCGATCTCACGTCCCAGCAGGTCAACGTCCTGGCGAAACCGCATCCGATCGACCGAATAGCGGATGGCGCGACGCAGATTGTCGGCATCGATACGCGACTTGACGAGAAAATCCTGCGCGCCGGCCTGCACCGCTTTGAAGCCGGCCTCCTGATCCGCACTCCCGGTCAGCGCGACGATCGGCGTGTCGCCCGCCCGATCGAGCAGCGAGCGCAGGACCGACCCGTTGCGCCCGACGGTCGAACCAAGGTCGAGCAGCACCGCGTCAAACCGGTTTTGGGTCAATAATCGCTCGGCCTCCTCCGCGCAGGCGGCATAGAGCACGGTGAATTGTTCGCGGCCTTTGCGGGGCAGCAGCGCGGTCAGTCGGGCGGCATCGCCGGAGTCCGAATCGACCAGCAGAATCCGCAGGGTCGAAGGAGGAATCGGGCGATCGGCCGTTTTGG
>Ga0302320_10024358_pt1 | contig 11817 bp, 10 predicted proteins | sample Bog_T0_3_FD_202130 | JGI IMG/M metagenome (GOLD analysis project Ga0302320, IMG submission 202130) | Peat permafrost microbial communities from Stordalen Mire near Abisko, Sweden - Bog_T0_3 | ecosystem: Environmental > Terrestrial > Soil > Wetlands > Peat | place: Sweden: Abisko, Stordalen Mire... | reverse complement strand
ACCCCACCCCCCCTACCGAAAACCCCGTTTTTCGGACGGGCATAACTTAATAAATATCACAGATTGAATAACTTGCAAATTTTACCTATTGACCGACTAGTAACACCGAAGTGCCGTTTTTTGCCCTTTTTGGGCCGCTTTTTGGCAAAAAAAGAGGCCAAAAAACCGCCTTTTTGACCAGAAAATCACCCTTTTTGAGCGTTTTTGAGGCCATTTTCCCCCTCAAAATTCCACCCCAAAAACCCGTGCAGTTCCCGCTCTCTCTTGATTATCGATAGCAATCGATTGTAGGATTGCAGGCTTGATGGCCAAGTGGAACCGATACTCGCGCGCAGAGGGCTCTCTAGCTGCTCGTCCGGCGCAACAGCGGCCCGAATCGGGGCGCAGATGACGCCGCGCAATCTGCTGGTCGTGCAAGGCGGCGGACCGACGCAGGTCCTCAACGCGACCCTTGCCGCAATCGTCGAAGAATCTCATGCGCACGGCCAATTCTCCCGCATCTTCGGCGCAAGGCTCGGCCTCAAGGGCTTCGCCGATGGAGCCGCCATCGACCTCGGCAACCTCTCGCCTGCTGACCTTGACCTGCTCCGCGCAACTCCCGGCGCGGCGCTTGGCTCCTCGCGCGCCAAGCCTTCTGAGGACGATCTGGAGCGCTTCCTCGAGCGCCTGCGCCAGCACCACATTCACGACATCCTCTTCGCCGGCGGCAACGGCACCATGCTCGGGGCCGAGTCTGTCAGCCGCCATTGCCGGCAAGCCTCCCAAGCCTCCTATGACGTGCGCGTGCTGGGCATTCCCAAGACCGTCGATAACGACATTGCCGTTACGGATCGTTGCCCAGGCTACGCCAGCGCGGCCCGCTACATTGCCCAATCCACGCGCGACTTGGGGCTGGATGTCCGTTCCCTGCCGCAGCCGGTCTCCATTCTGGAAACCATGGGCCGCAGCGTGGGATGGCTGGCGGCGGCCACTGCCGCGGGCAAGCGCGATGAGCAGGACGCGCCGCACCTGGTCTACATTCCCGAGCGCCCCTTTGACATGGATCAGTTCCTCGCCAGTCTCGACCGCATCGTCTCTCAGCAGGGCTGGGCGGTCGTCGCCGTAGCCGAGGGCATCCGCAACCGCGATGGCAGCTTCGTCTACCAGGTAGCAGACCCAGCTCAAGCCGACCCACTCCAGCGCCCGCTCACCGGCGGCGTCGCCCAGTTCCTCGCCGACACCGTAGCCCATCACCTGCACATGCGTTGCCGCAGTGAGAAGCCCGGCCTCCTCGGACGCTCCTCCATGCTGCACGTCTCATCCCAGGACATGAAGGACGCCGATCTCGTAGGCCGTGCCGCCGTCCGTGGTCTCCTGGCCGGCGAAACCGGAAAGATGGTCGCGCTGCTACCCCTTGAAGACCCAGGCGCAACCGGCTATGCATTCGTCGAGTTAAGCAATGTCGTAGAGATCGAACGGCCGATTCCTGCAAGCTGGACAGCGGACGGCGCGATTCCCGTCAACGACAGGTTCTTTCAATATCTGGAGCCGCTCATAGGCAGTCTTGTTCCCTATTGCGCTCCCTTGCCGGTTGAACGGCTTTTTTGATGGAGAGGATAAAGATGCAACAAACCGTGTCTCATACTGCTTCTCGTAAGGTTGGCGTGCTGATCCTGGGCCGCAAGCGCCCCGGATTCGATCAGGAATGGAACCAGATCATCTGCCGCCGCTCCATCGCTGCGCTGCAAAGCCTTGGCTACACCACGGTCGAAGCCGATACGCCCGTCGTTGACGATGTTTCCATTGTCGCCGCCCTCGACAAGTTCCAGCAGGCCGGCTGCGAGGCGCTGGTCATGCTCCAGCCCTCCATGGGCCACGGCCAGTTGGCGCTCACCGTCGCCCAGCGCTGGCCCGATCCGGTGGTCCTCTGGGCCACGCCGGAGCGCCCCGGAGACGGCAAGGTCAGTTCCTGCTCGCTGGTAGGCCAGCATCTCTGGTCCGCCTCTCTGCGCCAGGCCGGCCACCCCTTCGAATTCGTCTACGGCGACCCTGACGACGCCACGCTGCGCTCGGACCTCGTCCGCGCCATTGCCATTGCCCGCACGGCCGCGGGACTGCGCCATGCCAAGGTCGGCGTGATCGGTACCCACGTTCCCGGATTCATCGATATGGCTGCCGATTCGTTTCTAATCCGCCGCACTCTCGGCCTTCAGCTTGTCCCGCTCAGCCTGCCGCAGTTTATCGAGCGGGTCCACGCCGTCCCCGAGGAGGCTGTCCGGAAGGACGTGCAGCGTGTCCTCGATCTCAAGCTGCCCCTGGTCGACGTCACCGAGGATGCGATTCCGGTCAACTCCCGCTGCTATCTGGCCATGCTCGAACTGATCGAAGAGGAGAACCTGGACGGGCTGGCGCTGCAATGCTGGCCGGAGCTGCCCAACATGCTGGGGCAATGGCCTTACCTCGCGGTGTCGCGGCTCAGCACCGAGGGCCGCGCCATCGCCATGGAAGGCGATGTGGACGGATGCATCGGCAGCCTGATGAATTCCCTGCTGGGACTGGGGCCGGGCTTCCTCACCGACTGGCTGGAGCACGACCGCAACACCATCTTCTTCTGGCACCCCGGCATGGCTCCGATGGATATGTGCAACCCCATCGGCACTGAAGGGGGACCCGCCCTGGCCAAGCACTTCAACATCGTCAAGCCCCTGGTGGTCAATGCCCAGATTCTCGTCGATCAGCCGGTCACCATCACCCGCCTCTGGCGCTGCGACAACAAGTACAACATGATGGCAATCGAGGGCCGCACCCTCCCCCCCCCTCGCAAATTAACCGGCAACTCCGTCCTCGTCGCCCTCTCTGAATCCGATGTAGCCCGCGGCGGCGGTGTACCGGAGCGTTTTGACCGGCTACTGCACGCAGGGATGCCACACCATGTGCTGCTGTCGTTCGGAAACCACGCGGAAACCTTTCGCCGGCTAGCCAGGGCGCTTCACCTGGAGTGGTGGACGTAATGCGCGATTGGCGTTTTTCCGTTATCGCTTGCGATTGTTTTTACGCACCATCGGAACCCTGTTCAGAGCGAATGAAGATGTTTGTGAAATGCGATTCAGCGAGGAAAGCAGTATGCCAGTCGAGGTAGCACGCCATCATGTTCGCGAAGAGATTCAGCGCCGCATCCTCTCCGGGGAAAGCAAGGCCGGGGAGCGCCTGAGCCAGCAGAGCCTGGCCCGTGAACTGGGCGTCGCCCAGGGAACTGTACGGGAATCGCTGGTTGAACTGCAGTGGCTCGGCCTGGTGGAGTCGGTCGACCACCTGGGGGTGTTCGTCGGCAATCTCGACGCCTCCCATATCTGTCAGGCGTACCAGGTCAGGGAGTTTCTTGAGGGCCTGGCCGCGCAGCTGTGTTGCAACCAGGCCGGTCGCGGTGACATTGCCGTCCTGCGCGGCATGGCAGACGATATTTATGAGCTCGCGAGGAAGAACAAGGAAGAGGAAATGGGAAAGTTGGACCGGAAATTCCACCTCCATATTGTTGAACTTTCGCGCAATAAAATTCTGCTCCGCCTGGCAGAGACGTACCGGGTCCTGGGCATGACCGTTCGTGCCTCTCGCGATCCAGAAATCATCCACGAAGAACATCTGGGCATCGTGGAAGCCATCGAGAAGAATCGTGCAGACGACGCGGAGTGTCTGGCGCGCCGCCATGTGGCGGAAGCGGCACGCATGATTGAGACACAGGCACAACAGGGAAATTTCGCACCCAAATGGGTGGAGTAAAGAGAGGATAGCGGCATGAATCCGGGCCAGGATAATTCGTACAAGGTGTATCTCGACGGCAAATGGGTCGCCACCGGCGTGGAAATTGATGTCGTCAATCCCGCCACTGGTCAGGCGTTTGCGCGCGTTTCCACGGTCAATCGCGATCATGTCCGCTCCACCTTCGATGCCGCGCAGGCAGCCTTTGCCGCTTGGCGAGCCACTACGGCCAAGGAGCGCGGTATTCTGCTGCATCGTGTCGCCGACGAACTGCGCAATCGCCAGGATGAAATTGCCCGCACCATCACGCTTGAAAACGGCAAGCCGCTTGCGCAGAGCCGGGGCGAGGTGGCGATGGCCGAGGACCATCTGCGCTGGTTTGCCGAGGAAGGCCGCCGCGCGTACGGCCGCATCATTCCCCAGCAGGCGCCGGGCCGCCGCAACCTTGTCGTCAAAACCCCTATCGGAGTCGTAGGCGCAATTTCGCCGTGGAACTTCCCGCTGGTGCTGGCGGTTCGCAAGGCAGCACCGGCCTTGGCGGCAGGCTGCCCCGTAGTGCTCAAGCCGTCTTCCCGAACGCCGCTCTGCGCCATTGCTTTCGCGGAGTGTGTGGAAGCGGCCGGGATTCCCGCGGGCGTTTTCCAGCTTGTCCTCGGCAACGCCCGCATGATCGCAGAAGAGTTTCTTGCCAACCCGCTCTGCCGCAAGATCTCCTTCACCGGTTCGACTGAGGTAGGCAGAGAATTGATTCGTGGGGCTGCGCAGTCCATCAAGCCGCTGTCGCTCGAGTTGGGCGGACTAGCTCCCCTGTTTGTCTTTGAGGATTGCGACCTCGATAAGGCTGTGCAGGAAACGCTCATCGCCAAATTCCGCAACACGGGACAGTCGTGTATCGCGGCCAACTGCATCTACGTGCAGCGCTCGATTCATGACGCTTTCCTTAGCCGCTTCGTTGCCGGAGTTGAAAAGCTCAAGACCGGCTCAGGTCTCGATGCAGGCGTGGACATTGGGCCGCTCATCAGCCGGCAGGCGCTCGACGGCGCCCTGGAGCAGATCGCCGACGCCGTCCGGCGCGGCGGCAAACTCGTCTGCGGCGGCAAGAAGCTGGCCGGTGCGAGTGGATATTTTCTGGAGCCGACCGTCATCGATGGAGCGGATGAAGCTTCCCTGTGCATGCAGGAAGAGACCTTTGCGCCTATCGCGCCCATCTCCGTTTTCGATACGGAAGCCGAAGCGATCGGTTACGCCAATCGCTCCGACTACGGGCTGAGCGCCTATGCCATGACGCGCGATATCGCGCGCATCTTCCGCCTCTCGGAACAGATCGAGGCGGGAACGCTGGGCATCAATGATGGCGCTCCCACCACCAGCCAAAGCCCCTTTGGCGGCGTGAAACAAAGCGGCTGGGGCCGCGAGTTGGGCAGTGAAGGACTGGAAGCTTTTCTGGAGACGAAGCACGTTTCCATCGGCGGCATTTAAGAGTCTCACGAAACAAGAGGAGAGGGAAACAAACACGATGATTCATTTTCTTGTGCACGATTCAGCAGACACGGTCGGCGTGGCCGTGGTGGATATAGCGGCCGGAACGCAATGCACCGGCCGGGATCTTTCAACCAACAATCCCCTGGCTACAAAAACAACGGAGAACATTCCGCTCGGCCACAAACTGGCGCTCCGGGATTTTTCCGTCGGAGATACCGTCATCAAGTATGGCAACGAGATCGGCAAGGTGGTGCAGCCAATCCTCGTGGGACAGCTCGTGCATGTGCATAACCTCAAGACAAAAAGGTGGGCATAACTATGAAGGATCGGAAAATATTTGCATATCGCCGCGAGAACGGGCGCGTGGGCATCCGCAATCACGTGGTGATTCTGCCGGTCGACGATATTTCCAATGCCGCGTGCGAAGCCGTGGCCAACAACATCAAGGGAACGTTCGCCATTCCCCACGCTTATGGACGTCTCCAGTTCGGCGAAGACCTTGAGCTCTTTTTCCGCACCATGATCGGTACCGGCAGTAATCCGAATGTGGCCGCCGTGGTCGTGATCGGCATTGAAGATGGGTGGACAAAGAGGATTGTGGACGGAATCGCAAAAACCGGCAAGCCGGTCGCAGGATTCTCCATCGAAGGCAAAGGTGATATCCGCACCGTGGCGGAAGCGTCCGTCAAGGCCAAGGAGTTTGTGCAGTGGGCCACGGAGTTGCAGCGGACCGAATGCAAATTCAGCGAGTTGTATATCAGCGTGAAGTGCGGCGAGTCCGACACTACGACCGGGCTTTCGAGCTGCCCGACCGTTGGCAACGTGATTGACAAGCACTGCGCCACAGGCGGCGTGGCCTCTTTTGGCGAGACGACGGAGCTGACCGGCGCGGAGCACATCGTAGCCTCCAAGGCCGCGAATGAAGAGGTGCGCAAGCAATTCATGGCCGCCTTCGACGACTATCAACAACTGGTCTTCGACCAGAAAACGGACGACCTCTCTGAATCGCAGCCAACCAAAGGAAACATCGCCGGCGGCCTCTCTACCATTGAGGAGAAGGCCCTGGGCAATGTTGAAAAGCTGGGCAAGCATACCAAGTTTGTCGGCTGCCTTAAGCCGGCGGAAGCACCGGGTGGTCCGGGACTCTGGTTCATGGACACCTCAAGCGCGGCGGCAGAAGCCGTGCCTCTCTGGGCTGCCTCCGGTGCGGTAGTTCATCTGTTCCCAACCGGGCAAGGCAATCCCATCGGCAACCCCATCGAGCCGGTCATCAAGATCTCGGGAAATCCAAAAACGGTCACGGCTATGAAGGACCACATCGACCTCGATGTTTCGCCGATCCTCCAGGGAGAGATGACTCTCGACCAGGCAGGTGACGCTCTCATCGACGTAATTGTGCGCACCTCAAACGGAAGGCTGACAGCTGCCGAAGCGCTGGGACACGTCGAGTTTTCGATGACCAAGCTCTATCGCAGCGCGTAGTTTGCACTCCAGGCCTTAGGCCTGCATGCAGCCGATCCGCCTGAGGATCGGCTGCATGTAATCCCAGCTTCTTGAAGAAATAGTAGTAATCCGTAAACAACACAGGTATATGTCGGCAGTCGGCTGTGCAGCAGATTTTGTAACGGAGATGGGAATGAATCGATATCCAAAGGAAGAGTTACAAAACCTCGTATCGCAGTTGGCGTCCGCTATGGGTGTTCCTGCGCAGGATGCGGCGCTCTTTGCCGAGGTGCTGGTCGATGCGGATCTGCACGGCGTGTCGACGCACGGCGTCTCCAGGCTGAACATTTATTTCCGCCGTATTGAGGCGGGACTCATCGATCCCAAAGCCGCACTGGCCGTGGACAAAAAGACGGGCAGTATTCTCGCGCTCGACGCCGGCAACGGGCTCGGCCAGGTGCAGGCGCGCAAGGCTCTGGATATGCTCATGCCGCTGGCCCGTCAAAACGGCGTAGCCGCGGCCACCATCCGCAACTCACAGCACTTTGGCGCACTCTCGTGGTATTGCAATTACGCTGCCAGCCAGGGCCTGGTTCTGCTGGCCATGACCAACTGCGAACCGGCCATGTCGCCTGAAGGCGGATACGAAGCATTTTTCGGCACCAATCCCATCGCCGCCTCGTTCCCCACCGGCAACGGTTTTCCAGTCAAGATAGACCTCTCCACATCCATCGTGGCCCGCGGCAATATCATCGCGGCGCAAAAACGAAACGAACCCATTCCTCCTGGATGGGCGCTCGACCGCGACGGCAAACCCACCACCGATGCTTCCGAGGCGCTGCTGGGCACCGTGCTCACCATGGCCGGACACAAAGGCTACGCACTGGCGCTCATGGTGGAACTGTTCAGCGGCGTGCTCTCCGGCGCGGCCATCGGCCCGGACGTGGGATCGATGTACAAGAACCTCGACCGCAAGCAGGATGTCGGCCACTTCTTCTGTCTCTTCGATATCGCCGCGTTCCTCGACTACTCCGAGTACCTCCGCCGCATCGACGAGACCATCGACCGCATCAAGGCCTCCAAAATACGTCCCGGCGTCGAAGAGATTCTGGTCCCTGGAGAGCGCTCTGCGCGCAAGGCCCGCAGCAACAGCGTGCAGGGCGTTCCCGTCTCCAACGAAACGCTTGCGGAACTCGAGCAGTGGTGTTCCCGCCTGAACGTCGCGTTCGATTGCCATGAGGTGGCTTGCTGACCTATGCCCGATATCCTGATCTCCGAAAATATTCAAGGCGCTGCCGTGGACGCGTTCCGTTCCCGCTTCGATGTCATGTGTCTGCCCGAGTTGTGGAAGTCCCCCGCGCAGCTCGCGGAAAAAATTAAGGACTCCCGCGCTCTGATCGTGCGCAACCAGACGCAGGTTACTGCGGATCTGCTCTCTGCCGCGCCAGAGCTGCTGGTGGTGGGGCGCGCTGGCGTAGGTCTTGACAACGTCGATCTGCAATCCGCCGCGAAGGCGGGCATTGTGGTCACATCTACGCCCGACCAGAACGCCATCAGCGTTGCGGAACTGGTGATCGGACTGATGCTCTCGCTGGCGCGCTTCATTCCCGCTGCAGACCAGGACGCGAAAAACGGAAACTGGAACCGGAACAGGTTTGTGGGCACGGAATTGTATGGCAAGACGCTGGGCATCATCGGCGCCGGGAAGATCGGTTTTCTCACCGCCCGGCGCGCCATGGCCTTCGGCATGAAGGTGCTTGCCTATGACCCGTACCTCAGCCAGGACAATGTTCTGCTCAGCGAACTGCAGGCCGATTTGGTCAGTCTCGACGAGTTGCTGACACGCTCCGACGTAGTCTCCTGTCATCTGCCGGCGACTCCGCAGACTGTGGGCCTGCTGAACAGCGCGTGCTTCCGCAAGATGAAACCGCAAGCATTTTTCATCAACACATCCCGCGGCACAGTGGTTTCCGAGCCGGATTTGCTGGACGCTCTGAAAAACGGAACCATCGCCGGCGCCGCTCTCGATGTGCGTGCCACAGAACCGCCACGCGCAGGTGAACTGGAAACACTGCCCAATGTAATTCTTACTCCTCACATCGCGGCCTTCACGCGGGAAGCGCAGGATCGGGTGACGCGCGCAATCTGTGAGGATGTTGCCCGTGTGCTTGACGGCAAGCCCGCGCTCAATGCGGTAGGCAACTCTGTGCCGCGGAGACTGGTTTCAAAGTAGCGGATGCAAGACCTGCGAAGGCAAGCGCAGTTTTTTCGTTCGCCTTCGCCCGGATTTTCTTGCGGCATTTCTGCAGGGAGGAGTGGCTGCTCATCGGTGAGCGCATCCACTCCGGAAATATTTCACCAGGTTGGAGAGGAACTCGATGTCCATTCGATTGACTGAAGGCAAAATTGCCGGCTTGAACGCCGTGGCAGACAAACGCGGAGTCATTGCGGCGGCCGCGCTCGATCAGCGCGGATTGCTCAAGAAAATGATCGCCAAAGAACTGGGTAGCGAGCCTTCTGATGAAATGACCTCGCAGTTCAAGGAACTGGTGACGGCGGGAATCACGAAACATGCTTCCGCAATTCTGCTCGATGTGGAGTATGGACTGCCGGCCATGAAGCATCGCAACGGAAAAGGCGCGCTGCTCGCCTATGAGAAGTCCTGCTATGACGTGACCGCACCCGAATTTCTTCCTCAATTGACAGAAGGATGGTCCGTGCTGCGACTGAAAGAACAGGGCGCCTCAGCAATCAAGATCCTGCTTTTTTACTCGCCTTTTGAAAATTCCTGGGTTAACGTGCAAAAGCAGGCATGGGTGGAGCGCATCGGCGCCGAGTGCCGTGCGCATGACATTCCACTGTTCCTCGAACTACTTGCTTACGATGTCGAAGGTGACGGCAAGGGTCTGGCCTATGCCAGACGGAAGCCGGAAATCGTAACCCGCTCGATTGCCGAATTCAACGCGGAACGCTATGGCGCCGATGTTCTGAAGCTCGAAGCTCCCGTCAACATGCAATTCGTCCCCGGCACACAGGTCTTTCAGGGAGAAGCTGCCTATTCACGCGCCGAGGCGATGGAGATTTTCCGCAGCGCGGCAGCCGCAACCTCCAAGCCGTTTGTGTACTTGTCTGCTGGCGTCAGCAACCAGGCATTCATAGAGACGCTGGAGTTCGCTCTCGAAAGCAGCGTCGAGTTTCATGGCGTACTGTGCGGCCGGGCTACGTGGCAGGACGGTGTACCGGTGTTTGTGAAGCAAGGCCCCCAGGCTCTGCGGGAATGGCTGGAGACCAAGGGCGCGGAAAATGTGCAGAACATCAATACCGTGCTGAAAGCGGCGCACCCCTGGTACGAGAAATTCAACTTGAAGGAATCGTCTTCGGCCTGAGCCGGCAACGTTCAAAATACATTTCTGCTGCTTGGTTCATGGGAGCAACGCATTTGCGCAACGCCACCGGCGATCTGTGAGGGTAAGAATATGGCCACATCGTTGCCCGGCGAAGTCCCCGAAGCCGTCGCGCCAGCGCAGGCTAGCAAGGCTATGTCGCGCAGCCGGTGGCTGCTTCTGGCCCTTCTCTTCTCCATCATCGTCATCAACTTTATCGACCGCCAGACTCTGTCCATGCTCGCGCCTGTGCTGCGCGCAGTCTTTCATCTCTCCAATACGGCTTATGGAAGAATCGTCGCGGCGCTTCAATTCGGCATGATGACCGGCGAATTCCCCATGGGCTGGCTGATGGACCGCTGGGGAGCGCGCCTGGGACTCACTGCCGCGGTCCTTACTTGGTCCGTGATTACCGGCTCGCAATTCTTCACGCGCTCCGGTTTGCAGTTGGGCATCACGCGCTTCTGGATGGGCAGCGTCGAGGTTGCCAGTTATTCCGGCGGCATGAAGACGGTGAGCCGCCTCTTTTCCGATAAGGAGCGCACGCTGGCCATCGGCATCTTCAACAGCGGAAGCGTAATTGGCACCACCATCGCACCGCTGTTTGTCATCTTCCTGCTGCAACACTACGGTTTTCGCGTAGCCTTCCTCGCCCCGGCCCTGCTCGCATTCCTCTTTGTGCCGCTCTGGTGGTTCACCCAGCGAGGCGACCGCTCGCATCATCACCATCCCGTAACCGGAGACGCTGCAGTCCCGCTCCGCGCGCTCCTGAGCCAGTCCTCCACTTGGGCCGTGATGCTGTGCCGCATGCTCGTCGGCCCGGTGATGCAGTTCTACTGGTACTGGACTCCAAGTTATCTCTTCAGCGCCCGTCATCTCACGCTCTTACAGATCGGCCTGGTCGGCTGGATTCCCTTCCTCATGGGAGTTCCCGGTGGAATCGGCGGCGGCGCCATGGCAGGCTGGCTGCAGTCCCGCAAATTCAGTCTCTATACCACGCGCCGCATCACCATGTTCGGCAGCAGCCTGCTCTGTATTGCCAGCTTTGCCGTTCCCTGGATGCATTCCGTGTCTGCCGCGCTGGTCATCATCAGTCTCGTCATCATGGCTCACAACTTCCTTTCGGCAAACATGTATGCCGCCATCACCGATTTATTTCCCGGCCAACTCGTTGGGCGCGTCACCGGACTTACCGGGGTCTCCGGCGGATTCAGCGGCCTGCTCTTTCCCCTTTTAACCGGCGTCCTGGTCGATCGCTTCTCCTATACCCCGGTCTTCATGCTGATATCGTTTATGCCGCTGCTGGGCACGGTCGCCCTGTTCGTATTCGCTCACCACTACCGTCGCCCAACCTCCAATGAGCCTCTGTCGCCGGCTTAGCTGCGGCTCAGACGATCAATTCGTGGCCCTGCCTCGACAAGAATCCCCGGCAGAAGAGCGCATGCATTTCATCTGGCATTGCAACAGACACATATTCGCCGGTAGACTGAATGAGGCCGGAGTGAATTTATACACGGCCGGCGGCATCGCAGGTAGTAGGTATCGTTTTACTCCGGTTCAAACTGCCAGTACTGCAATTGTCAGTGGGGAGTATTCTCTAAATAGAAGAAAACAAAGCGGAGAGGTGGCAGAGCCCGGTTGAATGCACCTGACTCGAAATCAGACATAGTCGCAAGGCTATCGGGGGTTCGAATCCCTCCCTCTCCGCCAGATATTTAGCTATCATCTTGAAACTAAGCATAATTAATAGCAAACAAACAATTTACCCTAGTTC
>Ga0302320_10024357_pt1 | contig 11818 bp, 13 predicted proteins | sample Bog_T0_3_FD_202130 | JGI IMG/M metagenome (GOLD analysis project Ga0302320, IMG submission 202130) | Peat permafrost microbial communities from Stordalen Mire near Abisko, Sweden - Bog_T0_3 | ecosystem: Environmental > Terrestrial > Soil > Wetlands > Peat | place: Sweden: Abisko, Stordalen Mire... | reverse complement strand
GGTGGAGGAGTCGGATGCGGCGCGCCGTTTTGTGCACGCCATTCTGCGCCCCCAGGATCAGATGAGCCTGTTGCAGTTTGCCACCGATGTAACCGAGCTTGCGCCGTTTACCAACAAGGTGAGCGTGATCGACCGCGGGTTGAGCCGGCTGCACTCCGACCACGCCACGGCGCTCTACGATGCGATTGTGCTGGGCTCCGAGGGGCTGGGCAAGAAGGAGGGGCGCAGGGTGCTGGTGCTGGTCTCCGACGGCGGCGACACGGCTGAGAGCTCGACATACCGGCAGGCGCTGGAGTCGGCGCTGCGCCATGAAGTAATGATCTACTCCATCATCGACGTGCCCATTGAAGCCAGTGCGGGGCGTGACCTGGGCGGGGAACACGCGCTCATCACACTGGCCGAGCAGACCGGTGGCAAGAGCTTCTACGTAAGCGAGGGCGGCCTCGACAAGGCCTTTGCCCAGGTGAGCGACGACCTGCGCACGCAATATCTGATTGGCTACTATCCGCACCACCAGGAGCCGGGCTTGACGTTTCATCGCATTGTGGTGACCGTGCCGCGGGCTGCGGCGCAGGACTTCAACGTGCGGCACAAGGCGGGCTACTATGCGGATGCCCCGTCAAGGTAGGACGGCAGAACGGTCCCTGCCGACCGGCTTTCTGTGTGTTCGATGGAATGGGCATTGCCGTCCTGCGTTGAACTTCCCAGCTTTTCAACCGATAGACAATGGTTGGGAGATTTCTCAGGGGGGGTGCGGCCGATGTTTTCATTTGCGTGGAAGAGCCGATATTCAGTAGGAATCGAGGATCTGGACGAGCAGCATCGGGCCATCATGAGCGGTTTGAACGATCTGCATGAAAAGATGCTGAACGGCAAAGTGAATGAGGCAGTGGCGCCTGCGATCAATAGCCTGGTTGCCGTTGCCCGGCACCACTTCACCGCGGAAGAGAAGCTCATGGAGACAGCCCAGTTTCCGGGGCTCGCCGATCACTGCGCCAGACACAAGGAGCTCGGCCTGAAAGTCCAGGAGTTCCTTGCCCGTCACGACCACGGAGACGTGGCTGCGTATAGCCAGTTCATGTATTTTGTGCGGGACTGGATGACCAAGCACATGGAAAACGAGGATCATGCGTACGCGGCATGGCTGGCGGAGCATGGGATTCACTAGGCTCTCATCTTCAAGCTCAGGACAATCATTTCCTCCTCATGCGGCCCTCTCCCGCGGATCAGCATCTAAAATGGCATCATGACCTCGCCGCTTTCATCGCGCCGCCGTTCCAAGGCGCCTCCGCCGGGCGATACCGGCCAGGAGGCACTCTATCTCCGTTCTCTCAGCGATCGCCAGGTTGTCGTTACCGTCAAACTGCGCGACGGCGAGACGGTGCGCGGCTGGATTGAGTACTTCGATGATGCCATGCTGCGCCTGACCCGCGAGGGACAGCCCAATCTGTTCATTTACAAGCACCAGATCCGCAGCATCTCGGAGGCAGGTAAGCGGCGCGAGCCACGCCCCACCCAGGCACGCCATGTGGCGAGCGCGGTGGCTCCCAGCGGGGTGGCCTCTTGAGCGCCGCGGAGTTGACGTGGGTTCCCAAGGCCGCGGTGATTGCGCGGGAGGCTGGCGCGCGGCTGCGCGAGTTCTTCGCCCAAGGCGTGGAGGCCGAGTATAAAGGCGATGTCGACATCGTAACCGTGGCTGACCGCACGTCAGAAAAGCTGATTCGCGAGCGCCTCGCGGACGCCTTTCCCGAGCACGGCGTCTATGGCGAAGAGGGCACGCGGGAGCGCATGCAAGGCGAGTATCGCTGGTACGTGGACCCGCTGGACGGCACCACCAACTTTGCCCACGGATTTCCGCAGTTTTGCGTCTCCATGGGCCTGGAACACCGGCCGGCGGGGATCGCGCCGGAGGCCGACGGCACCATTGTGGCGGGGGTGATCTACGACCCCATGCGCGACGAACTCTACACGGCCGAGCGCGGCCGGGGCGCATGGCTGAACGGCAAGCCGGCGCGGGTTTCGCGCGTGCCGGATCTGGCGGAGTCGCTGGTGTCAACGGGGTTTCCCAGCCGCAAGCGGCACGACAGCCCGAACGTGCACTTTTACCATGAGTTCACGCTGCGGTCGCACGGGGTGCGGCGGGCGGGCTCGGCGGCGCTTGACCTGGCCTATGTGGCCACGGGGCGGCTGGAGGCCTTTTGGGAGTTCAACCTGAACCCCTGGGACACGGCGGCGGGGATTCTGCTGGTGCAGGAGGCCGGCGGGCTGGTCACCGACTTTGCCAGTGGACCATTCCAACTGAACAGCCGCGAGGTTCTGGCCACTAACGGCAAGATTCACGCCGAGATGGTGGAACTGTTCAAGGACCTGTTCGCCGGCCGCAATCTGACGCCGATTCCGACGCCGCAGGAGTTCGCGCAACGGCGCGCCGAGCGAGAAGCGGCAAAGTAGGGCTGACGCCGGATCGGGCGAGGCAAGGGCTAGCAATGAGATTGGCAGGGATGCGCAACGCCGCCTGGGGTTTGGAGACCTTCTGCGTCCGTGTGGCTGTTTTGCTGGTTGTGGCCGCGGGCATTGCAAGTTCCTGTGCCGCGCAGACAGGAACGGCATGGCCGGAGGCGGATAAGCTCTTCCATGCCGACCCGCGCTGGCTGGGCGCGGATGCCGCTTTTTCCATCGATCTCGGTCATGGCCGCGTGCTCTGGACCTTCGGCGATACGTTTGTCGCGCGCGCGGCGGGGGCGGATCGCAGGAATTCGACCTTTGTGCGCAATACCGTCGCCATCCAGTCCGGGTACGACCCATCGCACGCGAGCGTCCGGTTCTATTGGCGGACGAGGAAGGGGATTCCGTCGGAGGTTTTTCCGTCGGAAGGGCCGGTGTGGATGTGGCCCTGTTCAGGGATTCGCCTGGGCGCGCGGTTGCTCCTCCTCTGTGACCGAGTGGCCCCAGATCCGGCGAACGGCTCGCTGGGGTTCAAGCTGGTGGGCTGGAATGCCTACTGGGTGGCGAATCCAGACGATGAGCCAACCGCATGGCAGGTGACGGTTGCCGCGGAGGTCAGCGATACCGTTCTGATGACTTCGCAGGTGTTGCGCGAGGGGGAGTTCCTCTACCTATTTGGCCAGAGCGAGCCAGCCCATGACCTCTATCTGGCTCGTTGGAGCACCAAGAGCGCCGCGGTGGGCAAGCCCGATGCGTTGCAGTGGTGGTCGGGCGAGAGTTGGGAGGCGGATCGGTCGAGACGGCGGGCGGTTCTTGCCGCTGCCGGCACGGAGACGAGCGTGCAGCGCGACCCAAGCGGAAAAGGCTTTATCGAGGTGAACACCCAAGGATTCGGGGCCGCACAGATTGTGATGCGCCGGGCGCTGAATTTGCAAGGACCGTGGGGCGAGCCGCGTGTGGTTTATCGTCCGCCGGAATCGGATGCGGCGGATGCTTTTGTCTATGCGGGCAAGTCGCACGCGGAACTGCGGGGCGCGGACCTGGTGCTGACCTACGTGGCGAACGGGCCGGACGAGAAGGTCGCCAGGGACATGAGCCTCTACTTTCCACGTTTTGTGAAGGTCGAGCTGACCGGACAGGCGCAAAAGAAGTAACCTGGGCTCTTTTTCTGCGCGAGCGAAAAGCGCGGCGGTTACGCTGCCCTCTTCTTCTCCTGCATCTGCTGCCAGCACCGCAGCACCCGCTTGCCGTCGGACCCTTCAATGGGTATCAGGTTCGCGAACCCGACGCAAAAATTGGCGAGGCCGAAGGTCGGCCACCAGTGCCAGGTAAGAATCAGCACCAGGTTCGTGAGCGGGCCGGCCAGGGAGACGAACATGTTCTTGCCGGGGGTGCCTGGAGCCCGCACCGTGTAGAGCCCCTTCCATCCCAAGCCGACCTTCTTTACTTCGATGCCCAGTGCGTAAGCAGTTCCAATATGGGCGGCCTCGTGTAACAGCATGGCTCCCAGTCCGAGTGCCATGCCCTCGAGAATGGGGAGAATCCAGTGCAGATTCAGAGACGGCATAACCTTCCTGTCCGTGGGATGGATCGATTGAGATTGTTGGAAGCAAGAGACCGCAGGAACCAGGTTTCAGAAGACCGTGGTGTTCCTGCTTGAGAGTATATGAGATGGCGGCGGTGGGTTCGACGCGGCGCATTCATTGCGCATTCCCGTTCCGGGCGGGCAGTTCAGAACGGCAGGGCGAAGCAGGGACCTTGGCCGTCGATTCCCGCATGGCAGCACGCCAACGAAACCGGGGGCGAGTCAGGCTCCGGGGTCCTGTGCTACTATCAGCGTCGAGGATTTCACTCCCCGGAGAATTCAAAGATGGCATACGTTATCGCAGAACCCTGTATCGGCACCAAGGACACCGCCTGTGTGGACGCCTGTCCTGTCGATTGCATCCACCCCAAGAAGGACGAAGACGGCCACGCCGAAATCGACCAGCTCTTCATCGACCCGGTCGAGTGCATCGACTGCGGCGCATGTGTCCCCGCCTGCCCGGTTTCCGCCATCTTCGCCCAGGACGACCTGCCGGAGAAGTGGGCTCATTTTACCGAGAAGAATGCCGCGCACTTCGGCCGCTAAACAGCTTCCCGCTTCATTTCAGATTTGAGCTTCGACATGGCGCGCGCTCCGTTCCACGGAGTGCGCGCCGCTGCCTGTTCGTCTGAATTGCAACCGGACGTGGGCAAACAAATAGCCTGCCGCCGCGATGCGCGGAGAGGCGTGGTGGCGGGATTCTTCAGCCGAAGCTTAGCGGACGGCTTCGTCCAACTCGAAGCCTGGCTTCTCTGGACCGGAAGCGAATTCCAACTTGGGCATCCAGCCCCTGGGGTCGGACAGAGATGCGGAACCTGCATCCTCGGCGGCGGCCGTCCGGGGCGCGAGTGCGAACCGGCCTTTGCCGATTTCCACGAACTCGACGCTATCGCCAGTCCTTAATCCAAGCTGTTTACGTACGTGGGGGGGAAGGGTAATGCGGCCATTGAAAGTGACCATTGCGGAAGGCATTTGGAACCTCTGACGCCATTTTACCTGTTTTCCCGCGAAATTTCTGCCCAAAATGTTTTCATAGCCTACCGGGGTTTGGCTTGGGTGTGGCTCCAGGGCAGCAAATCCATGCCCGCATCGCGGGCTGCTGCGCGGTCGAAGGTGACGGTCCGGCTGCACCCGGCGGCGCGGGTTCTCGTTGAAGCTTTTGTTCCTTGACTACTGCCGTCGTCCGGCAATGCGAAGATAGTAGACGCATGAGCGTGCTCACTTCGGAAGCGGTGGTTCTCCGCACCTGGCCCCTGCATGAGGCCGACCTGATTGTGAGCCTTTTCACGCGCGATTATGGCCGCCTGAAGGGCGTGGCCAAGTCGGCGCTGAAGAGCCGCAAACGGTTTGGCGGGGCCCTGGAGCCGATGACCGTGGCGCGGGCCTGGTTTGCCGAGCGCCCTGGGCAGGAATTGGTGCGTCTGGACCAGTTGGAGATCGTCCGCTCGCCGCTCTCGGCCCCGGTGGATCATGTGCGCATGGCGGTCCTCAGCTTCTTTGCCGAGGTGCTGGACGACGTGCTGCCGGAGCGCGACCCGCAGGATGCCGTCTTCCGTCTGCTGCTCTCGGTGTTGGAACAGACCACGGTGGAGCAGCCGTGGATGCCACTGACCTACTTCTCACTTTGGTTGACGCGGCTGATGGGCCTGCTTCCGGACATCGCGCACTGCACGGCCTGTGGCGAGGCTTTGCAGGCTGCGGAGGTCTGGTTCCATGGCTCGGCAGACGGGCTCTATTGCGCGGTGCATCGCAGCGGTGCAGCAAACGCGCTCACGGCCGATTCCTGGCAACTGGCGCTGAGAATGCTTCGGGCTCCCGCTTCGGCCTTTGCCGCCGAGACATGGCCGCGGCGGCGCGGGCAGGACCTGCGGCGATTCACGCTGCAATCGCTGGAACGGCACCTGGAGCGCCGCTTGCGCACGGCAGATGCGCTCGGTCGGCTGGGCGGGTGAAATCGCCCCAGTTTCACCGTTTCAGCTGAATCTCTACGAATTTATTTTCCAACGATGCAAACCAAAAGACGCGATCAAAGGAGAACGGGAATTTCCATTCCTGTGCGCAAGCCGGAATCATCATGCTACGTGCAACCGTAACGCCGCTGTAAAGTAGTAGCCAAACCCGTGCTTTGCCTCCCAAGTTCGCCCGATAGGTTGGCACCAGCTTGTCCTTGGAACTGATTCGTTCGGTTAGTTGGCCGCGCGTGTCGGTCAAGACGTTATAGCCACCAACTTCGCCGCTCCACCAATCCTCCGCCAATAGAGAATCAATCGTGACCGAGGAAAATCCATCAGGTAGTTCGTCCCGTTCAAAGGAGACGAATGGATTCGCTCGGTGTGCATTCCCTGCAACTAGATCGGCGAGCGCCCGTGCCATCGCATGTTTGTCCTTTTGTTTTCCTCTGGCATCGGCGAAGTAGACATGTACTTTCACTGGCCGGGCTTGGGAATTCCGATAATAAGCGCATTGCGCCGCCTCCATGATTTCCCCATGAAAGGCCTCCTGCTCAACCGGTAAAATGCCGTTGTTGCTGTTGGCTGGCCGCAACACCTCACTCATCTCGATTCCGAGCGGTCCGGCATCCGTTTCAAACCTAAAATCCGGTGATTCGCTGGCAATCTCGCCAACAGGTACGGGCATTCCAGCCTTCCGCGCAGCCGAAAGCATGTACGCCTCAATGATCTTCTTGTCTGTCTTCTTTGCTCGCACGGCAACTCAGCTTCTTGAATCATGATACCGGGCCACGGCAACTCCGCGTGCAATATACTTTACCTGGCACGTATCTGAGATCTTGCACGTCCTGCCGGATCGGTGGATACTGGCAATATGAGAACCAACGTTAATCTCGCCGACGACGCCCGCGAGTTCGCGATGCTCTACGCGCACGCAAACGGGATCACCTTGGGGGAAGCGATTTCGGACCTCATCCGCAAGGGCGGCAAGGCGGCATCGGGTGCATCTGAAACCCCGAAGTTTGGCCGCTCCGCCTCCGGGTTTCCAACCTTCCCGCCGAGTGGACGCGTCATCACGACGGAAATGGTGAAAGAGGCTCTGGAGGACTTCATCTGAAGGACTACCTCCCCGACGTAAACATTTGGCTCGCGCTGAGCGATCCGGCACACGTAGCTCATGTGCGGGCCAACGAGTGGCTGCGAGGCAGCCACGGCGCACGGTTGTTACTTTGTCCTGTTACGGAGGCCGGTTTCGTACGCATCGCCGCCTCGCCCCTGGTCGGGAAGAGGTCCATCGCGGATGCCGTGCGAATGCTCAAGACGATATCGGCCTTGCCCAACGTTGCACATCTGCCTGTTTCTCCAAGCTGGTTGGAACTGATCCGGCCAATTGCCTCTCGCCTGCACGGCCACCGTCAAGTCACTGACGCTCTGCTGCTTGGCCTCGCCGTTCGCAACGGGGCCATCCTGGTCACGCTCGACCGCGCTATCCAGGCCTTGGCTGGCGAGGCCTACGCGGCCAGCGTGCTCACCCTGGCCTGAAGGATGAGAGGGGCTCTCCAGCCCGGCTGATAAAATCGGTGTTTAGTCCCGACAAGAGAGAATTGCCCGTGCCTTTATCCCAAGTTTTGTCTCCATCCAAGACCGCTCCGCTGACCTTTCAAGAGCTTTTGTTCCGCTTGCAGAACTTCTGGGCGGCGCGCGGCTGCATCCTGCAACAGCCTTACGACGTCGAGGTGGGCGCGGGCACCATGGCGCCGGAGACGTTTCTCCGCGTGCAGGGGCCCAAGCCCTATCGCGTGGCGTATGCGCAGCCCTCGCGGCGGCCGGCCGACGGGCGCTATGGCGAGAACCCCAACCGGCTCTTCCGGCACACGCAGTTTCAGCTCATCCTCAAGCCCCCGCCGGTGAACGTGCAGGAGCTTTATCTTGAGTCGCTGGAGGCGATCGGGATCGACCTCACCAAGCACGACATCAAGTTCGAAGAGGACAACTGGGAGGGCCCGACGGTGGGCGCCTGGGGCGTCGGCTGGCAGGTGCAGTTCGACGGCCAGGAGATCACCCAGTTCACTTATTTCCAGCAGTGCGGGGGACTCGATTTGGACCCCATCTGCGCCGAGCTGACCTATGGCCTGGAGCGCATAACGCAGGTGGTGCAGGAACTGGACTCGGTCTACGACATTGTGTGGGCGCGCGACCCGGAGACCGGCCAGGAAGTGACTTATGGCGATGTGCGGCACACCGAGGAGTTGCAGTACTCGGTGTATAACTTCGAGCGCGCCGATGTGGAGAAGTTGTGGTCGCACTTCAACCTTTACGAGGCCGAGGCGCAGGCGCTGCTGGCCGAGGGCAATGGGCTTTTCGCCAAAGAGGGCGCGACAGGCGCGGAGAAGCATCGCTTTCCGCTGCTGCCCACGTATGAGCTGGCGCTGAAGTGCTCGCACCTGTTCAATCTTCTGGATGCGCGCGGAGCCATCAGCGTGACCGAGCGGGTAGGCATGATTGCCCGCATCCGCACGCTGGCCGTGGGCGCGGCAAAGATCTATGCACAGCAGCAGGTGAGCAGCTTTTAGCTATCAGCCATCAGCTTCCAGCCCGATGGTGCAATGGGAAGGATTCATTGGCCTTCCCCAAGAGGGAACTAGCTGAAGGCTGATAGCTGAAAGCTCGTAACTGTAATGCTTATTTTGAAAGTGGAAAGAAACACACGTCATGGCAGATTTCTTGTTGGAGATTGGGCTGGATGAGATTCCGGCCCGCATGATTGCCGGGGCCGAGGCCGAGTTAGGCAAGCGCGTAACCGGATTGCTGACGCGCGAGCGCCTGTTGGGCGCGGGCGGCAAGGTGACGACCTACTCGACGCCGCGGCGGTTGGCCGTGCTGGTGGAAGACGTGCTGCCCAGCCAGGCCGATAGCGAAGAGAAGCTCACAGGGCCTTCCTGGAAGGTCGCGTTCAAGGACGGCACACCCACAGCGGCGGCCGAGGCCTTTGCGAAGAAGGCCGGCGTGGCCGTTGCCGATCTGGAGAAGGTCACCAACGCCAAGGGCGAATATGTGGGAGCCACTGTCAAGCGCCTGGGGCTGAGCGCGGCGCAGTTGCTGGCGGCGGAGCTACCCAAGGAAGTGCTGGCGCTTTACTGGGCCAAGAACATGTACTGGCGCGCGGGCAAGCCGGAGCGGTTCGTGCGGCCGGTGCGCTGGGTTGTGGCGCTGCTCGATTCCGAGGTTGTGCCGGTGGAGATTGCGGGCATCGCGGCGGGCAATGCGAGCCGCGGCCATCGCGTGCTGCACGGCAGCGCTCCGGTGGTGGTGGACGCACCGAGGAACTATGCCGAGATGCTGCGTGCTGCACGCGTGGTGGTGGATGTGGCCGAGCGCCGCAACAGCATCCGCAAGGCGCTGGATGCGGCCACACGCACGGTGCCCGGCGCGCGCTGGCGCGAAGACGAGGCGCTGATCGAGACCGTTGTGCACCTGACCGAGTGGCCGAGTGTGGTGCTGGGCGGGTTTGAAGCCGAGTACCTGGCGCTGCCGGAAGAGGTGCTGGTGACGGTGATGCGCGACCACCAGAAGTACTTCGCTGTGGAAGGCGCGGACGGCAAGCTGGCGCCGCATTTCCTTGCGGTGCTCAATATCGAAGTCGACGAGGAAGGACGCGCCAACATTGTGCGCGGCAACGAACGGGTGCTGCGGGCCAGGTTCAAGGACGCGCAGTTCTTCTGGGACTTCGACCAGAAGATATTTTTGAAGGATCGGGTCGAGAGCTTGAAGAATGTGACCTTCCAAAAAGAGCTTGGGAGTTACCATCTAAAGACAAGCTGGAATCAGAGCGTTGCCTACAAACTCCACAAGACTCTAGGTGGCAAGGGATTTGCGGCATACAACTACGCAGCGTTGCACGAAGCTGTAAGGCTGGCCAAGACGGACCTGACTACGGAACTCGTGAAGGAGTTTACAGAACTCCAAGGAATTATCGGTGGTATCTACGCGCAAGTGCAAGGATTGCCTGACAGAAACCTTGAAAAGGCGACAATTGAAGGAATCAGTCAGGCTATTTACTGGCAATATATGCCTGCTTCAACTGAGGATGCCATCCCGCCAACGATTGAAGGCCAGTTGCTGGGTATCGCTGATCGCGTTCAAACAATCATTGCAATGTTCAGCATTGGAAACGCTCCGACCGGTTCGAAAGATCCTTTTGCGTTGCGGCGGGCAGCCAACGGAATCGTCAAGATCCTCGCCGAGTCTGAGTTACCGCTAACGTTGAGCGAGGTCGTCGAAGCTAGCACCTCAAACATCGAATGGGACCAGCACAAGGTCGCGGTTGCCGCCTTCTTGCGCGAGCGCCTGCATTTCTATCTCAAGGATGTGCGCGGCTTTGCTTACGACGTGGTGAACGCGGTTCTGGCCGCGGGTGCGGACGACGTGCGCGACGCGGTTGCGCGGGCCGAGGCGCTGACGGAGGTGCGGGGCAGCGAGGATTTCGCGGCGATTTCCGCGGCTTTCAAGCGCATCAAGAACATTCTCCGCCAGGCCGAGGAAAAGGGCTTTGCGAGCGAGGCCGGTGCCGGGGCGGTTCTCTCTGCCGAGACGCAGCAGCTTGCCGACGCCGCCGCGGCGCTTGCGCCGGAAGTGGCAAAGCTACGTGCGGCGCGGGCCTACGGCGAGGCGCTGGCAGCCATTGCCACGCTGCGGCCGGTGGTGGACGCGTTCTTCGACAAGGTGATGGTGCTCGACCCCGATCCGGCTGTGCGCGGGGCCAACCTGGCGCTGATCGCGTCGGTGCTGAGCGGCTTCTCCGGCATTGCCGACTTCAGCGAGATTGTCACAGGGTAGAGCAGTAGTTTCCGCCGATTGGTTTGGGTTCGTGGTCTCCTATCCTAACCACAAGGGCGAGAACGCGGCGAATGTGGGGCATTCAGCAACCACAGGTCCTTCGACGAGTTACGTCGAAAAGCCATTGGGGAAATTCGGTCGCCCCTCCGGGGCTTGGACCATCTCAATTGGCCTCACTCCCAGGGCGGCGCTTCGCTTGCCCTGGGCTATTCTCGACCGCTCCCTCTGGGAGCTTAGAGCTGAGGCGGCGGAAGTCGATTTCCATACCTTTGGATGGGCCGGGGGATCAGGAGAAACTCGGGATGACGGGTCGTTTGTGGTCCGAAGACTGGACTCGCGAGATTCGATCGGCCAGATCCTCTCCGCATCTTCTGCCTCGCCCGCGCGTCTACAATCTTAGAGAGATGTCCGACACCCTTTATCTGAGTTTGTGGTATCCCAACCTGCGCATGGCCTCGCTGGGCGACAAGCTGGCGTCGGTCCTGGGCGCGTTTGCGGCACATGGCGGCGAGGCGCTGGTCTATTCGGCAACCGTATGGCCGGTCAGTTGGAGCGAGACGCCGGTCTTTCAACAGGTCTACGGGCGCAGAGGCGGCGCCGCCGGCGCGCTGGGTGCGGAGCCGCGGGCGGCCGTGGAAGAGGCGCTTGAGATCCTGCACGACGACTATGCCTACGAGTTCCAGATCGGCTGGAGCCTGTGGGAGCTGGAGACCCCTTCGGAGGTCAACTCGCGCTGGGTGCGCGCGCCGCGGCTGGTGCGGGTGACCGGCTACGGGCCGCTTTTCGACGATGGCGCTTACGAGTCCGACGGGCATATCCGCATCGATTTCGGCCCGGACTCGCCTTTTCTGGAAGAAGGGGTCGAGTTGAACTCGCTGGCGGCGCGGCACGTGGGCGAGAATGTGCGCCAACTGGTGGAGCTGGTGGCGGGCATCGAGAAGGCCTCGGGCGCGACGGCGCGGCTGCTGTGGAGCGAGTTGGGCGAGAGCCTCGCCCAGCGGCT